>ERZ779649.1945-NODE-1945-length-10519-cov-2.673739_pt1 | contig 10519 bp, 8 predicted proteins | sample MGYA00511882_ERZ779649 | MGnify/ENA primary metagenome ERZ779649 (study PRJEB29588, sample SAMEA2157793) | human gut metagenome | biome: human gut; feature: human-associated habitat; material: faeces | place: Denmark | collected 2008/2010 ... | reverse complement strand
ATCTTCATCGGAGAACCCTCTGAGAGAACGGCAGTAGGTATTTCTGTTTCCCCTGCGTGAGGCAGGCATGAACTTGTCTATTTCAGTTTCGGCATGTTTGTAGGAAAGGATTAAGTTCTGCCAAGTTGTAAGATTAAAGTCACCCGCATTAAAATGCACATGGACTCCACAGCTGCTATTTATCTTTACATTGTATGCATCCAGCACCCAGCATACCCTCTCCAGTACCTCCAAACCCTGCTCACCGCAGAGGATCGGGCTGACCAGCTCAAAAGTATGGCTTCCCTCCAAACTTCCGTCCGTGGTCAGTTTCCAGTTGCTGTTGGTCTCGGCATTACGGCTTCCAATTTCCACAGGGATGCCGGCCTCCCGAAGCGCATCCGTCAAGGTCTGTCTTGGGCAGTTGTAGGCTTCGATCTCAACCCCGAAGCAACGGTTGAAAGTATAGTCGGGTTCTGGTCTTAAGACAGTCGCTGTCTGTGAAGCGGGAAGCAGGCCCTCGTCCCTCATTCTCTTATAGACGTTCCACACGAAGCCACGGTTTCCACGGGTAACGAGGTCGGCAATTTCACGGTGTGAAAGTCCGATCAGAAGAAGCTTACGGATTTTTGAGGTTTTTGTTCCACTCTCGGATAAAATGCGTCTAATTGTTTCATTCATAACTTGTTATCTCCTTTATTATTATATAACAAAGGTAATGATTTTTCTCCGTTCTTGCAAATTCAAGCATGCTCTTTATCAGCATATTAGCTTACTTTCGCTTCTGCTAAAAGTTGTATCCGTCCCACCGGAAACAGGGTGTTTTTTCTTTCATGGGGAGGATTTTTTTTGGGGGCCCGTCGCTCTCCCTTGCAGCCTTCCCACCCTTTTGCGATGTCATGTCTTTTCAGGGGAGGAAGTTCACCGGCAGCCATGCCCCTGCCTGATGTTCCGGGCCTCTCGGAAGCGTCCCGGGCTAAGGGCCGGAGGTCCCTTAGTAAATTCCTGATAAGGAAGAGCAAGAGGAGTTCCCGCATCCGGGAACTTGAATCAACGCAAAGCGCTGATAAACAATAATTTAAATGTATGCGATGTTACACATGGCGCATACATTTGTATGCGCCTTTTCTCCTTTTCCACTGAATACCAACAACTTAAGTTGTTGGCAACCTTGTATGCATGTCGGCTATTTTGCCAATTTTCAATAAGTTATATATATTTCACCTCTCTCCGACAGGTGACACTTGCAAGGAAAAATAGAAACAAATATCTTTGTGACAGCTATTTACATATATAACTAAAACGCATACAATATGAAAGAACATTCAATAAAGGCGGTCAGGCTAACCCCCACAGTGAAAGCCCGTCTGGACACCTTTAAAGGAAGCGACACGGTCAGTGTCTGTATCGATAGAATGATTACTTTTTTTGAAATCACAGGGTTCAATCCCCGCTACGCATCCCGGAATCCGACGGCACTGGTGGAAAAGAGAATTGAGGACGTTGTCAGAATCATCAAGTCCCAGGAACGGGATATACTCAAGCCCGTACTTGAGAAACTCTCCGCCATAAACAACACCCCGCAGGAGTCACCCGATTATGCCCGGTTGATGAACGAGTTCCGGGATCTGAAAGATGAAAACCGGAAATTGAAGGAAAGGCTGCAGGCGGATGATCTCCATACCCAAGACGCCGCCGTATACCAGGACAAGCTCAAACGCCTGGGCGACCTGCTGAAATACCAGCTTGATCCGGAGAAGTTTCCAAGGATAAAATACAGCGATGATGTAAGAGTCCCCGTCAACACCCTGCAGTTGCTTATCAAGAAGATCAACGAGGAATATGTACTGTAAACCGCATAGGCCGGGAAACACTCCGCAGGTACCGGATAACAAGGGAAAATGCACCCGGCTGGTAGACTACCTGAGTAAGGAGTCCCAGGTCGAGCGTCCCTATTATGATAATTTTTTCTCACAGCAAAAAGATTATGTTATACCCCTGACTGTCAAGAATCATATAGACAACAACCACAGGACCCTGAAAAGCAATGATGACAAATTCTATATGCTTTCCATCAATCCCAGCGGTGACGAACAGAGACATCTGATAGAAAGGGTGACCGGACGGAAGGTCGGGGAGTTCTCGGAACTGACTCCCGGGGAGCAGGAGAGTGTACTGGCACAGATGAAGAAATTCACCCGCGAATGTATGGATGAATATGCCCTTAACTTCTACCGTGAGAAAATAAAATCAGGGGATGACCTGGTCTGGTACGGCCGCGTGGAAACGGAACGCCACTATAAGAATGATGATCCGGAGGTTAAGGCCGGCAGGGCAAAGGCGGGAGATAAGAAGCCCGGGCTCCAGCTTCATGTGCATGTGATCGTTTCCCGCATGGACAGGACGCAGACCGTATCACTCTCCCCGCTGTCAAAAAGCAGGGGAAACCGGCAGGTACTTGAAGGCAGGGAAGTCGTGGTAGGTTTTGACCGTTCCCAATGGTCCTCCCGGTGCGCTTCACGCTTCAATCAGTCATATGACTATTTCCCTAATTACTATTCCAGGGATGAAAGCCTGAGGAAGTATTCCGAGAACTGGCAGGCCAAAAACGAACTGAAGAACGAGGCGGTCTCAAAGCTCAAACAGGAAGTTCTCAAAGGGGAGCTGAAGGAAGAAAGACGTCTGTATGCCAACACCTTCCGGATTTACCGGTTTGTGGTAAACCCCAGGAAGGCAATTATTCAGGAACTTAAAAGGCTGGGGACGGATCTTCTTTCCGGAAGGGACCTGTAGCCCCGGCCTGTCCTTACTATTCACATGGGAAAAGGGAGCGTACCTCCTCAAGGATCCTGGCAAAATTCCCGGATATTTCTCCCGGTTCCAGAACCCGGACGTCGGGCAGCGGTTTTTCATCCTTTTCTTTAAACTCCCCGAGCATCACCTTGAAGTATCTGACATTGGCACGGGTGGCGGATCCGATGAACTCTCCCGGTTCCAGGTCCGCAAAATCCCTTCCCTGGTAGATATCCTCTTTCTGGGAAGAGATGGTAACGCTCCGGTTCGAACTGCTGCCGCTTTTTCCCGTGCTCCGGGATTTTCTTTCCTTTTCCTCCTTACCGAACATCTGCGGATAATATTTCAGGGCTTCCACATCCTTGGTACGCCCGAAGAACTGGATTCCGAAATTGGCTTCCACGGATGAACGGTCGAGCTTGCCGTACAGATTCTCCAGCTTTGAACCGGACTGTGTAAGCAGTACAAAGGCGACCTTGTATTCGCGCAGGACCGAAGGCAGCGACTCGAAACTTTTAATGTTGACCGTTGTCATTTCATCCAGGAAATATACGAAAGGCACTTTGTTCTGCATGGTGAACTGGCGGGTGGATATGCTCATAAGCATGCCTATCACCGGGGCATAGACCGAATTCTTGGAAAAATTGTTGCTGATGGCAAACAGTTTCGGATCTTCCGGATCGATCAAGTTGAAGTCAAAATCATCCCCTGAAAGGATATAGGCTATCTCTTCGTTCTGAGAAATGGTCGACAGGTTGTTACACAGGGTGGAAAGGTAGGATGCCTGGGTCTTCTCGGAACCTTCGGCCTTGAGATACGCGCCGGCCATCATTTCCGCAACGAGGTTCTGCTGCAGGAATATGGACAGCTGCCTGGTAGAGGCGGTCATGATAAAGGCCATGATATGGGGCAGCGTGCAATACTCGGGAAATTCATCCCAAAAGCGGAAGGCTACCCCACGCAGGATGCCCAATCCCCCGGCCACCCATTCATTCTGCTTTTCCCCCTTGGGAAGCAGTGCGAGCAGTACATCTTCCATGAGCTGCATCAGCTCGGTACGGTCCTTTACCACCTTGAGCGGGTTGAACCGGTATGAACGTTCCGGCTTGTCGAAACTCACGTAGTAAAACTTGTGCGGGTAACCGTACTTCTTTGTCAGGTTATAGGCCGTCTGCGTGTAGTCCACGTCCTTAAAATCGTAGATGAACCCTGCGAAGCCCAGCCTGATATATTCCTCCAGCAGCCATTTGCCGATACTCTTTGTCTTTCCCGAACCGGCCCCTCCATAGACCAGGAAATTGGAATAATAGTAATAGAATTCCAGATGGCGGTATGGAACCCCGGAAATGACGGGCAACCTGATCGGAGACTTGTTCTCTTTCCGTCCTGAAGGCTTGAGATGTTCCCATGCGGTAGAGAAAGCGAATATGGCCACCGAACCGCAGGCCGGCCATAATGCGTATGCGGGAAAGAACAGGTATGCCATGAAGGTCTCGCCCGCTATGCATATAAGAAAGACAGGCAGGTTGACATACCATTTCCGGCTCAGGGTGCAAACTCCCGTCACCAGGCAGGCCAGTGCCAGAATAATAAGCTTGATATAAGGAATAAGATTCTCCATAACAATTTACTTTAATGATTTACTTTAATAATCTGATTACTTTAATTTGATTGATATACGATTTACTCTTTAAGTATTTATATGTGTCATACTACATTTCCGTCTGGAAAGCCCTGTTCCTGCCCCTGGTTATTTCCAGGCACCTGAGAGTATATCCGGATGGGGCTTTGAACAGCATGAACGGCTTTTCACAACCCGGCAGGCGTGTAGGCTGCCCCCGGAGCAAAGAGATCCACCTGGTGGGAGAGAGTTTCCCGGGATCTACTCCGGATCCGCGGAGAATATCCAGCATCGGCTTCGTGTCATAGGGTATGCCCCCCACATACAGGCTGATTTTGTCTGAGGAAATGGTAAACTCCCTGTTCCCCCAGGAAAAGGAACGCAGGGTCGTATGTCTGCCCTCCTGCAGGGGCCCGTCGAAAGAATCATTCTTATCCATATTCATAATCTAAATCTTATATTTCCATTTCTGCCGTTTTGATACTCCGGAGAGCCGGAGCGGTTATCTTCAGTCCATATCCGGCCGGTTCCTTTACGGTCATAAGCATCCTGCCGTCGGGAAGCGCTATTCCTTTACCGCTGAAAAGAGATTTCCATTCCTCCGGACTGAGGGAGGCCGGCTTCAGCCCGGCCCTCTTCATCTCCTTCAGGAACGGTGTGACATCCCGGACTCCGTCTTTACTTCTGAGAGATCCGGCGGCATATCCGGGGGTAAGCTCAAGTTCTCCTTTCGGGGTCTGTATCTTTTCCGGTATGCGGGTGGCCGCCGTTCTCTTCAGGTTTTCCCGGCTGGCCGCGAGCAGTGCCCTGAGCTCCCTGTCATCAACCTCGATGCTGAAACCTAACTTCCGCAGAAGGTTCCTGAAGGCAATGAGGATCTTGTCCCATACACGGGCATCCGTCCCGCTTTCAGCCATTTGTGCCAGGTATTCTTCCGTAGCGGTACGTATATCCATTTTTCCCGTACCGGCCAGCCGGATAATCTCCCCGCGCACCTTTTCCCCGCATCCGGCGAAGATGTCATCTAGGAACGCGTCCATATGCTTCCACCCGGCCAGTCTGCGCAAGCCGTAATGCCCCACTCCTTCGTGCAGCAGGGTACGCTCGATATCCTCCTTGCCGCGCGCTTTGGGCAGGTACAGGCAGATACGGTCCGAAGGGATGTCATACCAGCCCCTTATATCCTTCCCGCCCGCAATAAGGGCACGTACTTTGGGAGAATCCACCTCGCTGATGGAATGGATGATGTTCACGGGGATGTGCTGTTTGCGGGCCAGGAAAACGGCATGTCGGGAGAGTTCCGCCATCCGTTCATCCCCGGAAAGGAAAACCTGCCCGCTTGCTGTACAGGCAGGAGTGAAGGCTCCCGTCCCACCCGCAAGCCGGAACCGTACACCTTTAATTTCCGACGCCAGTTTCACAGCCTCGTTTCTCGAGGATTCATCCTTGGGTTTATAAACAAACACTTGCAGCCCGCTTTCACGGACCGCTTTGGAAACGTCTTCACTTACATTCTCCGGCACGACCGCTGCTACAAATTCATTCAAATAGACCGGACGCTCGAATTTGGTCTCAAAATACATGGCGGGATATTCATTTTGTATGGCATCAACCATCTCTTTAAGTTGCCGTACATCCTCCCCGGTAAGTTCCACCCCGTACTCACGTTTGGCAAAACTCCCGGGATCAGGTTTCAGCGCGATATCCCCCACACGGTAAAGGCCGGTATCATCAAAGGTGCCGCCGCCCGGGTTAAGCTTGATTCCCAGATTAAAATAGACCTCCTGCCATTTGTCCCTGAATGCCTCCAGATCACTATGGTCAGTGGTCAGTCTTCCTTTCTGCCGGCGAATACCGTCCAGTGTGCCGACCGGCTTCATAAGAGCGGCCGCGAATTCAGAGAAGGAGCCTCCCCAGCCGGTTGCAGCGGCCAGGCCCTGCCGTTTCATTAACCCGGAGACATTCTCCAGGGTATGGGGAAGATAGATCCTGATACCATCCGGAGTATAACCTTTGAAAAGTACCTCCTTGATACCGTATTTGTCCGCAAGGCTTTCCTTCCACTCCGCATACTGCCTGCTCAGCGCTTCCGATCCGTCGATCTTATCCAAGGCATCCTGCAGGGTATGGTAGGTATCAACACTGCCGGCCTGGCGGATATCTGCCTTCACCCTGTCATAGAAGTCTTGTACGGAACTGTATTCATAGCCCCTTTCTTCTATATCATTCAGCTTCTGGACCGCTTTTCTGTAAGCCAAACCTTTTTGTTTTTGTTCCGGGAACGCTTGTATTTTATCCTGTAATACCCGTTTCCTTGTTTCGATATAATCTTTGAATTTTGTTTGATCACCACCGAAATTCTCTTCTATATAAACCTCCAACAGGGCCGTGTTGCGTTCATCATAGTCATCGAGCGCGTCGATGGCGGATATCCGGTTCCGCAGATGTTCCCCAAAGAGCGGCTCCACCTTCCTGAATTCGGGTGCCTCGCCCCTTTCATATAAAAACTGATAAGCGAACGCACTCCCCTCGTCGCGCCCGTCCATGTAGCTGTTCCAGGCACTGCGTACATTCGGTTGCATCTCTTGTGGCAGCCTGGAAATGGCATCCCGGACACGCCCGCTACCGTCACCGGAAAACTGCCTTTCTATTTGCGGATAGACGGGGGTCCACGCGTCCCCGCTGAATGTTCCGGCATTCCTTCCGGTACGTTTGTCAATCATGGAAGAAGGGAGTATCAGGGAGATCTCGCCGTATCCTTCATGTGACTGCCTGGCTATATCGATCACGGCGGCGCTGGGATTGGCAAGTCCCCCAAGTTTCAAGGCTTTAAGCAACTTCTCCTCAGTGATATTATGCAGGCCTACCAAAGACTTGCCGCCGTCTTTTCCTTTGACCTCACGAAAGAGTATATCACCATTCTCTTTTTTGAACGCTTCCATTACTTTTTCATCAGCGGCATTCAATGCTGCAACGGCTTCTTCTTTCATCTTCATGAGTGTTTTATCTTTTTTCATTGCCTCCCTCTCCTTCAGTCCTTCCGGAGATCTTGTCTGTGCGGAAACGGTCGCTTGTGTAGGATAATTCTCTGCGATATAATCAAGAATCCTGTCCTGCCATTCCTGTTCCGTATCCTCCAGCTTATCACGGAGGGCAGCTAAGACGGCAGGAATATTGTCATCGCGGACCGTTTCCGTTTTCATACTCCTGTAACCGGTAAAGGAGGCGGGGGCGCCATGATGGACTTCCCGAAAACGTATGTCGTTGTTGCCCGGTGAAAAAACGCCTGTGTTCCGTTCGGAATATAAATATTTACCGGATGCCTTCAATTGGTTTGGAGCGAATACAGCCATATATTGAACACCTTCATCCAAGGCATGGATGGCGTCATATCCCCGTGACCGGATGATTTCCTGCATGGAAGGTGTCTCAACCACACGCCATGAATTTCCCCCTTCCAATATCTTTTCCGCCTCTTCCCGGGAAACGGGAACTTCCATGCCAAGATAGAAATCATAGGCCGTGAGCTGTCCTTTCAATGCGTCCAGGACATCTTTTACGGCATTTGGATTCTTTACGTCAAATGGTTTCCCGGCATTGACGAAGAGGTCATACACATAACTGTCTGTGGTCCACTGCTCCCTGCCGTCTTCACTGTCCGGGATGCTCATGCTGCGCGTTTCACCGATACTTCTGGCTTTTTCTTCCGTCAAAGAGGTAAAGATCAGTCCATTGTATGCACCACCCCTGAACGTATGGAAAGGTGCGTTAATTGTTTGAATCTCCCAATCATCGGCAATTCTGAATTTACTCCTGTCAGCCGCCTGATCCCGTGAAATCGGAGTGCCATGATACACCACCAGAGGCTCCCCATTGGCATCTCTGACCTTGGATGCTTCATTCGGATTGTTTTCCCAATCCCCGAACCACTCCCTGAATGCCCGGGTACGTACCTGTGCCCACTGCTTTTCATTCAGGTTGGTTGCCTGTCCGTTCGGAGCTTTCATGTAACTGCCTTCCGCCTTACTGCGGGCTATGATTGCCTGCTCCTCGGTTGTGAAAAGATTTTCGGATATCTGTTTCATCCCATGAAAGAATAAGTATGTTACTTGATTGGTCATTAAAGAGAAATACTTGTTTACTTAAGCAGGACTCAAGTAAACAAGTAAATTCAAAAAACATGTTTTTATCGGTCGTACATTGGTACGTTACATGTCGGCACTCGCCTGCCGGGTCAGGCTGTTGACCGTATTCACAGCTTTTACCGCATACCCGACCGGAGTCTTGGTAAGCATGAAGGAGGCTCCCTTTGCGGCCGGCTTGGACGCTCCGGATATAAGGGAGGGCTGTATGGCCTTTCCATTCATCAGGGAGTGCCACTCTTCGGCTTTCATGGCTTCCACCTTGACTCCCTTCCCGCGAAGGTCCTTGAGGATGCTCTCCACGTCGCACCCTTTCTTTTCGGGGACGGCGGATGAATTGAATTCCTCAAAGGCCTTGATAAGTCTTTGCTCCCTGTCCTTACCCTGTGGGAGTTCCCGGATTTCCCGGAGCTCCTTATCCAGTTTGGTTATTGCCGTCTTAACCTGCCTGGCGGAAGGTTTTCGCGTGGATTGCGTACTCTGTTCGGTCTTTTTTCTGGGTGTGCGCCGTGTTGCGGAAGATTCCGGCGCTTCGGATGACGGCTCCGCTTCCCGGTCCGCCGGCTTCTCCAGTTTCAGCCCGTACATCTCTTCGGCCTGCTTCCTCACTTCATCCGAAGGAAAATGGATAAGCGCAGCCGCCTCCCTATCGGCATGCAGGACAGACAGCTGAACCTTTTCCGTAGGGTTCTCAATATACCGGATATTCATTGGATTGTTCCTGACAGCGGCCAGCTGTACAGCCTCCGATGGTTCGGACACATACCTGATGGTTTCTCCTTTGGCTTGGACTGCCGCCAACTGTACGGTATCTGCCGGGGACTTGATGTGCCGCAGGGTATCCGCGTTGCCTTGGATAGCCATATGCTGTACTTTCACCGTAGGTGATTCAATGTGGCGGATGTATTCCGGGTTCTTCTGCACGGCCGCCAGCTGTACCTTTTCGGCCGGTTCTTTGATGGAGGCGATATGTGCCGGATCTTTCAGGACAGCCATTAACTGTACCTTTACCGCAGGCTTGCTTATCAGGGAGATACATTCAGGCCTCCTTTCAACGGCTGTCAGTTGCGCTTTTTCCGTAGGGTTGGAAATAAAACCGATATAGCCCGGTTTATGCCGGATGACGGATAGTTGTACCTTCTCACCGGGCGAAGCGATGAAATGAATATTGTGTGGTGCATTCCTGACTGCGGCGAGCTGTACTTTTTCCACCGGCTTGTCTATAAAGCAGATGACACTTTTATCCCTCCGGATGGCGGCCATCTGGACCCGTATGGAAGGATTCTCAATCATACTGATGGCACGCGGATTGCGGAGGACGGCCCGCATATCCCGGCTGAACAATGCGGTCAGACGTTCTAAAATGGTAGGCATGGCGGTTAGTTTTTAATGGGTTTGACTTCATCCAGGAATTTCTCAATGGCGGCTTCGCTTGATCTTCCATCGGCTTTATCCTTCTTCATCTGCAGTATCAACTCCCTTGCCGCATTCAGGACACCCGGCACGGGAAGAAGTTCCTCCTTGAGCATCCGTTCCACGGCCATGAAGCAGGCGGCAGGTGCGGGAGTATCTACAAGCAGGATGCTTTCCGGGCAGGCGATAACCGCCGCAAGCTGCACCTTTTCTCCCGCAAGCGGCAAGCTGGCGATCAGCTCAGGTTTCTTCTGTACGGCAGCCATCTGCTGCTTCAGGGAAGGATTCTCAATTTTCAGGATCATGTCTGGATCGTCCAGGATCCTCTCGGTCAGGATCCGGTCCGAGGACCGGTTGTTTTCATTCAACATAACATGGTTTGTTTGGGGTTATACATTTATGATTTCGGGGGCAAGATACGGCGGTTCGTTGCAATTATATTGCGACATACGTTTTTTTCGCACGTTAGAAACGGTTTTTTATCATTGGAGCGGATTTCTGTAGCCGGCTGACAATAAAAAGTACTCGGATGGATCCGTCCGGACACAAAAAAAGCGTGGGGGGCTGAATG
>ERZ779649.1938-NODE-1938-length-10547-cov-2.347122_pt1 | contig 10547 bp, 10 predicted proteins | sample MGYA00511882_ERZ779649 | MGnify/ENA primary metagenome ERZ779649 (study PRJEB29588, sample SAMEA2157793) | human gut metagenome | biome: human gut; feature: human-associated habitat; material: faeces | place: Denmark | collected 2008/2010 ... | reverse complement strand
CAGATCGGACGTGCCGGAGATGTTGCCGCCGACAGTGCCGTTAAAATCGTCGATATCCAGTGCGACACCGTAGGCCGTGATGGACGTGCCGAGGATGGGAATATCAGCCGTGGCGGAGACGGCAGCGGTCAGGGCTGGAGTGGCGTTCGCCATGATGAGGTCGACGCCCTTGGCGACAAAGCCGTTGACGATAGTGCCGCAGTTGACGGAATCGCCGGAGGCATTCTGCACATCGATGGTCACGGCGTCGCCGAGCGCTTCTTTCAGTGCGTCGACGAAGCCCTGCGTTGCGGCATCGAGCGCCTCATGCTGCACGAGCTGGCAGACACCGACGGTGTAGGTCTTGCCGCTTTCGGCAGGTGCAGCATCGGAAGCTTCAGCAGACGTTTCTGCAGAAGCAGAATCACCGGTATTACTCGGTTCGGAAGTCGCAGTGGCATCGGCTGCGGGCTTTGTCGAGGCGCAAGCAGCGAGTCCCAAGATCATCACAAGCGCCAGAAGCATTGCAAGCATCTTTTTCATAATAAATTGCTCCTTTTCTTTGATAACAGTTGGTTTTAAAACAAGAAGGAGGCTCTGTCCGCGGAACAGAGCCTCCTTCTTACCTTACAAAGGAAACACGTTTTATACGGACAGCTTCTCATTTTGGGTACGGTAATACAGGCCCGCAAACAGTTCGCGGGCCATGGTAAAGAGGAAACTCATATTCATGCTGAAATCCTTGAAGTTAATCTGCATCATAATGAACTCCCTTCTGCCGTACTGTCCGGCTTTTTATGTTTGCTAATATACCGCTTTAAATGCGCAAAGTCAACTGTGAATGCGCCAAAAAACTGTGTCGTTTTTAAATTTGGTTTGTGCATACCGCCCGGTGTGTTCCGGGAAGTTGACATAATATTTATTTTGCAAGCGCCTTGTGGAAAACCTTCTTACCCTTGCGGATGATTGCGCCTTCGCCCTCAAAGAGTGACTTATCAAATGAAGTTGCAAAATCTGTGATTTTCTCATCGTTGACACTGATGCCACCCTGCTGCACCAAACGGCGTCCCTCGCCCTTGGACGCAGCCAGACTGCATCTGACAAGCAGTGTCAGGGTATCAATCTTCCCGTCATTGAAATCATCGTCTGTCAACTCAGTCGATGGCATGTGCTCACTGCTGCCGCTGCCGCCGAAGAGTGCTTTGGCGCTGGCTTCGGCCTTCTTTGCCTCTTCCTCGCCGTGCACCATCTGCGTCAGTTCAAACGCCAGAACTTCCTTGGCCTTGTTCAGCTGGCTGCCTTCCCACTTGTCCATCTCATCGATCTGCTCGAGCGGCAGGAACGTCAGCATACGGATACATTTCATAACATCGGCATCATCGACGTTGCGCCAGTACTGATAAAATTCAAAAGGACTGGTCTTATTCGGGTCGAGCCAGACAGCATTTCCGGCGGTCTTGCCCATCTTCTTGCCCTGCGAGTCCGTCAGAAGCGTGATGGTCATGGCGTGCGCGTCCTTGCCAAGCTTGCGGCGAATGAGTTCCGTACCGCCCAGCATGTTTGACCACTGATCATCGCCGCCGAACTGCATATTGCAGCCGTAGTGCTGGAACAGATGATAGAAGTCGTAGGACTGCATAATCATATAGTTGAACTCTAGGAAGGACAAGCCCTTTTCCATGCGCTGCTTGTAGCACTCAGCACGGAGCATGTTATTGACAGAGAAGCAGGCGCCGACCTCCCGCAGGAGTTCGATATAATTGAGGTTCAGCAACCAGTCGGCATTGTTGACCATGATGGCTTTACCTTCGCCGAAATCAATGAATCGCTCCATCTGACGCTTAAAGCACTCGGCATTGTGGTCGATATCTTCCTTTGTCAGCATTTTGCGCATATCAGTGCGGCCGGACGGGTCGCCAATCATAGTCGTGCCTCCGCCAATCAGAGCAACCGGCTGATTGCCTGCCATCTGCAGACGCTTCATGAGTGTCAGCGCCATGAAATGACCGGCAGTCAGAGAATCTGCCGTGCAGTCGAAGCCAATATAGAACTTGGCCTTGCCCGCGTTGACCATTTCGCGGATCTCCGGCTCGTTCGTGACCTGCTTGACAAGGCCTCTGGCCTGCAGTTCTTCATAAATACCCATTGTGTTTTCTCCTTCTATGTTTGAAAAATTTTTGCGAAAAATTTTTTATCAATTATCGGATGCTGTTTCCGACAGCGTCCAGAAAATCGCAGGCAGTTGTGCTGAACGGCGGTGCATATGGAAAAACATACGGAATATCTTCAGCCGAAAGTTCCGTTTTCTCCTCGCCATAAGAGGTATCACACACAATTGACCGGCAGTCGGAATTGTTGATGAGAACAATATCGCGTGCATACCGCCATACAACGTGCACGATATCCCGCGCGTATGCGCTGGGGGTGTATATCTTTTTTACCAAATAGCTGCCGTTATTCAGTACACGGCAGTCCACAGCCCGATAAAGCGTCATGTACTGATCCGGCGCTGTAAACCAGAGCAGTGCATACTCATCTGCCGTATAATCTCCGGCGCAGGTTATGACAGCATCCTGCGGGAGGTCAAGCTTCTTCCGAAGCACTTCTCCCACCGCCTCCTGCGTTTTGGCTATGGGCAGATTTGATATAACGCTCACGGCCACGGCTACGACCAAAAGAACAAATACCAGCAGGATTTTGTGTATTTTTTTCATAGTTTTCTCCATGTGACGCAAGGAGTTTATAATTCCATCAGTCGTCTGCCGCAGTGGGGACAGATGGCATCGTCCATGTCGTGCATATCGCTGCAATAGGGACAGGCAATTTGCTGGATGCCGCTTGCTTCCGGTGTTTCGGCGTCGCCGAGCAGGTAAAATTCGAGTTTTTTGCAGTGCTCACAGCATTCAACATCCACGTCCAGCGCACCGGATAAGATCTGGTCCCAATGGCCGAACAGCATGCTGAATTTTCCCTTTTGCAGCTCCATGTTTCCGAGGCTCTGCATCTTTCCGCCGCAGGCGGAACAGGTTTTCTGACGCATCATATGCTCCTTTCTGCCAAAAACGCCCTCTGCTCTTGCGAGCAGAGGGCGAACGATCGCGGTACCACCTCTGGTTTGCCGGTTCCTTGCGGAAGCGGCCTTACGGAGCGCAGACACGCCCCTGCGCGATAACGGGCGCACCCGACACACCCCTACTGCGCGAGAATGCGTTTCAGAGGGCAGCTCCGGGATGTATTCGCCTGACGCCGTCTGCTTTCTTGCACCGACCGAAAGTTCTCTGGAAACGGGGTATCAGGGTACTTCTTCCCTTCGTCACTGTGATCATATTACAAGTGAAGTATAGCGTATTTTTTCCGGTTTGTCAATCAATATTCGCCAAACAGCGCAGCGAGTTTCCCGTCTTTGACCTCATAGAGTGCAGCATGCGTGTCCATCATACCCATGCAGTAGGAACCTACGACATAGACTGTCCCATTTTCCACATAGAGATCCGTCAAGTTCTGCATGGAGTTGTTCTCGTCACACTCAGCGACGGCACTAAGCGCCGCATTTTGCCCTGGATTCTCCAGTTTCATCACCTTCGAGGCGCAAGGGAAATAGATAGCAGCGTATAAATACGAAGGAATAGGCTTCTCTGCGTCCCAACTCAGGAAATAGAGTGTATTATCGCCGGACCAGCAGAAATCCAGAACCGGCTCGTCCGTGATCTGCTCAAGCGTGCTGCCTCTGCGCTGATAAAGACCTGCCTGCCCCCAGACGTACATACCGTCGGAGCCAGTCAGAAGCCGTCCGCTCAAAAGCGCTTCAGGCGTCAGCTGCGTCCGGATCGTCTGATGCTTCTTACCGCTGTATGGCTCATAAAGAACAAGTGCATCTGTGCCAGACTGTCCCTCCTGCATCAGCCAGTAATCCCCGACTGTGCAGACATATTCAGCACCAGTCTCTCGTAAAACAATCTGTGCCTTGAGTCGGGCAAGAATTGCCGCAGCTTCGGCTCTAGTGACACCCTTCGCAGGCTTAAAACTTCCGTCCGGATAACCGGTTAGAAGGCCCTGATTGGTACAGGTGCGCAGACTGCTGTTAAAGGTTTCGTATTCCTTTGTGTCGGCAAACAACGGCTGCCATTCGGTCGATTCCATGCGCTGCTCCTTCCAGTTGATAACGTACTGGCTTGCAGCATCGGCGCGTTCATTCACGCCGCCCCAGCCATTGCAGAACGTTCCAAGCAGTCTTGCAATTTCGCCGCGCGGCATGGCCTCAGAGCGGCTGCCGGTAATATTGTCCAGAAGGTCATGCGCTTTGCAGACCTCATAGGCCGATTTCCACCATTCTTCTCCCTCCACACGCTTCCACTCGTCCGGGAAGGCAATGCGGGCGAACAACGTGAGGAATTCCGCGCGCGAAACGCTCTTTTCCGGCTTGTAGGAGCCGTCCGGATAGCCGGTGATCTCTGCGCTGAGATAATCGATCTGCTTATATGCCCAATGCGTGTCGGATACGTCGGTGTATTCCGCCGCGCTGACTGCCGTGCAGAGCAGCAGCGACGCAAGGACCAGAAACAGGATGTTACGTACTTTCATGTGAAGCTCCCTTCTTTGTCTGTTCCGCCAAACGCAGCAGCTCTGCTGCACCGGCAAGCGTTGTTTCGGTGATCATACTGCCGCCGGTCAGGCGTGCAAGTTCCTGCCGCCGTCCGGCGACATCCAAACGCAGAACGCTTGTATATGTTCTGCCGTTTTCCACCCGTTTTTCGACCGTGAATTCCGTGTCGGCCATGGCAGCGATCTGCGGCAGATGTGTGATACAGATGATCTGGTGTGTACGTCCTAAAAGATTCATTTTCTCGGAAACCATCTGTGCCGTGCGTCCGCTGATTCCACTGTCGATCTCATCAAAGATCAGCGTCTCCACCTCGTCCTGATCGGCAAGCACTGTTTTTATCGCAAGCATAATTCTTGAAAGTTCTCCCCCGGATGCCACCTTTCCAAGCGGGCGTACCGGCTCTCCCGGATTCGTCGAGATCATAAACTCCGCATCGTCGTATCCGTTTGCTGTGTAGTTTGACAGCACGTCAAACCGCATTTCAAATACAACATCTAAAAAGTTCAGATCTTTCAATGCTTCCGTCACTGCAATAACCAGTTTTTCTGCATATTTTTTGCGGATATCGGACACTTTTTCACAGCTTTTCTGCAGTTTTTTCTCCGCGTTTTTTACTTTTTCTTTTAAATCAGCCAGATAAGTATCATAATCTTTTAACCGGAGCAGCCGTTCCTGTTTCGCTTCGCATGCACTTAATATTTCCTCAATAGAACTTCCATATTTTGACTTTAAGTGATTGATCTCATCCAGACGTTTTTCCAGATGGTAAAATGTCTCCTCGTCAAAATCTGTATCATCCAGATAATCTGCAATCTCCCGGTTAAAGTCACCTAGCAGATTGTCGATCTGCGTAAGCGTTTCTTCCATATCAGCAATTTTCTCATCATACACTGATACGCCTGAAAGTTCCCTTAGCGCACGTCCGGTCAGCTCTGATGCCTGATCCATCCCTCCGGTATACTGATACGCCTGATTGAGTGCTTCCACAATTTTTTTCCCATTGATGAAACGCTTATACTGTGTCTCTAATTCCTCATCTTCTCCCACAGTAAGTCCAGCCTCTTCAATCTCACCGACTTCATATTCCAAAAACGAAACTTCCCTTAAGCGTTCTTCCTCATCCACGTCCGCATCGTTTAACTCTGACACAAGTTTCTTATAGTCCTTATATGCCTCTGCAAGCTCCTTTTTCGGCTGCTCGATCTCTTCCTTTGCATAACTGTCAAGGATCTCTAAATGCTTTTTCTTCGACAAAAGTGACTGATGCTCATGTTGTCCGTGAATGTCGATCAAAACCGAAGCAATTTCTTTTACTTTTGAAGCAGGCACACTCTCGCCATTGACCTTCGAGACACCGCGTCCACCCGTGATCCTGCGGCTTAAGATGACCTCATCATCCTCAGTCTCCACATCAAGCTGCTTTAACACCTGTTTCTGCTTTTCGGTAACAGAAAAAATGAGTTCCACCAGCGCTGGTTTTTCCGGGTCACGCAGCATTTCTTTCTGAACCTTGCCTCCAAGTGCAAGATTGATTGATCCAATGATAATGGACTTTCCGGCACCGGTCTCACCGGACAGGATATTTAATCCCCCGGCAAAATCGACCTCCGACTCATCAATCAGTGCTAAATTTTTCACATGCAGATTTTGTAACATAGAATCTCCTTCCTGCGCATTCCCGCGCATTCTCTCCCGGAAGTATCTCCTCTTTTCTGACAGTCTGTTATTCTTCTACAATTTTGCGCAGCCGTCCCATAACTTCAACAGTTTCCTGTACACTTCTGACTGCACACATGATCGTATCATCCCCGGCAATACATCCCACAACTTCATGCAGGTGCATGGCATCAAGTGCCGCAGCCACCGCCATTGCCATTCCTGATACCGTCTTGATAACAAGGATATTCTGTGCCATATCCATGGAAACAAATCCATCGCGGAACACTCTGGTATATTTTTCAGACAGATCTTCGCTTGCCTCCATCAGTGCAACATATTTCTGCCTGCCCCCGTTGACTGCCACCTTTGTCAGCTTCAATTCCCGAATATCCCTCGAAACCGTTGCCTGCGTTACCTGATATCCTTCCCTCTCTAAATAATCCGATAATTCTTCCTGTGTTTCGATGTTATTCTTTTTTATCAGTTCAAGTATTTTTGCCTGTCTCTTTGTTTTCATACTTTCTCCTGTTCTAAAGATAAATCCACTATTATGTATAAGCGCTCATCTTCCTGCGCAATATTTCAAGGAAACTTTCACTGCTCAATTTACAGATCTTTGCCGTATCTTCCGCCCTGCGCACCACAAAACGATCGCCCACTTCCAAACGAACTTTGCTGTCTCCGTCAAAACTGACTTCCACCATCTCGTCTTTCTGGGAGCGACGCTTTCCAAGTTCTACGGTAACCTCCTCATCTGCACTGATCACGATACTTTTTGAGCTTAAGTTATGATCATTGATCGGCGTGATCAGCATCATCTGTGCCTTCGGGTCCACGATCGGACCTCCCGCCGACATATTATATCCTGTAGATCCGGTTGGTGTCGATATAATGATTCCATCTGCGCGGAACGTATTCAGATATTCACCATTGACATAGACGATCAGATTTACCACCGAAAGTGCCCCGGTTCTGTGAATTACCACATCATTGAGTGCGATATCCGCAGGCAGTATCTCACCACCCTTGATCCCGTATCCGCCAAGCATCATCCGCTCTTCGACTATGTAGTCGTCTTTCATGAGCTTGTCAACTGCCGCAAATACGTCTTTTTCTTCCAACTCACACAGATATCCCAGTGTCCCTAAATTGACACCGATCAGCGGCAGTCTGCTCTTTACCAAAGCTGCTGCTGCACGGATCAGCGTACCGTCTCCACCGAGCACCAAAACTCCCTGTGTATTTTCAGGAATATCCTCCCTGTGCGGTGCCGCCTCACCCGGTGTCTCCCCGTTACTGAAAAAAGTGCTGCAGGAACCACCCTTTTTCTCAATGTATTCTTTAATGCGATTGGTCAGCCTCGCCTCAGAATCCTTATAATAGTTTGTGATAATCAGAAAATTTTTCATTTATTTGTCCAGTTCTCCATGTGCCGCATCTACCACTTTTTGTACATCGACAGATTCTTCCACGCCTGCCTGTTCTGCCTCTGCCTCTTTTTTCAGATGCACCAGATACTCAATATTGCCCTCAGGTCCCTTGATCGGCGAATATTCCAGGTGAAGCACGGAAAATCCGATTGAAAGTGCGAATGATACGACCTTATCAATTACTTCCTCATGTACGGATTTATCGCGCACAACACCTTTTTTCCCTACTTTTTCTCTTCCCGCCTCAAACTGTGGTTTGATCAGGCACACCATTTCACCGCCATCTGCCAACAGTTCTCTTGCCGGGCCAAGCACCTTCGTCAATGAGATAAATGAAACGTCAACAGATGCAAAATCTAATACATCATCGATATCCTGTGGTGTCACATAACGGATGTTCGTCTTTTCCATGCAGACCACCCGCGGATCCTGTCTTAGCTTCCATGCAAACTGACCGTATCCGACATCGACAGAATACACTTTTTTTGCGCCGTTCTGGAGCATGCAGTCTGTAAATCCTCCGGTCGATGCCCCGATATCCATACAGACTTTGTCATTTAATTCTATATCGAAATGCGTCATCGCTTTTTCAAGCTTCAATCCGCCTCTGCTTACATATTTCAGCGTATTTCCTTTTATCTCGATCTTTGCCTCTGTATCAAACATGGAACCTGCCTTGTCCTCGCGCTCATTTTCCACGAACACATTGCCTTCCATGATCATCGTTTTTGCTTTTTCCCTGGACGGTGCCAGTCCTCTGTTTACCAACAATAAATCCAATCTTTCTTTCAATGAATCTGTATCCTTTCTGCCTTATAATGGATGATAAACCTCTTTGATCCGTTTTAATATGGTATCCGCATCAATACCGACTTCGTGGTATAGAATATCCACATTTCCATGCTCCACATACTCATCAGGGATTGCTATATTAAGTACATTCACATAGATTCCCTGTTCGTTATAAAAACGGGTGATATGCTCCCCGAAGCCACCATTTATGATATTCTCTTCCATGGTAACGACCAGTGTATGTTTCGATGCAGCCTCCATTAACATCTGTGTGTCTAACGGCTTTGCAAAACGGGAATTGATAAGACTTGCAGGAATGCCTTCTTCCCTTAATGCCGCATGCACTTTTTCAGCCGTCTTAACCATCGATCCTAACGCAACCAGTGCGATCTCTGATTCACGATAGATCCATTCACTCTTACCGACGGAAATCGGCTGCCTGTATTCTTTCAACCCGTCATACGCTTCCCCACGCGGATACCGCACTGCGATCGGTGTCGGAAAATCGACGGCATACTTGATCATATCGGAAAGCTCCCATTTATTTTTCGGTGCCATGATCGTCATGTTCGGAATCGCAGACAGATAGGATATATCGAAAATACCCTGGTGTGTCTCTCCGTCACTGCCGACAAGTCCTGCCCTGTCGATTGCAAAAACAACCGGCAGATTTTGAATACACACATCATGCAGGATCTGGTCATATGCACGCTGCAGGAAAGATGAATATACCGCAAATATCGGTTTTAACCCTGCCGCCGCAAGTCCTGCCGCAAACGTAACTGCATGTTCCTCCGCAATACCAACATCAAAGAAACGATCCGGGAACATATTATGAAAACGTTTGAGTCCCGTGCCGTCCGTCATAGCCGCTGTGATCGCTACCACTTTTTCATCACGGTCACCAAGCTTGCGCATCACAGTTGAAAAAATATCCGTGTAGTTTGCTTTCACTCTCGGTTTGCTTGGCAATCCGGTCTCAATATCAAACGGCTCCGTACCATGAAATCTTGCCGGATGGCGCTCGGCAGGCAGATATCCTGCACCTTTGTGTGTTAAAACATGTACCATGACCGGGCCTTCAATATTCGACGCTTCTTTCAGCAGTCTTAAGATTCCCTTCATATCACTGCCATCAACCGGTCCTAAATAAATGATGCCCATCTCTTCAAAAAGCATGCCCGGAATAAATAGCTGTTTGATTCCACTCTTCGTCTTACGGATCCGCTCTACCATTTTATTGCCGTAAACCGGAATCTTGTTTAGCGAATTCATCACGCCCATTTTCAGATCCAGATAGGCATCTGCCGTCCGAAAACCTGACAAATATGTCGAGAGTCCACCGACATTTTCAGAAATAGACATATTGTTATCATTCAGCACAATAATAAAATTAGATTTTAACTGTGCCGCATTATTCAGAGCTTCAAATGCCATGCCGCCAGTCAGCGCACCGTCCCCGATCACAGATACGACCTTATAATCCTCGCCCGCGATCTCTCTGGCATGTGCATAGCCTAATCCGGCAGAAATCGAGGTGGAACTGTGTCCCGTATCAAAGCAGTCGCAATCACTTTCATGACGTTTGGGGAATCCGCTCATGCCGCCGTATTTTCTCAGTTCATCAAAACCGGCTTTTCTTCCTGTCAGTAATTTATGGGTATAAGACTGATGTCCTACATCCCATATCAGCTTATCCTGTGGAAGATTAAAAGCCAGATGGAGTGCCATCGTAAGCTCTACCACACCCAGATTGGAGGCCAGATGTCCTCCGCTCCGGCTGATCTTCTCTACAAGAAAATGCCGGATCTCTTCTGCCAGTGTGTCATATTCTTCCGGTGGTATCTGTTTGATATCCCCTACCTGATTGATCTTCTTCAGCACCATATCGAATCCCTCTATTTCTCTCTATACACCAGAGATTTTATCAGTTCAGTCAGAAATGCATTCTTATAAGGAAGGGACGCAAGTCCTTCAATGGCTCTTGCAGAGATCTCTTCCACATCCTTTTCTGCCTGTTTAAGTCCCTTTAATGTCACATACGTCGTCTTTTCATTTTTGTCATCACTGTGGATGGGTTTACC
>ERZ779649.1935-NODE-1935-length-10576-cov-2.054463_pt1 | contig 10576 bp, 7 predicted proteins | sample MGYA00511882_ERZ779649 | MGnify/ENA primary metagenome ERZ779649 (study PRJEB29588, sample SAMEA2157793) | human gut metagenome | biome: human gut; feature: human-associated habitat; material: faeces | place: Denmark | collected 2008/2010 ... | reverse complement strand
CCGGTAGCCAAAAGCACCGCCTCGGCATCCAGCCGCAAGGTATCTCCCGAGATAGCGTTACGGCAGATCACCGTAGCCCGCTCGGCATCCTGCTCGATCGTCTGCACGACCGTATTCAAATGAATGGTGATCCCTTTTTTCTCTAGCGTAGACTTCACCGAATCGGCGATGTCCCGGTCCTCACGAGGGACGAACACCTCCCCTGCCTCCAAGATCGTTACCTTCGACCCAAAACCGGCGAACATGGAAGCAAATTCCAGCCCGATATATCCGCCTCCGACAATCACCAGATGCCGTGGCAATTTCTCCAGTTCCATAATGGAAGTACTTGTATATACGTAAGGATTATCCTCGATACCGCATATCGTAGGAATAATCGTCGTGGCTCCGGTATTGATGAATATCTTCTCGCCTTCCAGCAAGAAAGAGTCCGTATCCGTTTTCACGACAATCTCATAAGGGGAACGAAAAGAAGCCTCTCCGGTATAGACCGTTACGGTCTCCCGATCATCCAGATTCTTGAAATTCTTCTCACGAAGCAAAGAGGTCAGTTTCTCCTTGGCGAGGATAGCCTGTTTAAACTCCTCCGCATATTGCTCGAAGGTAGAAGGTCTGCGATACCCTGTCACTTGAGCGTAATGTACAAGCGCTTTCGTCGGTATACAGCCGATATTGATACAAGTACCTCCGTACATACCCGTCGAACGCTCCACCACAGCTACATTCCATCCATGGTTGGCCAAATCCGCCGCCAAGGTTTTTCCACCTTTCCCAAAACCAATAATAATCGCGTCGTACTTTTTCATCTCTGATTTATCTTCTTTTCGTTAGACATTAAAATAACATTCGTTTTAACCTAATTGTTGCGAATTTCATATCGCAAAAATAGCTCCAGCCCCTATTTTACAAAATGGCTGTTCAACCCATAAGTTTAGCCATTTTTCCCGAAACAAGAAAGTAACGAACAAATACCCCCTATTTTTTGTTCTTTACCTATAATATTTATACCCTATGATCACAACACTTATAATACTGGCCCTATCAGCAGTTTTCTTTGTTAATGGAAAATTACGTTCCGATCTTGTCGCTCTATGCGCCCTCGTCTTATTAATCGTATTCAACATACTTACACCCGAAGAAGCGCTTTCCGGCTTCTCCAATCCTATCGTCATCATGATGGTCGGGTTATTTGTCGTAGGAGGAGCTATCTTTAAAACGGGATTGGCCAAGATGATCAGCAGCAAGATACTCCGTCTAGCGGGAAAAAGCGAATTGAAATTATTCATATTGATCATGATGGTCACCGCTTTTATCGGGGCGTTCGTCAGTAATACGGGTACCGTGGCCCTCATGCTTCCGATCGTAGTGAGCATGGCGGCAAGCGCCAATATCAGTCCCGGGAGGTTCTTGATGCCCTTGGCTTTCGCTAGTAGCATGGGCGGAATGGCCACGCTGATCGGTACGCCTCCGAACCTCGTGGTAGATGAGGTGCTATCCAACGCCGGATTCACGGATCTATCGTTTTTCTCGTTTACGCCTATCGGGGTTATTTGTGTGCTTATCGGCTTGGTCGTCTTGATTCCCCTAAGCAAATTCTTCTTGGTAAAAAAGGAGGATGGCAAAGACACGAAGACTACAACCGGGCACTCCCCAAAAGAGTTAGCCAAGAAATACCAATTATCGGATAATCTATATCGGATACAGATCAGGCCCGGTTCCCGGATCGGAGGGAAAAAATTGCAAGAATTAAATATTACGCAGGCTTATAATCTCTCCATTCTGGAGATACGCCGGCAGTCGTCCTCTCAAGGACGTTTCCTTAAAACCGTAGACCAGTCCTTAGCCGGCCCACATACGGAATTACAGGAGAACGATATCCTCTATGTGTTCGGCCCGTTCGAGAAAGTAAACCAATTCGCCAAAGAACAGAATCTGGAGCTTACGGATACCCACGTATCCGAATATGTTGAAGGGGCGGAGGTTGAAAAGCTGAGCGTTCGGGAGATCGGTATCGCCGAGGTCTTATTAATGCCCGACTCGAAATTGATAAATAAGGCGGTAAAGGACTCTGGTTTCAGGGATAAATATTCCGTGAATATCTTAGGCATCCAACGGAAAGGGGAATATATACTGAATGATATAAAAGATATAAAGATGCATGCCGGCGATATCCTTCTAATACAAGGCACATGGGACAGTATCGCTCGCATGAGCCAGAAGCAATCGCAATGGGTGGTATTGGGCCAGCCCTTAGAAGAGGCCTCTAAAGTCACTCTGGATTATAAAGCCCCTGTCGCCGCCTTGATCATGGTCTTAATGATTGCCGCCATGGTATTCGACTTCATCCCGATTCCTCCGGTAGCGGCGGTAATCATAGCGGGAATATTGATGGTATTAACCGGATGTTTCCGTAACGTGGAAGAGGCTTATAAAACGATTAATTGGGAAAGCGTAGTCTTGATCGCCGCCATGTTACCCATGTCGCTAGCCTTAGAGAAGACAGGCGCCTCCAATCTTATCTCGGAGAAATTGGTGAGCGGACTAGGCGATTACGGACCGCTCGTCTTGATGGCCGGAATTTATTTCACCACCTCGCTACTGACCATGTTTATCAGCAACACGGCCACGGCGGTACTGGTAGCCCCTATTGCCCTTCAATCCGCCATAGCCATCAACGTTAGCCCTTATCCGTTCCTGCTGGCGGTGACGGTAGGTGCCAGCATGTGCTTCGCCTCCCCCTTCTCTACGCCACCCAACGCACTCGTTATGTCCGCCGGAAAATATACATTTATGGACTATGTAAAGGTGGGGTTGCCTTTACAAATCGTGATGGGAATCGTCATGGTATTTATATTACCTTTATTATTCCCATTCTAAACATTCGCACACGCATTTTAGTTTTATATTTGCAGTTTGTAAAACAGTACAAGAAAATTTATGGATATACCGTTTAAACCGATTAGGTTAGAAGACAAAGAGATCATAACCTCATTTACATTTCCCAGCGATTATCGCAATTGTGATTTCTCATTCGCGAACATGTGCAGTTGGCGTTTCTTATATGACAGTGAATTCGCTATCGTGGATGGCTATTTATTAATCCGTTTCATGATCGAGGACAAGAGCCGTTTCGCCTATATGATGCCTGTCGGGGATGGAGATTTAGCGGGTGCCGTCCGTTTGCTGGAAGAGGATTCCTTAAAATATGGACATCCGCTCTGTATGCTGGGTATCACCCCCGACGCCAAGGAGCAACTGGAAGGCGCACTTCCCGGAAGCTTTTTTTATATCCCAGAACGGGATTATTTCGATTACATTTATTTACGGGAGGATTTAGCGACCTTACGGGGTAAGAAATACCAATCCAAACGTAATCATATCAATAATTTCAAGAAACAATATTCGTACGAGTATGTCCCTATCACGCCGGATATCGTCCCCCAATGCCTGAAACTGGAATGTAAATGGTATAAGGCGAACAATGGAAATAATGACGAGGAAGAGCTTAATGACGAACGTCGCTCCCTTACCTATGCCTTGCATCATTTTGACAGCCTAGGCCTGATCGGTGGCGCTCTCCGGGTGGATAACGAGATTATCGCTTTCTCTTTCGGGGCCCCCATCAACCATAATACATTCGGAGTACACGTGGAAAAAGCGGACGTGAATTTTGACGGAGCATATACGGTGATCAACCAAGAGTTCGCCTCTCACCTTCCGGAACAGTATACTTACGTGAACCGGGAGGAGGATCTCGGCATACCGGGGTTGCGCCAAGCTAAGCTTTCTTATCAGCCTACCATACTATTAGAGAAGAGTGCCGCAATAAAAAAGCAACTTACGCAAACTAAATAAATTATGGACAAGAAACAACAAATCGTAAACTTATGGCGTACCTGCTTCGGGGATTCCGAGGCATTTATCAGCCTTTATTTTGATCGTGTTTACAAGGACGAGAACGCAATGACCATCGAGAAGGACGGTAAAATAGTATCTGCCTTGCAGATAGTTCCTTATACGATGACTTATTTGGGTACCGAGATCTCGGTAGGCTATATCTCTGGGGCGTGCACGACTCCGGAAGAAAGAGGGCAAGGGCTTATGCGACAACTCTTGCAAGAGACATTCGAGGAAATGGAACGGCGTGAGATCGCTATCTCCGCCTTAATCCCTGCCGATCCTTGGCTATTCGACTATTATAGGGAACAGGGTTATACCGAGGCATTCGATTATTCCGTAGAGACATATATTCGCCCGAATACGCCGGTTCAACTCCCGAAGATAACGGTTATCCAACCGGAGGTACCGACAACCGACGAATTGTTCGCTTATTTCAACCGCAAATTACGTGAACGCCCTTCCTGTATCTTGCACTCGCAGGATGATTTCATCACGATACTTCGTGATCTGCAATTAGATAACGGGGGGATGTACACGGCCTTGGACGAGAACGAGAAGGTAGTTGGCATGGCTTTCGCATTGCCTCTTGAGGCAGGTACAGCGCCGTCCGACAAAAAGCTTTTTATCAAGGAACTTCTTTACGACTCGGAAGAGATCAAGGAATTACTATTGCAAGAGCTTACCCTGCAAAATAACATATCGCAAGCGACGGTCAATACCCCTCCCACCCCTCCGGGTACCTTACCTATGGGTATGGCCCGCATCATCGACACGAAACGCATGATCCACCTCTGGCTATCCAAACAACACGAAAGCCCTGTCTCCAAAAAAGATTTGGAACAAATGGATAACCAAACGCTAACACGACAACTGATAGGTTATCAAGGTAGGATGGCTTATATGAGTTTGATGCTGGATTAATGACTAAAGTAAAAAACGGATTGCTTAGGATAAGATCCCGGCAATCCGTTTTTATTTCTTATTCTTTACTCAGTTTCTTTCGGCTTAAATACATGATCCATATTAGGATGTTCATACCAATCTTTATATTGTTCGCCTGAACTTATGGACCACTCTGAGAATTCTGGATAGGCATCATTTATAGAATTATTTTCCGCCGCGTATTTAAACTCCGTAGGAATTATAAAACCCCACATTGTCTTATCTGAGTTATTCGGATCATTGGCGATATAACCATTTGTTTCCGATTTCACTCTATCCGTCGGTCTATAGCCCGCTAAATGTACTTCTGAACGATTGTTTGTATTTCCGCCATTCACGATAAAGAAGTTCAAAGCAGACATATCCAAATCATCCTGTGATACGCCACCGGCAAAAGTCAATTCATACATGATCGTACGTACCGGATAAAATGTTTTAGAGGTATTTGAGGTATTCAGCATTGTTCGTTCCTGCGATCCGCTTAATATCCAATGCGCATCATCAAACAAAGGTAACACCGCCGCTGAAGGATTCGGCTCTATGTTTCCGGCTGATTCAAAATAATTATTATTGACAAACAAACTTGCCGGAACAGAAACCCCGCTAAATTTACTGGCAGATAATTTATCAAATTGAATACCGGCCCCTAATGTCTTTGTCGCTCCTACCGCAATAAGGTCTACAAATAAAACCATTCCATCTATGTTTCCTGATCTTCCCAATTCAAGTTGGCTACTAATTCCCAAGACCAAATCATTCATATCATAATCACCAAAAGCGGGCCAGTTATCTTCCATAGCGAACGTATAATAAGAGCCATTGGGGACCTCGATTGGATAATCCGGGTTGGAAGGAGGATCTGTCGGACCTTGATTACCATTACCCGTGCAATCGCCCGCAGGAATCGCAATTGAAGCGTTTTTATCAACCTGCTTACTTCCACCAGACAACGTTAGATTTTTCGAAAATTCATTCCCTTTCCATAAGTTTCCCAACAATTGCAAATTCCCATCCAACGAAAGCGTTCCTTCCAATAATTTAGTTTGCGTGAAATCTAATAACGCATAATCTGAATCCTTACACTCTATCTTATTCCAACTTTTAAAAGATGCCAAATAGTTTCCTGCCGCATCACCTAGATCCGTAATTCTGAAAATCGAGTAATTTCCCATTTCACACTCAATTTCTTTCGCATCCATATACCTTGCTTCAAGCAGAGTAGACTCAGCCAAGTACATACTAACATTGTAAAGTGAAAGTCCGGCTTCAACAGAAATCTTACAATGATTCTCTATAGATCCGCCAGCACTACCATTTTTCCCTGTCATATTAATATTAGTAGCCTTAATCGTACCATAATTTATTAGAGCAACAGCATGATCTTTCGCTCTATATCCAGAAAGAATTACCTCTCCATAGTTCTCAAGATCATAATCAACTAATTTATAAGCGGGTTCAGAAAGAGCATCCGGCTCACCGAACTTCGCTCCACTTTTCACAACCAACTTAGCGCCGTCACCTTGTGATTCTCCATTAGCTTCAAGGATATTCAACCTACCACTCTTTTCCAAAACAATAGTAGCTCCACTACTTCCTTTAAGAATCGAGACTGACAATGTTCCTTCTACATATAATGTCACATTTCCTATCAAGGTTAGAGTGCTCGCATCATAAGTATCATTTCCAGCAGCAAGCTTATACGTCCCTTCATACAAAGTAACATTACCCTGCCCCTCCATAGCCCTATCAAAAAATTCCTCGGCAGTGATCAGTTTAGCTTTTCCTGAATTATAATTATCTTCTCCACTTCTCAATAAAGATTTAGTTGTCGTACCAACGGCAGAAGCCGGTTTAAAATCGCAAGCCAGATCCTTCATTGAGGGATCTACTAATACGTTCTTCACCGATTTTCCTTTTTGGGGATCGATTTGCATAATGTAAATCGTTTCCAAAGCTCGAGGCAATGTCATCGTGCGAACATACGGCTTATTCCCGTTGGCCACACCACCATATAATGGCTCAGCGTCATCGGCATAGAAAGGATTCACGTCATATACCCATACTTGGTAATCATACTGGCCATTGAACTCATCATTCACCTCTACGGTCAAAGTCACTTGGTGAATAGTGGCGGTAGACTGATTGAAATCATCAGGCAAAGATGGATCTGGTTTTTCCGGAGTAGGCGGAACCGGATCCGGCTCAGGCTCGTACACATCGGTAGTACATGCCGCCAATAGAACGCAAAGCGCGATAGCGACACATTTCATTGTTGATTTAATCATTGTTTTCATATCATTGAAGTTTTATTATTCACCTATCCCCCATAAACATTCAGTAATCCACAACCTTGTCAATACAGCGTCATTTTGGCGTTGGCAAGACATTCATCATCATTGGTTGCCAATCATAGAATCGATATATTATTTATTGAACAACAAAAGGATGTGCCTTAAAGCACATCCTCCGCATAACTAGTTCTTCATTCTGTTTTGTTTGTAAAGAGATCATATTTTATTACATTGTCCTCTACATAATTTAAATACCACCCCGGCGTATTATCACCTTTAATCCAACTCCCGAAACCCTCATAAGCATCATCGATACGAATCGTCTCTTTAGGATAAGTAGCGAAATCTTGTGAAGGTATACTTAAAGCCCACATCAAACCAGTCTCATTCGACACATAGTTTGCCGTACTATTTTCACTAGACGCGGCTTTATCCGTACCTTTATAACCCGCTATATGAACTTCATTTCTACGATCAGAATCAAAGCCATTGGTAACAATAAAGAGATTAAAATTATTAACGTTCATGACTCCATCAATAGGTGTATTGAAATTAACTGTCACTTCGTTCACTACAGGCTCAGCTGTTATCTTATAAGTATTAATAGGTGTTCTTTCCGAGCTACCTAATAGAGAATGTGCATCCGAGAACAACTGGATCACAGCATTCGTCTGTCCTTGCTCAGCGCCAGAAACCGCCGAAGCGGGAATACCATCCAATTGGAAACCAACCCCAATTTGCTTTGTAGCGCCGGTGGCATATAGCGTATAGATGATTTTAGCAGACTCCGTCTTGCCCCCCATCTTTTTATTATTTATCTGGATACCTATTACCAAGTCATTCATATCATAATCGCCGGTAGCGGGCCAATTATCCTCAAATAAATAAGTATAAGGTAAAGTCTCAACTTCTTCATACGACGGATCTTGATCTCCATCGCCTTCTCCCGGATTATGGTTACCTGAGTTTCCATTACAATCATCGTCATCTATTTCCACAAATCCTTGTCCTTCAGAAAACGCCACACTCGATTCTGACACATAGACAGGGTTCCATCGGTCTGTGTTCGCAGAATGCTTTTCGCATTCTACATTGATTTTCTTCTGATAACTCAAAACCTTATAGCCACGAATATCTACATTCTCCACCTTAAACAGAGCATAATCCGTATCGCTTCCGCGTATCACACTTGCTTGACCGGTAAACGAAGCTTTCTCGCCCTCCCACATAGATTTAGTATCCATAAATAAGGTTAATCCCTTTGCATCAAGATGTTTAACATCCATATAGGCGGCCGGAGCCAGATTAATAACTCCATTAGATATCACATCAAATTTCTCTGATTCAAATTTACAAAAGTTGTCTATGGTTCCATTTGTCAGAGAAACATGTTTAGCTTCAAATTCATGCTTATTCACAATATGGTTTCCAGCATTTTGCATATTAAGCTCCTCGACCTCGAAATCACCTGTATTGTAAATCGAGGCATTTGAATCAGATGATATAGATTTAGCATAAAAATCACCCTCATTTACAATAGAAGTAGCATTTGTTAAATAGATTGACAACTGATTTTTATTATCATCATCACCAAATTTTCCTCCTTTTTGGACTGCGATCCTAGAAGTTCCAATAACACTTATTTTAGAATTCCCTTTAGCCGTTTCAACTTTGCCTCCATCTAAAATATAAACAGAAGTTCCTGTCTCAAATTGCAAATTATTATTAACGATTTGCCAAGTTCCTTCTATATAAATACGAATATCACCTTTCTTTTCACCGGGTAAAACAGTCTCACCATTAAGGATACTACCTTTTGGAATTAAATAGGTCTTACCTTTCTCCAAAGTAATTTTCTTCTGACCAAAAATTTTTATACAATCAGAGCCATAAGAATAATCAACTTCTGGGATATCTGTATTGTCACTCCGTAATTGAGAACTTATGCTTTTTGTCTTAGTCCCAATCCCGCCTATATTACAAATCATATCCCCTTCAATAACATCAAACGCATAAACAGCCGCCCTCTTGAAAGGATCCGTAACGCGAATATATATGACAGGCATCGCATCTGGAATATTAAGGCTTATGCAATATGGCAATTTACTATTCGTTTTTTGCCCTGAACCTGAAATCAATTTCGCGTTCTCTCCAATAATCGGATTACCAGTAAAAGCTTCAACCGTATAATAAAATTCACCATTATACTCATCCTTAACATTCACTGTCAATGTTTTTGATTTACTAATAGAGAAAGAACCATCCGCAGGAACTTCGGGCTTTGGCACTGGATCGGGTTCCGGATCCGGCTTCGGCTCATACACATCCGCCGTACAAGCGGCCATCAGCGCCGCGAACAGGAACAGCGCCATGAACTTCACTTTCGTAAAAATACATCTCTTCATATGCTTAATCATTAAATATTTCCCCTATAACACTGTTAAAAAAAAGAAGTTGTATATTTTAATCAACTTGTTGAGTATTATCGACAGCAAAGGTAGACTTTATTATGACACGAAGTCCTTCAACAGGCAAACATTATTACATCAATTAACTATAATTAATAACATATCCAATAAAAAGCCATTGATAAATAGACAATATTTATCTCATGCCGTATTAAAAAAGAATAAAAAACACACTTTTACCCCCCTACTCCAGCCACTCAAGCAACTCCTTACGCCAAGACTCCCGTTCACGGCGAAGGCGGTCGGTGTCGGAGGGGATAAGGCCCTTGGCGATCTTCTCGTCGTAATAGCGGAGGATATGGCGGTGGGCGATGATGAGTTGCTCGAGGGACAGCGCCTCGTTGGGCTGGAGTTGATCCATTCATGCCCGCGCGAAAACGCCGTGACGGATATGTAGTTCCCGCTCGAAGGTATGCCGCATGCGGGGATAAAGGCGGTCCAGATAAGTGAGTACACGTACGGTTAGCGCACGGGAGGTTTGGGATGTTCCGGTTTTTTCCATGTGGAATTCTTTTTTTGAATGTATTAGCGTATTATGTCCCCCGTAGGGACACTTTCTTGGCCAAGCAAGCAGAAAGGCCTTAATTTGAGCAAAATTAATAATTTATTTTCATATGGAACAACTACAATTACCTGTTTACGCCTCTTGCGTGTCGAAAGAGGAGCCGAGAATGGAGACAATCCTTGAGATATACAACCGGATCGTGGGCGAGGAGCTGCGCCGCAACATGATCTGGGGCGGCGACAAGGATCTGGACACCGCCTCCAACTGACCGAGGGGAGGAGAAGCGTATGCGTTCTGAACAGATCAAGACCGGCGTGGAGCGGACGCCCAACCGCAGCCTGCTTTACGCGCTGGGCTATACCGATGAGGAGCTTGCCCGGCCCCTCATCGGCGTGGTCAGCTCCTATAACGAGATCGTCCCCGGCCACATGAACCTGGACAAGATCGCCCAGGCGGTGAAGGCCGGCATC
>ERZ779649.1933-NODE-1933-length-10593-cov-6.900076_pt1 | contig 10593 bp, 6 predicted proteins | sample MGYA00511882_ERZ779649 | MGnify/ENA primary metagenome ERZ779649 (study PRJEB29588, sample SAMEA2157793) | human gut metagenome | biome: human gut; feature: human-associated habitat; material: faeces | place: Denmark | collected 2008/2010 ... | reverse complement strand
GAAGCACGTCTGCGGGAAGTCCAGCCGCTTATCAAAAACATCTCCAACTACCAGCACCTAAAGCCCGTATATGACGCCTTCCAGAAGGCGAAAGACAAGCCGAGTTTCAAGGCAAAGCACGAAGCAGAGCTTGTGATCTTTGAGGCGGCGCGGAGTACACTGCTTGCCATGCAAGGCGATGAAAAGCTGCCGAGCTTGAAGACGCTCCAAGCGGAACAGCAGAGACTTCTTGAAGAGCAGCAGCGGCTTTATGACGAACGTGCGAGGCTCAAAAAGGAAGCTCGGATGATCGACACTTTGAAGGCAAACGTGGACGATTTCCTCAAGCCAAGCGCAGAGCGCGACCAAGAGTATCAACGCAATTCTCAGCGCGAATAAAGAGAAAAGGAAAGGCAGTTTTCATGAGTAACTGCCTTTCCCTTTTTGAAAATCAAAACCATCAAGAACTTGCATCTTTCTTGTGAACTTGTGCATGAGATAATTGCATTCAAAGAGGTTTTCGTGTATAATAGAATGGAAGTCATGATTAGCGGATGAGTAAAGGGGTGCGTATCATGGGAATCAGCTACAAAAAACTTTGGATGCTCCTGATAGAACGAGACATAAAGAAGTCCACCTTCCGGCAAGAGCTTAACCTTGCATCCGGAACATGGACGAAACTGAATAAGGGGGAAGAAGTGTCCCTCTCTATTTTGCTGCGCATCTGCGGCTATTTGAATTGTGACATTGGAGATATTTGTGAGGCTGTGCGGACGGACAACTGATAGGTCCTTTTTCCGTGCGGCTTTTTTATATACCTGTGGAGAAGGATTAAAGGTTTGTGCGTAGCAGGACTGTTACAGAAGAAGGAGGATAACAGATGGATATTGGCGTAACGATAAGCAAAGTCAGAAAAGAATACAAGGAATACTTACGGGAAACTCACCCTGACTGGGCTGATACGACTATCAGCACCCATGTTTCCGATGCGTTCTATCTGTATCAAAACACTATTGCACTATCCTTCTGGAAGTGTTTTGAAAGTGATGCCGCTATGGAGAAGGCAAAGGGCGAAATCCTCGACTACCTAAAACAAGAAGTGATGTCTGATCGAGCAGACGAACGCACTGCACAGTATTATAGAGATTTGAAACGTCTGAAAGAATTTATTGATTCTAAGGGTGGCGTCAAGACGTATATCGGCTATGAATATGACTGCGAAGTCATTGTCTACAAATATGCCAAGATGGTTTATGATGGCACGATGGAGATGGACGCTGCTGTAAAAGCCATGTGTCAGGATGTTCCGTGCTTTGGAGAAACCTCGCACAAGCTGACGATTATGCTCTTTGCGTCCATGATGAAGGGCGTAAAATACACTCGCAGGTCCAACACTGAAACTACGGTTTACTTCATCGTCCACATCGGAAAAGACTACGGACAGGAGCAGATGGTCAATGCTCTAAAAGCCACTCAGGAAAACATTAAATATTACTACGAGCAAACCGGCAACAAGTCTAACAGTATTCGTAGAGGATGCAAAAAGATCGTCGAAGAGAACAACATTGATATATCCTTCGACGATGAAATCTTTGATGGAATTATTCCGAAGGAGAACACAGATACAGCTCTTTCATCCGACGCTACTGCAACACACTATTGGCTGTACGCAGCGGGTGATGGTTCCGCAAATTGGGAGAATGATTGTGCCGAAGGGATTATGGCTATCGGCTGGTCTGACCTTGGTGATCTAATGGAATATAGCTCCAAAGAAGAAATGCGGGCAAAGATGAAAGAGGTCTACGGGGATACTGGCTCATATAAGAATCAGGTTCTTGCTACATGGCAATTTGCAAACGAGCTGAAACCCGGTGATGTTGTCTTTGTTAAAAAAGGCAGAAAGCAGATCCTCGGTCGCGGGTTGGTCGAAGGCGAATACGTTTTTGACCCTGAACGCGGTCAATATGCCAATACCCGAAAGGTTCGCTGGACAGATAAGGGCGAGTGGGAATTATCAGATCAGGGTGCAATCAAAACGTTGACGGATATTACGTCCTACACAGATTACGTCAAGAAGCTGCAAAACATGATTGACGGAGATAAGCACGAAGATACCTTCGACGATGCCGCTGATGAGGAAATCACTTTCGAGCCATACACCGCTGATGATTTTCTGACTGATGTGTATATGGACGAAGATCGGTATAAGGTTCTCAAGTCGCTGCTTCTAACCAAAAAGAATGTAATTCTGCAAGGCGCACCGGGCGTGGGAAAAACCTTCGCAGCAAAAAGACTGGCATTTTCTATCATGGGAGAAAAGGACACCAACCGTGTGAAAATGGTTCAGTTTCATCAGAGTTATAGCTATGAAGATTTCATCATGGGTTTCCGCCCGACGGAGACAGGATTTGAACTGCGAAAGGGCGTATTCTACGAGTTTTGCAGGCAAGCTGCTGAGGATGATCGTCCATACTTTTTCATTATCGACGAGATCAACAGAGGCAATCTCAGCAAGATTTTTGGCGAACTCTTCATGTTGATTGAGAGTGATAAACGCGGTGTCGAATTGCAGCTTCTATATGCAGATGAGCAGTTCTCCATTCCAAGTAACGTCTATATCATTGGCATGATGAACACTGCTGACCGTAGCCTCGCCATGCTGGACTACGCACTTAGACGTCGTTTTGCTTTCTTTGAGCTTGCTCCGGCATTTTCGTCTGCTGGATTCAGAGCATACAGAACGAAAGTCAATAACCCGAAGTTTGACCGGCTCATTGCAACAGTTGAGCAGCTTAACGACGTAATTGCAAACGATGACTCGCTCGGTGAGGGGTTCTGTATCGGACATAGCTATTTCTGTACAAACGCAACCATCAACGATGAATGGATGCGGTCTGTTGTCGAATATGAACTGATACCTCTTTTGAAAGAATACTGGTTTGACGAGGCAGTTAAAGTGAAGGATTGGAGCCGCACATTACGCGAGGTAGTCAAATGATCCGTGTCCAGAACGTTTATTATATGCTGGCTTATGCGTTCCAAGTGCTGCATGAGCAAGGGTATAAAAATGTCGCCACCGAAGAGTTTGATAATGTGGCTGAACTTCTGTCTGCTATTCTCTGCCGTGGAGTATCTGTCCAGATAAAGAGAGGCTTAATCAGACAATACATTTCGAGAGAGGAAGCACTTGCGTCTCCCCGTGGGAAACTTGAAATTGGTGAATCCATAAAGACACAGGTTATTCGCAAGAAACAGCTCGTTTGCAATTATGATGAGTTTTCGGTTGATGCCTACCCCAACCGAATCATCAAAACAACAATGGATTTGCTGCTTCGTGGAAGTATTTCAAAAGCCAGAAAAAAGGAGATCAGGAAGTTGATGATTTTCTTTGATGGCATCAGCATATTGGACATCCATAGTATCAACTGGGACATTCAATATGATCGCAATAATCAAACATATCGGATGTTGATAGCCGTTTGCCGATTTGTGATAAAAGGGCTTTTGCAAACGACAGCCGATGGCTCAACAAAGATTATGGATTATGCAGATGATCAAACAATGGCGAAGCTATACGAGAAGTTTATTCTCGGATACTATCAGCGTGAGCATCCAGAGTTAAAAGCATACTCTCCACAAATTGCGTGGCAAGTCACAGATGGCTACAGAACGCTCTTGCCGACGATGCAGTCCGACATTGTGATTACGAATAAGGCAGCAAAGAAAACGCTCATCATCGACGCCAAATACTACACGCACAATATGCAAATGAAAGCACCGTACATGACGCAGACGCTTCATTCCGGAAATCTGTATCAGATTTTCACCTATGTGAAGAACTGGTCTGCCGCTCCGGATGAGGTCGTTTCCGGTATGCTTTTATATGCGGGAACAGACGATGCGATTCAGCCAAACAATGATTATCAAATGAGCGGGAATCAGATCAGTGTGAAGACATTGGACATGGACTGCGACTTTTCTAAAATTGCAGCGCAGCTCGACAGCATTGCTGATCGGATAAAGTAGAGCGTAGGCACTGGACAGCCGTTCTTCTAATCTCACCGCTTCTTAAACAAGCAGATACGCTCTCCGTGGAAAGGAGCAATCATGAGTATACTTGAAAATCCCATACCGAATGAGGTGTTGGATAATGCAACAAGCCCTCTCACCGATGACAGGGCAGCGTACAAAGACAGCACCTACGAGATCGTTTCAAAGGTGGCTTACCTGATTGGTGTGCCAAAACGCATCTTTGACAACGAACATGAAGCCCCAAAAGTTGAAGTATACAATCGGTTGGACAGTGATAAAACAGCTCGGATTATAAGACATCTTTGCATTGTACGAACTGCGATTGAGCGCAATTTCAAGCGCATCAATGAACGCATGAGATTCCAGTATGAGACCATTCTGAGTATGCCGGAATATGTTCCGCAGGAAAGCATAAACCAGCTAAGTCTTGACGGAGTGAACTTCATCAAAAACACCAGCAAAAAACTGTGCCAACACGTTGTCGAGATTAACAGGTTGATTTGCGATAGAATCAACAACTGCAAGAAGCTCTTTCCACTCTGGATAAATTGGGATTACATTAAAGCACTTTTCGTCATGCCTGATGGTTTGAAGGAAGATGGTACAAGAGTGGCTGCCGACATTTATTACTCTCATTTGCTTTTTTATCCCTATCAGATGTACATAAACTGGCAGCCGGAGGAAGTCGGCAACATTCTTTACAATGATAAGAAGTTCGTTACCTTGCTGTACAGTTGGAACAACGACTATTTCACCGAATATAGCAAAGTCTCAGATGCGGGGAGTTATATCAAAGGAAGTATTTATGAGTTTATTGAGAGCAGCGAAAAGACTGTTATCGTTGTCGATTGTGAAAACTCTGATCCCTACAAGCTGTGTGCTACCTTAAAAAACCTCGATCACGAGTATACACAAAAAATTGCGTCGATCATTCTCTTTGATGATGTGCATACCGCCTCCGCATGGAGGATATTAGACAGCTTCACCGCAATTCATGTTGAACACATGATGATTGAACGGGTGAAGCAAAGCAAGTCACTCGTTGATGTCATGCTTATTGCCCGAACTTGTCAGGAACACTACAAGAATAACGTCGATTCCTTTATTCTTGTTTCCAGCGACTCCGACTACTGGGGGTTAATCTCGTCTCTGCCGGAAGCACGTTTTTTAGTTATGATTGAACGAGAGAACTGCGGACCGGACTTGAAGAATGCACTTCTGAATGCAGGGATATTTTATTGCTATATTGATGACTTCTACTCTGGGAATGCCGAGGACATCAAGCTCGGCGCACTTTTCAAAGAAATGGAGCGTTATATTGACCAAACCGTCAGGCTCAATATCAACGAGATGTTCAGTGCCGCTTTGAAGGCAACGCGCATTGAGATGAGTTCGTCTGAGAAAAAACAGTTCATCGCAAAGTACCTAAAAACAATGCAAATGGAAATTACAGATGATGGTGACGTGGTTTTGCAGTTGAAACGAAAATAAGTCCGGTATTTGGGACACTTGCTATGATAAAATAGAAATGAGGACAGGCTGGCAACCAACAAATGATCCTCAAGTATTGGAGATGAAGATATGGCATACCAAAGCGAAGCGGCTCTTGAACAGCAGTTTATTGAGCAACTGAACAAGCAGGAATATACCACAGTCGCAATTCCTGATTATGACGCGCTGGTGGAGAACTTCAAAGTTCAGTTTGAAGCCTTCAATGCGCCAAAGCTGGATACGCCTATCACCGATAAAGAGTGGGAGCGTATCTTCAACCTCATGCTCGGAAAGTCAGTTTTCCAGAGTGCAAAAATCTTGAGGGATAAGTTTGTCCTTGAGCGTGAAGATGGTACAAAGGTATATCTGTCCTTCTTTGATCATGACCACACGAAGAACATTTTCCAAGTTACTCATCAAACGACCGTGGTTGGAAAGTACGTCAATCGTTACGACGTTACGATTCTCGTAAACGGCTTACCCCTGATCCAAGTAGAATTAAAGCGCCGTGGCATTGACATCCGCGAGGCAGTCAATCAGGTCATGCGTTATAAGAAGCACTCCTACAACGGGCTGTATCATTTCATTCAGCTCTTTATTGTCTCCAACGGTGTTGACACAAAGTATTTTGCCAATTCCGACAGAGACTTGATGTATAGCCTTGCTTTCTTCTGGACTGATTTCAATAACGTCCGCATCACCAATTTGAAGGACTTTTCGATTTCTTTCCTTGCAAGGGATCACATCATTAAAATGCTGACACGCTACACCATCCTAAATGATACCGATAAGATTTTGATGGTCATGCGTCCCTATCAGGTTTATGCCGTAGAAGCACTGATCCGTCAGGCAACACTCACAAACCGGAATGCGTATATCTGGCACACAACCGGTGCGGGCAAGACGCTTACATCCTTTAAGACGGCGCAAATCCTCGCAGCAAATCCGAACATCAAGAAAGTCATTTTCCTTGTTGACCGAAAAGACTTGGATTCTCAGACAACCGAAGAGTTTAACAAGTTTGAGGCTGGTTCCGTTGATGTGACAGATCGCACCGATGTCCTTGTCCGCCAGATGAAGGACAAGAACAGGCAGCTTATCGTCACCACGATGCAGAAGATGGCAAACGCTGTAAAGCGCCCTCAGTACGAGAAAGTAATGGACGCATACAAAGACGAGAAGGTTGTCTTTATCATCGACGAGTGCCACCGCAGCCAGTTTGGGGATATGCACAAGGACATTGTGCGGCATTTCAGAAAGGCACAGTTTTTCGGCTTCACGGGGACACCTCGGTTTGAAGTCAACGGTAAAACTGAGGGTAAAATCACGCAAACAACAGAAATGCTCTTTGGTGAGTGTCTTCACAATTACCTGATTAAAGACGCCATCTTCGATAATAATGTTCTGGGCTTCCACATCGAATACATAAAAACAATGGAGGGTGATTTCGACTGGGATGACCCGACACTCGCGGACGCGATTGATATAGGCGAACTCTATATGTCCGATGAGCGAATGTCTCTGATCGCCAATCACATCATCCAGAACCACAAGGCGAAAACCCGAAATGGACAGTATACGGCTATTTTTGCCGTGTCCTCTATTGATGCCCTTGTTAAGTATTACGACATTTTCAAGAAGATCAAGCATGACCTGAATATCAGCGGCATCTTCTCCTACGGGCAGAATGAGGATGCCGAGGGCAAGGACGAGCATAGCCGTGATTCGTTGGAGCGTATCATCAAGGACTATAACGAGATGTACGGGACCAATTTCTCCACAGATACGTTCTCGGCTTATCACAAGGACATCTCTGACCGAGTAAAGGGAAAGAAAACAAAGTCGCTTGATATTCTTATCGTCGTGAATATGTTCCTGACCGGATTTGACAGCAAGCAGCTCTCTGTCCTTTATGTGGACAAGGATTTGAAGTATCATGATCTGCTGCAAGCCTATTCCCGCACAAACCGTGTTGAGAAGGAAACAAAGCCCTTTGGCATTATCATTTGCTACCGCAACCTCAAAAAACGCACCGATGACGCGCTGACACTCTTCTCTAAGAGTCAAGATACTTCCGGCATTGTTGTTCCGGGGTATCAATACTTCGTGGAGAAGTTCAACGAAATGGTGATGAAGCTCAAGGAAATCGCGCTGTTCCCTGAGTCCGTGGACACAATGCAGAACGAGGACGATCAGAAGAAGTTTGTCGTGACCTTCCGTGAGCTGACAAAGTACCTCCAATCGTTGCAGACCTTTATTGAGTTCAGTTTCGATCAGGATGCTCTTATCATGTCCGAGCAAGAATATCAGGACTATAAGAGCAAATACCTCATGCTCTACTCAAGGCAAAAAACTGACCGCGAGGTTGTCTCCGTCCTGAATGACGTTGACTTCTGCATCGAATTGATGGAGAGTGACAGGATCAATGTCGCATACATCATGAACCTGATCCGTAACATCCACTTCGATGATCCCAAACAAAAGGATTACGATATTAAACACATTAAGGACGAGTTGGGGAGAACCGATAATCCGCAGTTGCTCCGGAAAGTCGAAATCCTGCAAGCATTCTTGGATCGTGTTGTTGTCGGCTTAGAAAGTGCGGATGAAATTGATGCAGCCTATAACGACTTTGAAAATGAAGCAAAGCGCGAAGAGATCGTTGCCTTTGCGAAGACCGAGGATATTGACGCATCCATGCTGACAGATATTATTTCGGAATATGAGTTTTCCGGCACAATGGATGCAGGAAATATCCGAGATCGGATTGAGAAGCCCTTGCCGCTTTTGAAGAAACGCTCCCTTGTAAATCGGATCGTTGATTTCATCCGACAGCACACAGAGAAATACCAATAAGGAGAGAGATAAATGGATAATTCGATTCAGGCTCATCAGAAGGAGCTTTGCAATAAGCTATGGGCAATGGCAAATGCCTTGCGCGGAAACATGGAGGCGTATGAGTTCAAGAACTACATCTTGGGCATGATCTTCTACTACTACCTTTCTGACCGGACAGAGAAGTATATGGCGAATCTTCTCAAGGATGACGGTATCGGTTATGAAGAGGCGTGGGCAGACGAAGAGTACAAGACCGCTGTTGTCGAAGAGGCGTTGCGCGATCTCGGCTATGTCATCGAGCCACAGTATTTGTTCCGCAAGATGGTCAAGATGGTAGAAAACCGTTCCTTCGACATTGAGTTCTTGCAGAGCGCAATCAACGCGCTGATGGAGTCCACAATCGGAAACGATTCTCAGGAGGACTTTGACGGACTGTTTTCTGATATGCAGCTCGATTCATCGAAGCTCGGTCATACTGTCAAAGATAGAAGTGCTGTTATGGCAAAGATCATCGCTTCGCTGGACGAAATCAACTTCGGCGTGGATGATACCAAAATTGACGTTCTTGGTAACGCTTATGAATATCTGATCGGTCAGTTTGCTGCAACTGCTGGCAAGAAAGCCGGTGAGTTCTATACGCCCTCCGGTCCTGCCGAATTGCTTTGCCGTCTGGCTTGCCTCGGTCTCACGGATGTCAAGGATGCAGCCGACCCCACTTGTGGCTCTGGTTCGCTGCTGCTGCGCCTCAAGAACTACGCCAATGTGAGAAACTACTATGGACAGGAATTGACCTCCACGACTTATAACCTCGCCAGAATGAACATGATTCTGCGCGGAATCCCATATCGCAACTTTAACATCTACAACGGTGATACCTTAGAGCATGACTACTTCGGAGACATGAAGTTCCGTGTTCAGGTTGCCAATCCGCCTTATTCTGCAAACTGGTCTGCCGATATGCACTTCATGGAGGACGAGCGTTTCAATGAGTATGGCAAACTTGCTCCGAAGAGCAAGGCTGACTTTGCCTTTGTTCAGCACATGGTTTACCACATGGATGAGGACGGACGAGCCGTCGTTCTTCTGCCGCATGGCGTCCTGTTCCGTGGTGCTGCTGAGGAAGTAATCCGCAAGCATCTCATTCAGAAATTAAATGTTCTGGACGCGGTAATCGGTTTGCCTGCAAATCTGTTCTTTGGTACGGGCATCCCCGTATGCGTCCTTGTTCTCAAGAGAGAGCGAAACGGTAACTCTGACAACATTCTTTTCATCGACGCTTCCAGCGACTTTGAAGCCGGAAAGAACCAGAACATCCTTCGTGAGTGCGACATTGACAAGATTGTTGAGACCTACGAGCGCCGTCAGGATGTCGAAAAATATGCTCATGTTGCGACCACGCAGGAGATTGAAGAAAACGGCTTCAACTTGAACATTCCTCGCTATGTTGATACCTTTGAGCCGGAACCTGAGATTGACTTGAATGAAGTTGCCGCTGAGATCCGTAAGCTACAATCTGAAATTAAGGATATTGATGCAGAACTGAAACCGTTTTTTGATGAGCTGGGGCTGGATTTCCCCTTTGATGTGGAGGGCAAATAATTATGGCAAATGTATCCTCAAGTAACGGTCTTGAGAAGCGTCCGAAGCTCCGCTTTCCGGGCTTTGATGAGCCGTGGAGAGCAGAGAAATTGTCCGATTTTGCAGAACGAGTAACACGGAAAAACAGCAACAATGAAACTGATCTACCCCTGACAATATCCTCGAAAGATGGTCTTGTCGATCAGATCAGTTACTTCAACAAAACCGTTGCAAGCAAAGACATGAGCGGATATTACCTTTTGAGGAATGGCGAATATGCGTATAACAAGAGCTATTCCGTAGGTTACGACTTCGGTTCAATAAAGCGGTTAGACCGCTATCCTATGGGAGCGTTGTCTACATTATATATCTGTTTTGCGCTCAAGAAGCACGATACAGATTTCATTAAGGTGTACTTTGATTCTCTCAAATGGTACAAGGAAATCTATATGATTTCAGCAGAAGGAGCAAGAAATCACGGATTGCTTAATGTCCCGACAGATGAGTTCTTCGCCACAAAACACTATCTGCCGGAGAATACTGCCGAGCAAAGAAAGATTGCAGACTTTCTCATTGCCTTGGATCGACGTATCGACGCTCAGCAATCTCTTGTAGATGCCCTCAAGAAGTATAAAAGAGGATTGCTCAATCAAATTTTTTCTGCAATCTCGAAAG
>ERZ779649.1923-NODE-1923-length-10660-cov-1.811881_pt1 | contig 10660 bp, 9 predicted proteins | sample MGYA00511882_ERZ779649 | MGnify/ENA primary metagenome ERZ779649 (study PRJEB29588, sample SAMEA2157793) | human gut metagenome | biome: human gut; feature: human-associated habitat; material: faeces | place: Denmark | collected 2008/2010 ... | reverse complement strand
CGCTTCTGTTTACCTGACATATTTTGCGAAGGAAATCGCTGGGTATATTGAGAAAGGGTATATTGGATAAAGATAGTATTTACCTAAAGAACCATCTCGTAAGAGGTGGTTCTTTTTGCGTTGCGGTTTTCATATCTGCATGATATAATTATGACTAACGATAAAATGAAGCGACAGGCTGAAAGTGTTGGAGGAAATATAAAATGGCTGAATTGGAAAACAGCAAGGATTTAATCAGTGTATTATGGAGTGGGGCAGACATTCTTCGTTCAAAAATGGACGCGAATGAATATAAAGATTATTTGTTGGGAATTGTTTTTTATAAATATTTATCGGATTCATTTTTGATAAAAGTTTATGATTTAATTTATGATGAAAAGCCGCAAACTTTAAAGGAAGCATTGCAGGCTTATAAAGAGGCTCTTCAAGATGAAAGTGCAGAGGAATTAAAAGAGCAGATTCAGTCAGAATGTCATTATGTGATAGAACCTGAATTGACGTATACATCTTTTGCAGATGCCGCCAGAAACAATTCATTTAACCGTGAACAACTGCAAAAGGCATTTAATAATATTGAACAGAGTGATTATTTATTTGCAGACTTATTTACGGATATTGATTTGTATTCCAATCGCTTGGGAACGGGCGACCAAAAGCAGAGTGATACAATCGCAAGTCTGATAAAGGAAATTGATAAAGCCGATTTATTAAATTCGGATTCAGATGTTCTTGGAAATGCTTATGAATATCTGATTGGACAATTTGCATCAGAAACCGGAAAAAAAGCAGGAGAATTTTATACGCCGCAGGCAGTATCTAAAATTTTAACCCGAATTGCGATTGCAGGGCAGGAAGATAAAAGAGGATTATCCGTTTATGACCCATGTATGGGGTCGGGTTCTCTTTTGTTAAATGCAAAAAAATATTCTATAGAACCGGCATATATTAAGTACTATGGACAGGAATTAATGACATCGACCTATAACCTTGCAAGAATGAATATGTTCTTACACGGAATTGCACCGGAAAATCAGACTTTGCGCAATGGTGATACGCTTGACGGGGACTGGCCGACAGGAGAAGAAACAGATTTTAATATGGTGTTGATGAATCCGCCATATTCAGCAAAGTGGAGTGCGGCAGCAGGGTTTTTACAGGACGAAAGATTCAGTGACTATGGAGTCCTTGCACCAAAATCCAAAGCAGATTACGCATTTTTATTACACGGTTTATATCATTTGAAAAGCAATGGTACAATGGCAATCGTACTTCCGCATGGTGTTTTATTCAGAGGTGCGGCAGAAGGAAAAATAAGAGAAAAATTATTGCGTTCAGGCAATATTTATGCAGTTATTGGTTTACCGGCAAATTTATTTTACAATACTTCAATCCCAACCTGTATTATTGTGTTGAAAAAGCACAGAGAGGGACGTGACGTGTTATTTATTGACGCTTCTCAGAAGTTTGAAAAGGGCAAGAAGCAGAATACAATGACTGATGAACATATTGATGCAGTGATTGATTTATACCATAAGAGAGAAACGGTAGAGAAAGAAGCATTTCTTGCAAGCTTTGAAGATATTGAAAAGAATGATTTTAACCTGAATATTCCTAGATATGTTGATAATTTCGAGGAAGAAGAAGCGATTGATTTAAAGGCATTATTGTCAGAAATGAAGCAGACAGATGAAGAAATAGAAAAGACAGAAGGAGAGTTTGTATCCCTCTTAAAAGAACTTACTTCATCAGATGCGGATATTATGGCATCGATAAACGAATTTATTCAGATGATTGAGGGGTGATGAAGATGCAAAGACCAAAAGTTCGATTTAAAGGGTTCACTGATGATTGGGAACAGCGTAAGTTGGGGGAATTGGTAGGCATTTATGATGGAGTTCACCAAACTCCTGACTATCAAGATTCTGGGATAATGTTTTTATCAGTAGAAAATATTGCAACACTTAAATCAGAAAAATATATATCTGAAGAAGCCTTTGAAAGAGACTATAAAGTATATCCTGAAAAGGGTGATATTCTGATGACTAGGATTGGAGATGTTGGCACTACGAATGTGGTAGAAACAGCAGAAAAAGTGGCATTTTATGTGAGCTTGGCATTGCTCAAACCAAACGGAATTGATTCTTATTTCTTAAGTAATGCAATGAAAACTAATGCTTTTCAGAAAGGCTTAAGAGAACGTACCTTAGTAACTGCGATACCACAGAAAATTAACAAGGATGAGATTGGTAAGATTGATATTTTTATTACCAATAATGATGAAGAACAAAAGAAAATCGGAGCCTATTTTTCCAACCTTGATCACCTCATCACTTTTCACCAGCGTAAGTATGAAAAATATAAAAAACACAAAAATGATATTAAAAGTATAAAATTACCGCTAATTATATTATGTGCAATAAAAAACGGTGTAATTTTTATAATTTTAAAAATATACATATTGTTTATGAAAACTAAAATAGTAGCATACAAGTTGAGTTTTGAGAGAAAAATCCACTAACGTTTGGGAAAAGCGTAAGTTATTAGGTTGTATCAAAAAAATAACGGATTTTAGAGGAAGAACACCTAAAAAATTAGGTATGGATTGGAGTGAAAATGGTTATTTAGCTCTTTCAGCACTTAATGTGAAAAATGGGTATATCGATTTCAATCAAGATGTTCATTATGGAAATCAAGAGTTATATGATAGATGGATGAGTGGAAATGAATTACACAAAGGGCAGGTGTTATTTACTACTGAAGCGCCAATGGGAAATGTTGCTCAAGTACCTGATAATAACAAATATATCTTAAGCCAACGTACTATTGCATTTGATGTGAAAAGTGAAATTATTTCGGAAGATTTTTTGGCGACTATACTCAGAACTCCAAATGTTATTAATGACTTAATTGCTTTGGCAAGTGGAGGAACTGCTAAAGGGGTAAGTCAAAAATCATTATCAGCACTAACAATAAAAATACCTTCTAATATAGCTGAACAGAGTAAAATTGCAGAGTATTTTCAGAACCTCGACCACCTCATCACTCTTCATCAGCGTAAGTGTGATGAATTGCAAAATATCAAGAAATTTATGTTGCAAAATATGTTTATATAGAGGGCTGAGGTGATAAAAATGGGGAAAATTATATTGTATCATGGCAGTCCGAATAAAGAAGTGACACCAAAATACGGTTTAGGTGAGGCACGGCATGATTATGGAAAGGGATTTTATCTCACAGAAGATATTAAACTGGCAAAAGAGTGGTCGGTATGCAGACCGGATGAGTCTAATGGCTGGGTTCATAAATACGAATTGGATACAAACGGATTGAAAATATTTGATTTTCAGAAAGAAAGCATATTATGTTGGCTTGCAGAACTGATGAAACACCGTGCGGCAGCTGATTCTAAGCGATATAGAATGTTAGCACAAAAATTTATAGAAAAATATGGTGTTGAAACAGCAGAATATGATGTTATCAAAGGCTGGAGAGCAAATGCGTCATATTTTTATATTGCAAAGTCATTTGTTCGTGATGAAATAGACGTGGAAATATTAGAAGAACTGCTTTCATTAGGCGGGTTAGGTATCCAGTATTGTATAAAATCTGAATTAGCTTATATGCATTTGCATGAATTGGAAAATGAGTTGATTTCGGTGGAATTTAACGATTTTAATATAAAGTACAATCAGCGGGATATTTCAGCTAGAAAGAAAATGAAAGAATTAATAGATTCAGATGCCAATAAGGTAACGAATGTATTTAGTACGTTATTGTGAGGTGACAAGAATGGGTGCATATGCAGATGTGTATTTGAATGATGTGGTTGAAGTACAGGGCAAATTATTTGATTTTTTTGCACAAAAATTTCCTGATAAAGATACAGAGGACTTTATAGAAACATACATGAGAAGCAAAACACGCAAGAGTATTGATGAATCGCAGGCGTATGTCATGACAATGGACGTACAGACGTTATGGGAATACTTTTTAAAAAATGATAAATATAATGCAAAACCTGGAAAGGGGTTGCAGGGATTTCAGACGGACTGGCTGGGAGAATTTTATGCGTATTATCAGTGGTATTACAATGTACCGAGTGCAGAAGTAATTTCCAAAGTGCCATTAAAGTTCTTGGAAAAAGCGTATTATGGACTTCATGACTTGGAACTGGATTTGGCAGTAAAGAAAGTTGGTGCAGCTTCATGAAAATAATCTGTTTTCACAATCCAGAAGAGGAAAACGGTTATTTAAGTAACTGGTATCCCTCAGAATTTTGTATTGATGAAATTCATTTTACGTCAATGGAACAGTATATGATGTATAAAAAGGCGGTATTATTTCATGATATGAAAATTGCTTTAAAGATACTTCAAACATCAGATGTTGCAGAGATTAAGCGGTTGGGACGAGCAGTTTCAGGGTATGATGAGAATTACTGGAATGGTGTTCGGCAGATTATTGTATATCAGGGATTAATGGCAAAATTTTTACAAAATGCAAAACTGAAGGATTTGTTATTGAGTACGGGCGATAGTATATTAGCTGAATGTGCCGTAAAAGACAGGGTATGGGGCATTGGTTTATCTATGAAAGATGTGGACCGACTGGATAAAGCAAAGTGGAAAGGACAAAATTTACTGGGCTATGCATTGATGTTGGTGCGGGAAAGGCTTTAGGCGAAAGCTTGGGAACAGCGTAAGTTGGGGGAAGTATTCAAGGAATATTCAGAAAAGAATCACATAGAACTTCCAGCATTGACAATAATTCAAGGGGGTGGAACTGTAAAAAGAGATGAATCGGATAGAAATTTGATGTATGATAAATCAAATCTTTCAAGTTACAAAATGGTGAAAAAAGATGACTTTATTGTACATTTACGTTCATTTGAAGGAGGACTTGAAAAGGCATCTATGGACGGAATTGTAAGCCCTGCGTATCATACGTTTCAAGGTGAAAATGTGGATTCAAGATTTTATTATCCATATTTTAGGTCACATGAATTTATTAAAAAGAAATTAATACCGCACGTGTATGGTATTAGAGATGGTAGAAGTATTGATATAGAGGGAATGAAAACAATAGAAATTCCATATATATCGTTGAGAGAACAACAATTAATTGGCAACTATTTAGATTGCATTGATCACCTCATCACTTTTCACCAGCGTAAGTGTGAACAGACTAAAAAGTTAAAGAAATACATGTTACAAAAAATGTTTCCGAAGGAAGGACAGACAGTTCCGGAAGTTAGATTTGAAGGATTCACTGATGCTTGGGAAAAGCGTAAGTTTGGTGATTTGGGTTCTGTCTCGATGTGTAAGAGAATATTCAAAGAGCAAACAGCAACTGAAGGAGATATTCCATTTTATAAAATTGGAACTTTTGGTGGTGAACCAGATGCATTTATATCGAGAGCATTGTTTGAAGAATACAAAGAGAAATATCAGTATCCCGAAGTTGGAGATATGTTAATTTCAGCATCAGGTACAATTGGTCGAACTGTTGAATATGCGGGTGAAGATGCGTATTTCCAAGACTCAAATATTGTATGGTTTAAGCATGATGATAGAGTGGATAATTCATTTTTGAAGTGTATTTATTCTTCTGTAAAGTGGTCTGGAATAGAGGGAAGCACAATCAAGAGATTATACAATGATAATTTTTTGAAAACAGAGTTTTCTATGCCTAATGCTGAGGAACAAAAGAAAATTGGAGAGTATTTTCAGAATCTCGACCACCTAATCACTCTTCATCAGCGTAAGTATAAAAAATAAAATTATAAAAATAACACAAATAATATAAAAACAACAAATATAGAGAACTAAAAAACAAAATACAGATAAAAGGGGAAGATAGAAATGGCAGAATTAGAATCAATGATTGAAACAAAACTGATAGAACAGTTAATTTATGGGGATTCACAGTGGACATACCGGAAAGATTTAAAGACGGAAGAAGATTTATGGGCAAATTTTAAATACATATTAGAGCAGAACAATAAAGATAGGTTAAACGGAGAAAAGCTTTCAGATGCGGAATTTGAACAGGTAAAGAACCAGTTGCAGTTTTCATCATTTTATAAAGCCGGGGAGTGGCTTGTTGGTGAAAATGGAAAAGTGCAGGTGCATGTTCAGCGGGATACAGAGCGCCTGCATCTGGTAGTGATGAATCACGAGCATATCGCAGGCGGAAGCAGTGTTTATGAGGTTATTAATCAGTATAGTGCGTTAAATACAGATGAAAATAGAAATGCACCGGCAAGGGACAGGCGTTTTGATGTAACACTGCTGATTAACGGACTGCCGATGATACATATTGAATTAAAGAATAAACAGCATCCATACATGGACGGTTTCAGACAGATAAAAAAATATATCAGCGAGGGCAAATTTACAGGAATATTTTCCGCAGTGCAGATGTTTGTCATTAGCAATGGTGTGGATACAAAATACTTTTCAGCAGATACGGAATTAAATGAAAAGTTTATAAGCGGCTGGCTGGACAAAGACAACAATCCGGTAACAGATTACATTGATTTTGCAAAAAGTGTTTTGCGCATACCGCAGGCACATGAAATGATTGCAAGATATACCGTATTAGATGAAGATGCGAAAAAGTTAATTCTGCTTCGTCCGTATCAGATTCATGCAATCGAATCCATAAGAGAAGCTTCAAAAACAGGAAAGTCCGGATTTGTATGGCATACAACCGGTTCAGGAAAGACATTGACCTCTTACAAAGCAACCAGAAATTTATTAATGGATATTCCGGCGATTGACAAAGCAATCTTTCTGATTGACAGAAAAGATTTGGATACACAGACAACAATGGCATTTCAGGCATATGCCAATAATGACTTGATTGATGTTGATGAAACAAGTAATATCAATGATTTAAAGAAAAAGTTAAAATCAGATGACAGACAGGTTATAGTAACAACTATTCAAAAACTGCACAGGCTTGTTACAAAAAGATTAGATGAGGATAGTACGGATTACAGCAAAATTAAAAATTTAAAAATTGCATTTGTAGCAGATGAGTGCCACAGAGCAGTCACACCGGGAACAAAAAGAGAACTGGAACGGTTTTTTGGCAATTCATTGTGGTTTGGATTTACGGGAACACCGCGTTTTGCAGAAAATCCTTATCCGCAAATGGGAGATTTACCGCGTACGACTGAGGAGTTATATGGAAAATGCCTGCATAAATACACAATACAAAATGCAATTCATGACAATGCGGTATTAGGATTTCAGGTAGAGCATAATGGACCGAAAAATATGGAAGATGAAACCGACAGCCGCCTTTATGATAATGAAAAACATATGTTGAAGGTACTAGATATCATTTTGAATAAATCGTACCATAAATTAGGGTTTCAAAATGGTAAGGGACAAACATATGAAGCATTGCTGACAACGAGTTCTATCCAGCAGGCACAAAAGTATTATGATTTACTGACACGTGTAAAAAAGGGTGAAACACCGCTTGAAATTCATGAAAAGATAAAGCAGATACTTCCGGATTTTCCGAAATTCGCTATTACATATTCGGTGTCGGAAAATGATGAAGGTTCACAGGTAAATCAGCTTAAAATGCAGCAATCATTAAAAGATTACAACGAAATGTTCGGAACAAAATATGAATTATCACAGATTCAGGGATATAATGCCAACCTAAATAAAAGACTTGCAAGAAAAGCTGCAAAATTTAAGAGCCGGAAAGAACAGTTGGATTTGGTAATTGTTGTAGACCGTCTGCTCACAGGCTTTGATGCACCGTGTCTGTCTACAATTTATATAGACCGGCAGCCTATGGGACCGCATGATTTAATACAGGCATTTTCAAGAACAAACCGCATTTATGATACGCATAAGACCTATGGACAGATTGTTACATTTCAGGCACCGCATCTGTTTAAAGAGTGCGTTGACGAAGCGGTTAAATTATATTCTGCCGGAAGCAGTAAAGAAGTATTAGTGTCTGAATGGGAAGAAATTGAACCCCAATTTAAAAAGGCATTGGCGGCACTTCGTATTGCTGCTGAAAAGCCGGAAGATGTCCCAAAGCTGGCAAAAAAAGAGAAGAAAGACTTTGTAAGGATATTTCAGAATTTCGACAGTTTATTTGCACAATTAAAATCATTTACACGATATGAGGAAAGTAAGCTTAAAGGATATGGAATTACAGAAGAGGAGTATATTGACTACGCCGGACATTATCTGAATGTACTGGAGGAACTCAAACAAGACAAAACAGACAGTGGAGATGACCCGTCAGGGACACAGCCGGTCGATGAAAATTATGAACTTATGGCATACAGCAATACCAAAATTGATTATGAATATATCATTAGTCTGATTCAGAATATCGTAACACCGGAAGATGAATCGGTTGAAATTACACCGGAAGAACGTCAGAAAAAGATCGATGAAGCAAAGCAGTATGTTGAAGAACTGCATAAAGAAAATCCGAAAGTAGCGGCAATTATGTCTGATTTAATTTATGAAATTGAGATGGATGAAAACAAATATAAGGGACAATCCATTTTAAATACGGTTGAAAATATGAAACAGGAGTGCATTGAACAGGTTGTTACGGACTTTTGTGTGGAATGGTATGCGGCAAAGGAAGATGTTATGTATGCGGCAACACATTATAAAAACGGAGAAATTCCAAATGAAAGTGTCATTAAGACAAATGTTAATTATACACAATATAAAGAGCAGCAGGAAAAGGCACTGCCTAAATTTAAGTATTATGCGAAGTTGATGGCGGAACTTAAAAAGACATTAGATGAAGAGGTTAAACCGCTTCTTAATCATTAATAGTATAGTATTGTTTCTATCAGCGTGAGTCCTTTTAAGAAATGGAGGCTGCTTATGTTAAATGATATAGACAAGACAATGCTTTTTTGTGAGTACTACAAACAATGGATAGAGGTATATAAGAGGGGCGCAATCAGGGAAGCCACAATGTCAAAATATTTGATGACACAAAAATGGGTTGAAAAACTCGCGCCGCAGTTAAAGGTTTCAGAACTTACCAGAACCGTCTACCAGCAGATTTTAAACGATTATGCAAAAGAACATGAAAGGCAGACCACACTGGATTTTCATCATCAGTTAAAAGGGGCGGTTTTGGATGCGGTTGATGAGGGAATGATTGAGCGGGATCCGACCAGAAAGGCAATTATTAAAGGAAAGACACCGGGAGCAAAGAAAATCAAATACCTGAACCAGTTTGAGCTGCATACTTTGATAGCCCATCTTGACATTAAAGAAAAAGTAAACTGGGATTGGTTTATTTTTTTAGTCGCAAAGACGGGGATGCGATTTTCTGAGGCGCTTGCCATTACACCGGCAGATTTTGATTTTGCAAGACAGACCCTTTCCATTAGTAAAACATGGGATTACAAAGGAAATGGCGGATTCCTTCCAACGAAAAACAAATCCTCTGTACGAAAAATTCAGATTGACTGGCAGATTGTTGTGAAATTTTCAGAACTGGTAAAGGGACTGCCGGAGGATAAGCCTATTTTTGCCGGAGAAACAAAGGTGGATAATTCTACTGTAAATGATGTGCTTGCAAGGCATTGTAGGGCATGCGGAATTTCTGAAATATCCATACATGGACTGCGCCACACCCATGCATCATTACTGCTGTTTGCGGGCGTGTCGATTGCCAGTGTTGCAAGAAGACTGGGACATGCCAGTATGACAACGACGCAGAAAACTTATCTGCAGATTATTCAGGAATTGGAGAATAAAGATGTAGATTTAGTAATGCGCACATTATCGGGATTGTAATACAACATCTAGGAAAAAGAAAACGAAAAGAACTTACGCTGATTATAAAAGCTCTTGAAAAATCTCCCATTTCATGAAAATACTTCTTGACAAAACCCTCATTCTGTTTTACTATCATATAAAACCTACTAGATTAATATGAAATGTAGGAAATAAGAAATGGAGGTAAGCTTGTGAAAAAGAAATTATTAAGCCTTGGGCTGATTGCCGTATTACTGACAGGGTGTCTGACCGGCTGTGGAAGCAATAAAAACAGTGTACGGATGATCAACGTTTCTTATGACCCTACAAGAGAATTATTTGAAAGTTATAATGAGATATTTGCACAGCATTGGAAAGAACAGACCGGACAGGACGTTGAGGTGATACAGTCCCACGGCGGTTCAGGAAAGCAGGCACTGGAAGTTTCTAACGGTCTGGAAGCTGATGTTGTGACACTGGCATTGGAATATGACATTGACGCAATCGAAAAAGCCGGATTGATAGAAGACGGCTGGGTTGATGAATATGATGATGACAGCGCACCGTACACTTCAACGATTGTCTTCCTTGTAAGAAAGGGCAATCCGAAAAACATTCACGACTGGGACGATTTAGTAAAAGAGGGCGTGGGTGTGATAACACCGAACCCAAAGACCTCAGGCGGTGCAAGGTGGAATTACCTTGCAGCATGGGGTTATGCGCAGGAACGTTATAACGGCGATGAAGCTCAGATGAAAGAGTTTATCAAAAAGCTGTATCAGAACGTACTGGTGTTAGACTCCGGTGCGAGAGGTGCAACAACCTCATTTGTGGAAAATAATCAGGGCGATGTACTGATTGCATGGGAAAATGAAGCGATTGCAACC
>ERZ779649.1921-NODE-1921-length-10662-cov-6.568210_pt1 | contig 10662 bp, 8 predicted proteins | sample MGYA00511882_ERZ779649 | MGnify/ENA primary metagenome ERZ779649 (study PRJEB29588, sample SAMEA2157793) | human gut metagenome | biome: human gut; feature: human-associated habitat; material: faeces | place: Denmark | collected 2008/2010 ... | reverse complement strand
TAAACAATAACATAAACCATTTATTTAACACACTTCACCCTTCGGCAAATTGGCCTGATTATGGCCAAAATATTGTCCATCGATTATATATCTATAGTGCACCTAATAACACATTATCTACATGCTGCTTTATTCGTGTGATTCTTTCAGATATAAACATCTTTACAGACATGTTGTTGGCAAAGGGAGGGAGTAATATCAGACTTTTTAAAGATGAAACAAGTTTTTATGTTTACATTTATAAAAGTACATGGTCACGAACTAATATTGAAGTGTTCTCTGATAATCATAGTAAATTTTATTTCACAGACGTGACAGATCAAATCAGTATATCAGATTTGGAAGAAATCTCTATATCTTGAAAAATATAGCGGTTTATTCAGATATTTATTACCTTTGCACTGCACATGGCGTTGTGCATATCAGGATCGGGTGGAACCGGCTTGTACCGGACCATCCGTTTTTTTATACCCAAGATACGGTTCACCAATTATCCCAATAATTACTATACCATTTCACTCTATATTTATAGATACTTCCGTTATAATTATATAATTTCTGAACACAACAGATATTAGGATTACCGATTACAACTAATATACAATTACGGACATATTCTAATTCTGAATCTTCTCTTAGTAAGTACATTCCACTATATTGCATAGAGCCTAATTCGTCTTGGGAATCTATATTTCTAGCATCTCTGAATCTTAACCATGTATCATTTATTCCTATCAGTCCCCCCAGATCGCCAACAGGCAGAAATTCTTGTTTAAATTCCTACCTGTATGAGCGAACTGTTTATGATCACTGTTAATAATTCTAGCATTATTCTATATCCCTGACGCAACGGTAACCAGCATAGCCCGCATCACCATAACCCAACCACTCATTGTTATAACCAATACTCATCAATCCCAGAAATCCTGTATCAGTTGCCTGTCCTGAACCATTCTCGTTATAATAACAGCAATACCCATACACTGTATAACTTCCATTTCCGTCAAGTCCTGAATTTATAGAAAATCTGGTGCGGCAATGAATGGAGGCCCGATAACGATTCTTCCAATCATGAGCAAACATGTTTCCCTCACATTCTTTCTTATAAATAAACGTGTCATTGTAATCATAGGTATTTTCACCCACTTGTGCGCCTGTCTTTCTCAAGAGTTCAGGAGCGGCCACCACGATCAATGCCAGCTCGCGCTGGTTAGGCAGACGCCATGACGCACTGGTCTGAACGGAACTTACCTTACTGTCTTGTTCCACATAACTGGCAGCTTCTGTTATCCAGGCATCCTTGGCATCCTTTGCTGTAGAGGTTATAAACGGATAATATTTTTTAGAAGAACTTTCCTTCACAATCAAGCCATGTCCACCACAATAATCCTGTCTGACTTTTCCATACAAGAAATCACTTGATACCTGCAGAACCTTTGGAACCCTGTTTATGACGCTGCGCTCATTGTGGGGCGCCAGTTCCCTTGACGTGAACCCCCTCAATGCGATAGACGAAAGGTTCATTGTAATGGTCTTTGTCGTATTGTCATATTCATAATATCTATCAGGGAAAATGGTATGGCTTGTATTCCGTTTCGCAGCCTGGGTAATGCCAAGATTGCGGGCACATCGGATATTCCCCCGTTCCCGTTTGTGTTCGCCACCGAAACTGCATCCCTGCTCGCTCCAGACAAGACGGCTGCTCCGGCCCGAATTCGTGTGTATCCGGGCAACCGGATTCTCAGACGTCTTACCCGCCAGCAGTGTTTCAATGTCTTCCGGACACAGGACCGCCTCCGTAGGAAGTGCAGGTTCCGCTATCCACATGCCGATAATCTGGTCCCTCGCACATACGTACCATCGTATCTCATTCTCTTCCAACGTGCCACTACCGTCCAGGTCACGGTTACGGCCGGCCCACGCCTTATAAGAATACTGCCCATCATAAGACAATGTGGTATACCCGCCTTCCTTTTTATAACTGCCGTCATTCTGCAACAGATACCCGTTCTTTTTCCAGTTTACATAACCATATCCGTTTGCGCCACACTGTGCCAACGTATTTCCACGGCCGTCCTTGTCAGGATTCTCTGATAATGATAAATCCTGGTCGAACCGTTCACTGCAATACAACCCGCCCGTCTCGTCAACACTCTCCACCCCGTACACATTACCCTCAAAGTTGTCAAGGTCATAGAAGCAGGCGATGGAACGCTGGCTGACGGAATATACAGCGTCGGCAAGGATACTCTGCTGATCCTTACTATACTGCAAGGAGGTTGCCAGGGTAAACACGCGGTCATCGGCATTGACAAACTCGTTCAGCCTGACATTTCCCTTATTGACTGGATTTTCTTCGTAATAATACTCGTCTACAAAACAGGTGTAATATGCACCCTCTCCATTTTCATTCCAGACTTCCTGCAGGACTTCAAATACATTCTGTGTTTCCTTCGGATCATATATGGCCAGTTCCCCTTTTGTATCCTGTTTTTGGAATTTGACCCATCCGAGATAGGGCATAAGGATCTCTTTTGCTCTTAAATTTGCATCATCAGCTCCCTTTTGGGGATAGTACATCTCGCCAACCGTTCCGAAGGGAGTTTTGCAATATATATAGATACCCTGCTCAAGCACGCTCCTTCTTATATTCATCTCCACCGCCTCATAGTGCGCGTCCACACGGACCTTGGAGCCTTTACGAAACACCACGCCCTCGGCACCCGGCTGATTCTCCCGGTTTGTCTCAACCTCGGCTATAATCTCGTCCACACCATTGACCGTCACGGTATATTTGTAATAATGGTCACGTTCAACATCAAAGTTATTAAAATTGCCATCAGAGAAATCCCCCAGATGGATGGTGTATTTCACGTCCGCCTCCACTTCCATCCCTTTATTATCTTTTCCCTTGAAATGTCCTGTCACCTCCACATAGGTGGTGTTCTCCGGAGCATTTTCGAACTGATAATGTGATTCATGGCCCTCCTGGGTTTCTTTAAGATTTATTCCGCTGGAACCCTTTTTTATTTTCTCACGGTCATGGAAAGAAGTTATACCGGTTGCCTGTGTTCTTGCCATATTCTCCGGAACATAGACCAGAAAAGAGTTGGGAGTCTGGGGGTTAAAAGGAGTCTGCTCCCCGTCAGTCACACCTATTTTATCTGTCCTGTCTTGGCTGAATTTGGGGGATACCCACTCGGCCACATGACGGAACTGATAGCTACGGGGGGTGAAGGTCACTCCCTCCTTGGACTTGAAAGTGAAACTGATCTTGGCCATCAGGCGTTTCAGAAGGAAAGGATTATTTATTGAGTCTATTCTTGTTTCTGTGCCTGTAGCATCATCCATATAAGTGACAGTACCATCCTCGCCAATCCTGCATGCCGCAGTACTGTTATTCACGGAGCCTGCCAGCGGCAGGTAACCGTCCGTCATGTTGAAGTTGCCCGTCCATGTGGGACGGACCGCCTGAAAGAATTTTTCCTGATCGGTAAGTCCTTTAAGCTCCTCCTCCGATTGCATGCTGGGAAAATACTTGAGGAAGGAGCCTGTCACATTTCCCAACAGATAGATATACACATCACCCGGATAGGCATAGAAGTTCAGTCTTCCCTCATTTCCTTCTCCTGTCCAAAAGCCGTCTTCCTCATTATTGACCGTCCCTTCATTGGAGTTCAGGAATATCCTGTATCCCAGTAGCTTGTTCTGGCTCTGGTCCTTACCCTTATTCTCATACATGAACAGCATGATCCTGCCCAGACGGGAGTCCTCGGTGCCAGCCGCACGGGTGACAATATCCGATCTGATGCCGCCGCTGACACTGAACGGAAGGCTCACCCTCACAGTCTTGCCGCGGTCCACGCCACCGGCAGCACCGCAGCCAGCCGGCATCGGTATCTCGTCCGTGCAGGAGAGGCAAAGGAACGGCACCAACATCGTCAATATGTATCTTGATATACCTTTCATAAAAATTGCCATATATAAATGTTCTTGTTAATCAAAACTAATGCCAGGATTCTCGACCTCCGTCCAGTCTCCGACTTTCCACCATGTTCTAGTGGCCGTATACCCATCCAAGGGGATGACAAGGAACACCTTGACAAACATGTTGGGTTTGACCGCTGGAAGTGTGACATAATCCATATGGGACTCCTCCTTGTCCGCCCCCGTATCACTGTTTTCATGGCTGTGGTGCAGAATCTTCATATAATACCCGTCACCTTCCACCCCACTGGCGACATTCTTATCCGATTTGTAAGGATTTGCAAACAGGTAGACCGCCTTTCCGGGAAGCCACTGGTACTCTTTCTTTCCATCCGTATTATCGTCCGGAGCCTTGTTGTTCCATCTTCTGGTTATCTTGTTGATGTGAAGTTGTGCGATTTCATCCGGGTTGGATGGTGTATCCTCAAAGCCGCAACGTAGGATCGGCAGACCGTTCTTCTGATATGGGGAGTCGGAAGTGTCGCCTTTATCACTTTCCCTATGGGCTATCTCACTACTTTCCAACGCCGGAGCATCTTGGGGAAACAGATATCCTTTCGTCGGGATGTTGTACAGATATACTCCGCGCCCGATATACAGGTCACCTTCACCGATGCCGCCTTTGGCGAAATAAAGTTCCATCTTGCCCACGGAACGCCGCAGGGGAAGTGTCAGGTTTTCCGTCTCCTTCGTTATGACAACCTCCTGTTTCACAGCCATGGGAAGAATGGAACTTGAGTACTTCTTCCCGGTCTCGTCTTTCGCGGCTGGATCCCCTTCGGTCAGCTTGCTCTCAGGAAGCCCACTGAATGTCAACTCCAACAGTTCCCGCTGTGTTATCTCCTTGTCGTCCGTCCAGACATATCTCCCGGTTTCAGAATCATAAACAGCGGCCGGCAGGGATTTCAGCCCTTCTGCACTCCCCTCATTGGCTATGGCGTAAAACAAACACGTATGGCCGTCGGCGGGAATCGTGTGTCTGGAGAACCCCAATCTTATATTAAAAGACTTCTCCGTCACATTCTTATCAGAAAGATCCGCATGGTGATAACCTGTCAGGCTGCCATCACTCCCGTCAAAGACATAGACCCTGACCGTTCTGATCAGGTTCTCATTGTTCCCTTCGTCGCTTTCCATGCCTTCATCCGCACCCTCTTCCGTACGGGTGGTAAAGGTCAGACTGACCGTCACATGGCCGTCATCGCCCGCATCCCCCGTATGCTCCTCCTGTATGCAGGACGGCAAGAAAGGAATAATGCAGGCAAGGCATATATATTTAAGTCCGTTCATACTCATATCCGCTTATTCGAAACCAACATCAGGATAGACATCCTCCACCCCCCATTGGGGAACGGTGATTGTCACATTCGCATTCCTCTCCCTGAATTCTATCCGCATGGAAAGCTCGGCCTCCTGCTTGGTTATGTCCACCTCTGGGTGCCTCTTTAGGAAATCCGCGACATCGACCGTATAGAAAGGCTCCGTACCCGCCCCGCTGTAAAGCGCTATCTCAGCCGGATGGTTCCCGTCCAACCGGAAGGTACAGAGTTTTCCCACATACATGTCCTGTGCGCCCTCCCTCCCGACTTCAGGATGGTAGGTGCGTCTCTGGGGGCAGATCCGGTTGTCGAAGAACACACGGCACGGCATGTTGTGCAGGCGGATATCCGGTTCACCGCCGTCTTTTCCATACTCCGTCGTTCCGTACCCTTTCACCTCGACATAGACCTTCAAATGGGAGGAGTTAAAATCAACGGTGTCCTTCAGAGACTTCCCGTCCTCCACCCTGAACCGCAAGTCGCCATGATACAGCGGGTCATTGCCGGTGAGCATGCTCTCGTCATTCATGAAGTAGCCGGGATGGGCGAAGAACATCATATGAAAGTCACAGGTGGTCAGATCACTCACCTGTGTACGCTCGCCCGCATTCCCAAGGCAGACCACCGTATAATTGCCCGCAGGCAGGTCAATGGAAACGCCATGCCTCGCCCTCAGGGCTTCCGCGTCAATCTCCAGCGTGCTCACAAGACGTTCCCCGCTGTCAAAGACGTACATGTCGACACATGAGATCCTCTCTGTCAGCAGGTCGGTGTCACCGTCTCCCGTATACCGGAAATACAGGAACTGCGTAGTTTCCTCCGGAGGGTTGGGAGGAACCGGCTTGTCAGGATGGCCCGGGCAGTCATGAAGGTCGTCCAGCACACAGCCTGAAAGGAGTGACAGCAGACAAATACCGGTGAACAGTTTCTTTTTCAGCATCTTTCTTCTTCGTTTCAGGTTAAAGCGGCGACCGGCATGACAGCCGGCAACCGCGGATTATAAATCGTAGGATATCGGATTAGTGGAAATCAGGATAAACAGTTGTAATAGTCCATTTCCTGACTGTCACTTTCACATACACCACCTTCTGGTCCTTGTCCCATACACCCGGAACAGTCTCATTGAACAGGTAGTCAAACTGGTAGATTTTGCCGGCCTGAGGTTCCACAACTGTACCCCCATCTTCTTTATCTTTAAAGTTCGCGGTGACAACAAAAGATTTCTTTGCACTATCACTTTCCTTTTGTGCTTCAACCCATACCCTGACATTGGCTATCTCACCCTTGGGGAAGAAGTTATAGGCAAAAGTTCGAGATTCATTCTGAGTTTGTGTTTCAGCAGTTGCACCCACATATTTTGTGACAGAACCCGATGATACATCGCCAGAAGTTAATGTTATCCCATTGGAGGCGCCTATCATGTCATAAGACCAGCCCCATGATGCATTCTCACCGCCACAGAATTTGTAACCTCCCTCTGGAACAGAAGCATGTTCAGGATCGTAAATCAAACCGTCTGGATTTGATGTAGTATTGGTCACCATCTGAGTAGTATAATCTTTTCCTAAAGTACCCATGTTATAATAATCCACCATGCCGATACCCTTGACGGTCACTGAGGTGTACAGATGCTCTGTCGGAGTGCCTGCTGTACCTTCATCTTGCTTGTTGAATACACATCCTAATGATTTTATCTCAACACGTGAGATGATGGGAGTTATGTCAACATGTGCCTCATATACATCATAATCATTGTCTTCCGGAGCTTTTTCACCTACCTTGGTCATCGGAGCGTCACCATGCAAGGTCACACAGGCTTTGGTTGTTTCATCAGTGCCTGTTCCTGCCACATTCTGGCTGCTCAAAGGAATCTGAAAATCTGTCACCCCTGAAATAGGCTGGTTTTCCACCACCTTTCCCTCAATGTCTGTTTTCTCTTTTAAATTTTGGTAGTTGCCTATCACCATGACCTTGTCGGCTTTATGGCCGACAACAAATCTATATCCATCACCAGATTCAGGGTCAACAAGTGCCTTCCATTTCTTGTCGTCAGCACTTGTTATTTCTTCTATATCCGTGATATTTCCTCCATCCTGATAGAATATTACAGCGACATCACTTACGGTAACTGTATGATTGCCGCCTTCAGTCGGAGCATCCGTAGAGCGTCCGTTCACAGCGGAGGCGGAAATACCCTCCAGTTTCATATACACGGCTTTCGGAGTGCCATTCTCGTCACTACCGCCAAGAGACTCATCATTGCTGCAGGCAAACAAAGCCATGGATGCCAGCGCAGCCAAACTTAACTGTTTTAGATTCATAATGTAACAATTTTAGATTAATAAATAAGTTGTCTGATTTTTGTTATGTCATAAACTGTAGATAACCGACAATGATATTCTGGTGACACCCCAGTAGTTTTTGGAGCCTTCACCAAGCCTGCCCCCGCATATGGAACATCCGTACTCGTCATAGTCAAAACGGGTGTATCCGAGCCCAAGACCGGCCTCCATGCGCCAATTGCGGCTTAGAAACCACTGGTATCCGTAGCCGACACCGCACCCGTAGAACCACCCCTGCCTGTAATGCTCCCTGAGCGCATGATCCCCAAAGCCCACATGGCCCAGGTTCATCTGGCCGCCGTGGAGGTGCACACCGACATAATGCCCCTTGAAGGCGGAGCCGAACCAGTAGCGGCCTTCCGGCTGCACAAGCCAGTGTTTCCACTTCCTGTCACCGCCCAGCTTCCAACCGTTGTAACTGCCCGAAAGGTCAAGACTCCAACGACGGCCCAAACGGCACTCCGAACCGATATTTATAGTGGCGGTGGCGTCATAAAGAAGATTCGTCTTTATCTGAACGTTCTGACCGCACAAGTCAGTGCAGACGAACAGCAGGGCCGCAAGAAACAGCCTGTTCACAATTCCATTATTCATTCTTCCCAAGATGTTAGATCAGGTTTTAACATTGTTAAATCCCGAGTGTTACCAAGTACATTTTTTATTCTTTCTTTTACAAAAGAAGTTATTCAAAAAAGTAATTACAATATCTTTTATGTTAAAATCAAACCGGAATTTCCACAATATTCTCCCTTTTATCTGGAAATACTTTTAAAAGAACGGAAAAACCGGAATAAAATCATTTTTTACTATACGTACGGGCTCTCATGGGAGAAGAAACAGAAGAAATGGGTAAATGTAAAAAATGGCCTATTTATAACATTTAAATTATTTTTAATTATTAAATCCTTTATTATAATATAATATTGCTGTAAGAACATGAAAAACAGGAAATCAAACGGGTATTATACGGTTAGTTATCAGCAAATTGATATTTTACACCCTTATATCATCGTCCGGTATGGATACAGCCTTCAGAATGGTACTAATTATTCACAAATGTATTTTTTTTGTAATAAAATGCCGTTTTAGAATACCATCATGTCGGAAACGGGGAGTATGCGGATAACCGGTATGAAAAGGCGAGAGTTATCAGGGAACAATCCTCTTATATATCCTACTCAATGAATCGGTATCAAGTTCATCCATATTTATTATATAAAGGTATCCGTCATCATACACCTTGTGAAAGTGAGGGTGCATTTTTGTAGACTAAAAATTTTGCCGTTTGAGACAGAGAATACATCTTTGCAGAAAAATGGATAAAATCAGATACCGTCTTGTATATAACCGCCAAAAGAAACTGAATAAACAGGGCACAGCCTTTGTACAAATTGAAGCCTATTTGAACCAGAGGAAAATCTATCTGAAGACAAATGTGTACCTCAAACCGGAGTGCTGGAGCCGTGAAGGGGCACAAGTCATTAACCATCCCCAGTCAAATGAGTTGAACGCAATGCTCTATGAATACATCCTGTATCTGCAAGGCATAGAGTTGGGGTATTGGAAACGCGGAATACCTGCCACACTCTCTTTACTGAAAGATGCCGTCAAAAAGAAAAGTGCCGTGAATGTCAGCTTCTCCATTTTCGCCAAATCAGCCATTGACAATTCGGACAAGAAGCAGTCCACCAAGGATAACCTGCATACGACACTGGCGGTCCTGCATGATTTCCGCTCCGGGCTGGACTTCAAGGATCTTACCTATACATTCCTTCGTGATTTTGAACAATACCTGAAAGAAAAGGGCAATGCGGTCAATACGATAGCCAAGCACATGAGACAGCTCCGTACCTTGGTCAATGAGGCAATCAACCAAGGATACATGCACGCGAACGCTTATCCCTTTCGGAAATACAAAATCAAGCAGGAGAAGGGCAGACATGAGTTTCTTATCCCGGACGAGTTGAAGAAGTTGGAAACGGTTGAGGTGGAAGAGGAATCCATGCGCCACGTGCTCGATGCTTTCCTATTCTGCTGTTATACCGGCTTGCGTTATTCTGATTTCTGCCAGCTCACACCTGAGAATTTTATCAGGATAAACGGCAAGAGGTGGCTGTACTTCAAATCCGTCAAGACAGGGGTGGAAATCCGTCTGCCGTTGCATTTGCTTTTTGAAAGCAGGGCATTGGGCATTCTTGACCGCTATCCGGATAGCGGCAGTCTTGCAGCCCTGCCTTGCAACTCGGAGGTGAACAGGCAGCTTCGAAAGCTGGCCGGATTGTGTGGTATCAAAAAGCGGATAACCTATCATGTGAGCCGTCATACCTGTGCTACCCTGCTGATCCATCAGGGAGTTGCGATTACAACAGTCCAGAAGCTACTCGGACATACTTCCGTCAAGACCACACAGATTTATTCAGAGATACTTTCCAGCACCATAGTACGTGACTTGAAAAACGCTCAAAGGAAAAGGAGAAAAGTAAAGATATTTCCCGATAAAAGTTTGAGAACATCTGATTTTATAGATAACCGGTAGATTTCATGAATCCTATTTATTTTCTATTAAATTGTGATTCTTTAAGTTTTTCGGATGATCAGAATATTATTACTGATTATTTTTTTCAATATGGATTGAATATGGAATAGTTTTCACTATCTTTGCAGAGTAACCAGGAGCTTGATGGCAATAAATATTGTCATCAGGCTCTTTTTTTATTGTCATATCGTGGCAATGGATTTAAGTAATTCTGCAACAATGACGCAAGTAAATAGACATATCTTTGAAGTTGTATTATAATCAGATAAACAATAGACGAAATGGAATTAAACGACTGGTTGGCTATAATCGGAGCTTTCGGGGGATTGGAGGCTGTCCGCTGGGGTGTCACGTTCTGGGTGAACCACAAGACGAACGCACGGAAGGAGGATGCGTCCGCCGATTCGATGGAGGATGAGAACAAGCGTAAGCAGGTTGACTGGCTGGAAGAACGCATCGCCCAGCGTGACGCCAAGAT
>ERZ779649.1909-NODE-1909-length-10729-cov-3.624977_pt1 | contig 10729 bp, 8 predicted proteins | sample MGYA00511882_ERZ779649 | MGnify/ENA primary metagenome ERZ779649 (study PRJEB29588, sample SAMEA2157793) | human gut metagenome | biome: human gut; feature: human-associated habitat; material: faeces | place: Denmark | collected 2008/2010 ... | reverse complement strand
GCACGGAGCAATCCGCAGGCATCAACGAGAGAACCGTCTGCGAAACAGACAGCAGAGTGCGAAGCACGGCTATTTGTGCCGCAGGCGGCACAAAGTAGCCCTTATCGCAGAATCCAAATTAGAAATTTGATTCGCGATTCCTCCGATGAAAGGAATCGTCTGCGGAATGGAGATTAGTATGGCAACAACAGAAGAATTACTTCAGACGATTTTACAGAGCCTGGAGAAAGTGGAATATATCAAATCAGAAGACATTCCGAATATTGATCTGTATATGGATCAGGTACTGACTTTTATGGATCGAAAGCTGCGTTCGGCAGTACGCCCGCAGACCGAGGACCGCGTCCTGACCAAGACCATGATCAACAATTATGCAAAAAACGATCTGCTTCCTCCTCCGGTGAAGAAGAAATATTCCAAGGAACATGTTCTGATGCTCATTTTCATCTATTACTATAAGGGCGTGATTCCCATGAATGAGATTCAGACGCTGTTGCAGCCGATCACCGATCATTATTTTCAAAATGGACAGGCATTTGACCTGGAAAGCGTATATAAAGAAGTCGTATCTTTGGAAAAGGAACAGCTGGAGGACTTAAAAAAAGACGTAGTGGACAAATTTCGCAGAGCAGAGAATTCCTTTACGGAGACCTCCGGAGAAGAACGAGAATTCTTACAGAAATTTGCCTTGATCTGTCTCTTAAGTTTTGATGTCTACATGAAGAAAATGATCGTGGAACAGCTTGTAGCGGAACTGGCAAACGACGCGAAAGCCAGGGAGCCCGAAAAGGAAACCCACAAGAAAAATAAAGAGAAATAAAAATAAGTAGCAAAATCGGAAACAGGAAAAATTTTATGAAAGCATTTATGGATCTTCATACGCATTCTCTGGCAGCAGGGCATGCGTATAGTACTTTATTAGAAAATATTGACGCTGCACTGGCAGTCGGGATCAGATACCTGGGAATGAGTGAACATGGTCCCATCTCTCCCGGAGGACCGCATGAGTTCTTTTTTAGCAATTATAAAGTGATTCCCAGAGAGTATGACAGAGAAGAGGTTAGCGGCAGAGTGGTACCGGTGACAGGTGGAAGGCTCCATCTTTTGTGTGGTGTGGAAGCCAATATCTGTGACACGGACGGTAAGCTGGATCTGGAGGAACGTTATCTGCAGAAGATGGATTATGCGCTTGCCAGCATCCATCCTTTTGCTTTTACTGCGGGAAGTCGTAAGGAGAATACGTTAGCTTCCGTGAGAGCATTTCAGAACCCTTATGTGAAAATACTGGGACATCCCGATGATGGCAGATTCCCTTTAGATTACGAGGAACTGGTGCGGGAAGCAAAGCAGGCGCACGTTGCATTGGAAGTGAACAATTCTTCTCTAAATCCCCGGTCGTCAAGACAGGGAGGCAGGGAAAATATCATAGAATTGTTAAAGACTTGCATGAAATATGAACAGCCTGTTATAATGGGAACGGACAGCCATATGTGTTTTGCCATAGGAAAATTTGTCGAGACCGAACAGCTGATGAGGGAACTGGATTTCCCTACGGAGCTGGTGTTGAATTACGCCCCGGAGAATATTCATAAGCTGATCAACATCACACTGTAGCTGATACCCCCCGGTGTTACCGGAATAAGAATACAGCCGGAGACGGCACGCCCCGCAAGCGGGCAGATAGGAGAACAAATGAAAGACGCAAATTGTGGATATTGTATGAGAGGGGAACTGTTAGATAAGTTCGGTATTTTCATCTGTGACCTGAAGGTGAGCAGCCTGATCCTGTTCAAGGAACAGAGCCATCCCGGCAGATGCATCGTAGCATACAAGGACCATGTCAGTGAGATCGTGGACATCAGCGAGGAAGAGAGAAGATTATTTTTTGAGGATGTGGCGCATGCAGCGAAAGCCATCCATGCAGCATTCCATCCAGATAAGTTAAATTACGGAGCATACGGCGACACCGGCTGCCATCTGCACATGCACCTGTGCCCGAAGTACAAGGACGGTTTCGAGTGGGGCGGCACTTTCGAGATGAATCCCGGCAAGACCTTTTTGACGGATGCAGAATATCAGGAGATGATCGACAGGATCAAGGCGAATCTGTAAATACCCGGAACATTTTCCCCGGGATTACATAGAATAGATATGTAATCTCAGGGAGGATAAACAATTATGAAAACAAAGAAAGTAATGGCAGCGATATTGGCTGTACTGCTTGCGGCAGGTGCATTTACGGGCTGCGGCAATGCAGAACAGACGAACGGACCAAAGAAGACAAGAGTGGTGCTCAATGAAGTAGCCCACTCTCTTTTTTATGCACCGATGTATGTGGCTATCGAGGAAGGATATTTTGCCGATGCCGGGATCGACCTGGAGCTCGTAACGGGATTTGGCGCGGATAAGACTATGACAGCGGTGCTGACCGGTGAGGCGGACATCGGCTTCATGGGCAGTGAGAGCACGATTTACACCTATGCCGGAGGAACGGAAGACTATGTGGTGAACTTTGCCCAGTTGACCCAGCGGGCAGGAAATTTCCTGGTGGCGAGAGAACCTATCGATGACTTTTCGTGGGATATGTTAAAGGGTGCTACAGTCTTAGGTGGTAGAGCTGGCGGTATGCCGGAGATGGTATTTGAATATATCCTGGAGAAAAATAATATGGATCCGACAACGGATCTGTCCATTGACCAAAGCATTGACTTCGGTTCCACAGCAGCAGCTTTTTCCGGCGGGCAGGGAGATTTTACCATTGAGTTCGAGCCGCATGCTACGCTGTTAGAGCAGAAGGGCGACGGCTATGTGGTGGCATCTTTAGGCGAGGAATCCGGCTATGTACCGTATACTTCTTTTTCTGCCAGGAAGAGTTATATAGAGAAAAATGCGGAGATAATCCAGGCATTTACCGATGCCCTGCAAAAAGGTATGGATTATGTGCAGGAGCACAGTGCGGAAGAAATCGCCAAATGTATTGCACCCCAGTTCGCAGAGACCGGGAGTGATACGCTGACAGCCATCGTTGCCAGATATCAGGAACAGGATACCTGGAAAAAAGATCTGATCTTCCACAAAGATGCCTTTGATCTGTTACAGAATATTCTGGAGGACTCTGATGTACTGAAAGAGAGAGTGCCCTATGAAAAACTGGTGACCACAGAATTTGCTGAAAAAGCGGCGGCAAAATAAGGAAAACAAAGAGAGTGTTATAAAAATAGTTTAAAAAAGGAGGAGGATCAGACATCCTCCTCCTGAATGTGTATATTTTTAATGGCCCAGAGCTTTAATGCCTTGGCATTGGTACTGATCTTCTCCAGGGAATCCAGAATATCCTGAAATGCCGGACGCTCATCCTCAGAGATCACACCGTCTTCGGAGATAGCGATCAGGGACGCACGAAGCGTGTCGATATCTTTCAAGGATCCCAGTACTTTCAGCGCCAGTCGGTCAAAGTCTACAATGTCAACCTCTGATACATTGTTGCGTCCCAAGGGGCATTCTCTGGCACAGTAGGAATTGCACAGCTCCGGTGTATTATATGCCTCTGCCATAGCCTTGACTTCCTCCGGATAAGGGGCAATGGTATCCAGTTCGATCCTTGCCAGTCTTGTGCGGTCGATGCCTACCAGTTCAGCGGCCTTTTCCCGGCTGCTGAAGTCAGGATTTTCCTTGGCAGCTTCGCAACGTGCGAGATAGTACATATTATCAGCGGCTTTTGTAGCTTTTTTACCCATATTTCTTTTAATCCTTTTATAGTATAGTGTAATCAAACATCTCTAATATCACAGTTTAGTAGAAAAAAGGCACATTGTAAAGGAAAAATCACGATATTTTACGAAAAGCGGTTGAGGGAATGTGTAAAATTTGCTAAAATATAAGAGATGTGAAAAAGAACAATTTTTCATATATAAAATGGAGGTGCGGTAATGGGTTTAATCAGAGCAGCAAAAGATGCAGTCAGTAGCATGATGGCTGACCAGTGGAGAGAGTATTTTTACTGTGATTCTCTTTCCAACGATGTATTGGTAGTAAAAGGACAGCAGCGGGTAACCAATGGACGTAACAGCAACACCAAGGGTGTGGAGAACATAATCTCCAACGGTTCCATCGTAGCAGTTAACGAAGGACAGTGTATGATCATCGTGGATCAGGGCGGAATCGTAGAGTTCTGTGCGGATGCCGGTGAGTTCGTATATGATTCTTCTACAGAACCCAGCTTGTTCTACGGCAATCTTGGCGAGAGCGTTAAGAATACTTTTTCCAATATCGGAAAACGTTTTACCTTTGGTGGTAATGCAGCGAAGGATCAGAGAATCTACTTCTTCAATATCAAGGAGATCATGAACAACCTCTTTGGTACGGCAAGCCCTATTCCGTTCCGTGTAATTGACCAGAATATCGGACTGGATCTGGATACCTCCTTACGTTGTAACGGTGAGTATTCCTTCCACCTGGTGGATCCTTTGTTATTCTATAAAAATGTATGCGGTAACGTAACAGAGTCCTATACCAGAAGCGAACTGGTAGCGAAGATGAAGGCAGAATTGTTGACCGCTCTGCAGCCTGCACTGGCTAAGATCTCCGCCCTGGGTGTTCGTCCCAGCGAAGTTCCCGCACATACTGCGGAACTGACAGAAGCTTTGAAGGAAGAGCTTTCCGATCTGTGGACCAAACTTCGTGGTATCGAGATCGTTACCATTAATATCAATTCTGCGAAGATCCCTGATGAGGATGCAAAGACCATCGCAGATCTGCAGAGAACCGCAGTACTGCGCAATACCGGAATGGCAGCAGCTACCATGACCGCTGCACAGGCAGAGGCTATGAAGATGGCAGCATCCAACACCTCTACCGGTCCCATGATGGCATTTGCAGGCATGAACATGGCGAACATGGTAGGCGGTATCAATGCCGGACAGCTGTATCAGATGGATGCCCAGCAGAACAGTGGTATGCAGCAGGCACAGGCAGCACCTGTGCAGGGGCAGGCTCCTAAGATGCAGGCACCGGTACTTGGCTGGACCTGTAGCTGCGGCGCTACGGATAACCGTGGTAAGTTCTGCGCTGAGTGTGGAGCACCTAAGCCTTCGGACGCAGGCTGGACCTGCAGCTGTGGTGCAGTAAATCAGGGCAAGTTCTGTTCCGAATGCGGAGCAAAGAAGCCGGAAGGAGCACCGATCTATAAATGTGATAAATGCGGCTGGGAGCCGGAAGATCCTGCACATCCGCCTAAGTTCTGCCCGGAGTGCGGCGATCCTTTTGATGACAACGACAGAGTATAATACATACTCGTCAGAATATATTTACCGGAAACAGTACAGCAGATACCTTTATGATATCTGCTGTACTGAACTGTTATGAATGAAAAAGAAAGAGAAATATAAATGAACGGAAGTCTGATCGCTATTATTGTTATACTGGTATTGTGTCTGGTACTGGCAGGGATCATTTATTATACTTATTGCAGGATCCGTGAAAAATTACGGGATACCTCCAGAATGCTATTCGGTACAGATTCCATGATCGAGGGCATGAAGCAGAGAGAAGCGGAAGTGGAGATGACACCGAAGTCCGTATCCTCTGCAACAAATCTGTATATGCCTTCTATTATGAGAGATTTTCCCGAGTTCCATTATGATGAGATGAAGAGCAGAGCGGAGAACGTGCTGACCTCTTATTTACAAAGTATTACCGGACAGAATCCGGCACTTTTGTCGGAGGGAACGAAAGAATTGAAAGAACAGCTCAGACTGCGGCTGGAGATGCTACAGAACCAGTCACAGAGGGAGAGCTTTGAAAATATACATATTCACAGAACAGAGATACATCAGTACCGGAAGCAGAAGGGAAGACAGAGTATTGTCCTGCAGTCAGCCGTAGAATATATCCATGCGTTGAAAGAAAACGGTAAGCTTATCGGGGGCAGTGAAGAACGGAAAGAACAGGCAAAATACAATGTGGAACTGGTCTATATCCAGGATCAGGATATGGTCGAGAACCAGGAGGATGCAGGTCTGGCCCTGAACTGTCCCAATTGTGGTGCACCGCTTCCCGGACTTGGGGCAAAAAAGTGCATTTATTGTGATACACCTATTGTGGAATATAATCTGCGGATCTGGAATTTCAGCAGAGTGGAAGAAGCATAGAGAAGGCTGAAAGGGCTGTATGGACGAAAAAATAATAGGGTTAGAAAAAAACAAAGATATAGACAGACGGCTGGAGGAAACAACGAAGGAACTGCAGCGGGAACGGGAAAAACTGATGGCTGTGATCCGAATGTCCGGCGATCTGATCTTTGAATATGATATCGCAAAGGATCAAATGCACTATGCAGGTCCGGAAGAAGGCAGTCTGTATTGCGGACAGATCACGGAAGGGTACACAGAACAACTTCTCCGGGAAGTGGACAACCGCTCGGATGCAGTGGAACAGCAGCTTGCAGAAGCGTTGCACAGCGGCAAGCCGGATATTTGTATTGAGCTCTGCAAGACGGACGAGGAAGGTAATCCTCACTGGATGAAGGTCATCGGGCAGACTTTTTATAATGAAAAAAAAGAACCGGAACGTGTCCTGGGCAAGGTCTGTGATATTGATGCGCAGAAGAAAAAGGAAAGGGAACTACAGGAAAAATCACAAAGGGATTCCCTGACCGGACTTTTGAATCATTCCACCATCAAGCAGCAGATCACACACAGACTGCAGAAAATGAAACGGGGACAGGTGGGATACCTTATTGTTCTGGATGTGGATAGTTTTAAAAAGATCAACGATACAAACGGACATCTGTTTGGAGATGCGGTATTGTGCTCTTTTGCGGATGAAATGAATAAATTGTTTCCCGAGGCGCTGAAAGGCAGGATCGGTGGAGACGAGTTCGTATGCTATGTAGAGGATATGCCAAGAGAGGAACTGGAAGAGAAGCTTGGACAGTTGAATCGCTGTATGTCTGACCGCTATGATGATGATAAAACAGGACTGCATATCTCCTGCAGTCTGGGAGCTGCGGTTACGGATGGAACAGTGACAGACTATAATCTGCTGTTCCGGTGGGCAGATGCAGCCTTGTATCAGGTGAAGAGTCGGGAAAAGGGCGCTTATGATCTTCTGGAGGTCAAGGAGGGTGTGGCATTGCCCGGTCAAAGCTACCTGGACAGTGAGGAGAACAAAGATGACGAGATCGTTCACAAGGAGGCACAGTTCGAGAGCGCGGAAGATCTGGTTCTGTTCTGCATGGACCTGTTGGAAAATGTACCGAATCTGACCAGTGCCCTGAAGGTGATCAGTGAACGTACCTGCAGTTTTTTCAATATTGATGATATGATATGTGTGGAAGTAAATGAGGCAGGACCGTCGATCCGTTATCAATGGAATCGGGAAGAAAAGAAAAATTTTGTCAAAAGAATACTGCATCCGGGAGTATTTGAATGGGACAGGATCCGGAAACGTGCAGACGAATCCGGTGCCGCAATTTACAGACAGTCGGAGACTCCGAATATCTACAAAGAAGAAGCGGAGTCTGTGATGATCGTAATGTCTACAGCTTCGAAGGGATTAAAGGCCAGTGTTATCTTCTCAGACCGCCATACAGACAGAACCTGGGAAGAGGAGAAAAATGCCCTGTGCAGAATATCCCATCAGATATTCAACAGGCTTCGCATGCTGAAAAATGCAGAAAAAGATCAAAGGGAACTGAACCGGAAACTGAATTATGATGCGCTGACCGGACTGCCGGTGTACAATAAGTTCGTAGACAAATTAGAAGCCTATATGGCAGCGAATGGAAAGGTCGGATTATATTTTGTGTCCTCTGACTTTTCTAATTTCCAGTATGTGAATGAAATGTATGGCTACGAGGTAGGCGACCGTATCCTGCATGATTTTGCTGTGGCATTACAGGAAAAATGCCAGGAAAGCATATTGTTCTGCCGTGTAACCTCCGACCACTTTGTCGGTGTGCTGAAGGAAGATTCCGTGGAGGATGCCAGACAGGCGTACCTGACGTTTACGAATTCTTTTGTGAAGAGGATCAATAGCCGGTATGATCAGTGTAATCTGGTCATTGCCACCGGTTTGTATGAGATCACGGAGAATGACTGGTCGGTATCTTCCATGATGGATAATGCCAATGAGGCCAGAAAACAATGCAAGACGCAGAAGGTAGACAGTGCCGTAGAAATTTACACGGACAAGATCCGCAGAGATTTGGAGAATACCAGAACAATTGTATCCGGAATGGTAAGCGCCTATAATAATAAAGAATTCCATGCATATCTCCAGCCTAAGGTATCTCTTCATACCGGAAAAGTAGTGGGAGCGGAAGCACTGGTGCGCTGGATAAAAGCGGATGGAACTATGGTAATGCCCGGAAAGTTTATAGATATTTTTGAGAGAAATGGGTTTATTACCAAGGTTGATTTCGCCATTCTGGATCAGGTCATGGAATATTTGCGTGATGCCCTGGCACAGGGAGAAGAAGTGGTGCCGATCTCTGTTAACTTCTCCAGACGTCATAATGAATATGCGGATTTTGTGCCGAATATCTTAAAGCGCCTGAAAGACTATAAGGTACCCGGCAATCTGCTGGAGGTGGAAGTGACGGAGTCAGTATTTATGTCGGATCTGAACAAGCTGACCAATAATCTGGAAACCCTCAGGGACAGAGGAGTGGAGATCTCTGTCGATGATTTCGGAAGTGGATATTCTTCGCTGAATCTGTTATCCAAGGTGGCTGTGGATACGGTAAAACTGGACAAGCAGTTCCTGGATGATACCATGAACAGCGAACGGGAAGAAACCGCATTGACAATTATAAAATATCTGACTAAAATGTTAAGACATCTCGGCTTTAAAGTACTGGCAGAGGGTGTGGAGACCAGTGAACAGCTGGAGATGCTCCGGCTGGCGGATTGCGATATCGTGCAGGGATATTTTTATGCAAAACCAATGCCGATCGGGGAATTCAGAACTTTTTTACAGGAATTCAATGAAAGGGATAATTAGTCATACATGAGCATTTATGATACTTTGAATAAAGAACAAAAAGAAGCGGTGCTTCATACGGAAGGACCGCTCCTTCTGTTAGCGGGCGCCGGAAGCGGCAAGACCCGTGTCCTGACCCACCGGGTGGCATATCTGATCGATGAACTGGGAGTGAATCCATGGAACATTCTTGCTATTACCTTTACCAATAAGGCGGCACAGGAGATGCGGGAACGTGTGGATCAGATCGCCGGTTTCGGCGCGGATCAGGTGTGGGTAGCCACTTTCCATGCCACCTGCATGAGGATCCTCAGAAGACATATTGACCGGTTGGGCTATGATACGAATTTTACCATTTATGATACGGATGACCAGAAATCTGTGATAAAGCAGGTCTGCAAGCGCCTGAACATCGACACGAAGATGTACAAAGAGCGGACGCTGTTATCGGAAATTTCCTCCGCCAAGGACGAGCTGGTGGATGTGCGGGAATTTGAAGTAAAATCCGTGGGAGATTACAAGAAATCCGTGATCGCCAAGGTCTACAGAGAGTATCAGGAGATCTTGAAAAAGAGTAATGCACTGGATTTTGATGATATTATTGTAAAGACTGTGGAACTGTTCAAAAGCTGCCCGGAAGTACTTTATAATTATCAGGAACGTTTCAAATATATCATGGTGGATGAGTACCAGGATACCAATACAGCGCAGTTCGAACTGATCCGTCTGTTGGCGGACGGTTATCGCAATCTGTGTGTGGTAGGTGATGATGACCAGTCCATCTACAAATTCCGCGGTGCCAATATCCGTAATATTCTGGACTACGAGAAGGTATATCCCGATGCAAAGGTGATTAAGCTGGAACAGAACTACCGATCCACCCAGAACATCCTGGATGCGGCCAACGCGGTGATCCGTAACAACAGAGGCCGTAAGGAAAAAGCCCTCTGGACGGAAAAAGGAGCAGGCAGCCGGGTACATTTCAGGCAGTTTGACAATGCCTATGAAGAGGCGGAATACATTGCGGACGATATTGCCGACAAGGTGAAAAATGACGGCATTGCCTATGCGGACTGTGCGGTGCTGTACCGTACCAATGCCCAGTCGCGACTTCTGGAAGAACGTATGGTAGTGGAGGGCATTCCTTATCATGTGGTAGGTGGAGTGAACTTCTATGCCAGACAGGAGATCCGCGATATTCTGGCATATCTGAAAACTATTGATAACGGCAGGGATGAAGTGGCTCTGCGCAGAATTATTAATGTGCCGAAAAGAAGCATCGGTGCGGCATCCTTGGAAAAGGTAGCAGACTATGCACAGATGAAGGATATCACGTTATTTGATGCATTGTGCGAGGCAGACCAGATCCAGGGACTGGGAAGAGCGGAAGCAAAGATCCGTGGATTTGTGAATCTGATCGAGGTACTTCGCAGCGGATTGTCTTCGTATACATTGCCGGATCTGATCAAATCTCTGCTGGAACGGATCGATTATGCAGAATATCTGCGGGATCAGGATGAGGAATCCGCTGAGGATCGTCTGGGGAACGTAGATGAACTGATCACCAAGGCGGCTACATATGAGGAGACTCACGACGAGCCTTCTCTGTCGGAATTTCTGGAAGAAATCATGCTGGTGGCAGACATTGACAATGTGGAGAACGGTGACAACCGGGTGCTGCTCATGACGCTGCACAGTGCCAAAGGCCTGGAATTCCCGGTGGTGTATCTCGCCGGCATGGAAGATG
>ERZ779649.1904-NODE-1904-length-10768-cov-3.691310_pt1 | contig 10768 bp, 9 predicted proteins | sample MGYA00511882_ERZ779649 | MGnify/ENA primary metagenome ERZ779649 (study PRJEB29588, sample SAMEA2157793) | human gut metagenome | biome: human gut; feature: human-associated habitat; material: faeces | place: Denmark | collected 2008/2010 ... | reverse complement strand
CTGCGTCGAAAGCAGCACCTACGGCAGCCAGAACACTCCCGCGCCCTTTGACCCGGAGCTGAAGCCCGGCAACGGCTGGGATTTGTGGAAGAAGATTGCCGCGCAGGACGCTTCGTTCGGCCGTCCGGAAAAGTTCTGCTACGATCCGGAGCAGAGCAACTGGATGAGCGCGACCGTCACCACGCTGGACGACAAGATTCCGCAGTATATCCAGAAAATCTGCAAGCGCGACCCCTTCTCCGGCCATACCGTCACCGGCGGCATCGTAACCGTGAAGGACTCCAGCTGGCTGATGTCCTGGACACTGAACCGTCAGCAGCAGTTCCGCGATCAGCCGAAGGATCAGCTGTGCGTGTGGGTGTACGGTCTGTTCTCCGATAAGCCCGGCGACTATGTGAAGAAGCCCATGCGTGACTGCACCGGCAAGGAAATCTGCATGGAGTGGCTGTATCACATGGGCGTGCCCGAAAGCGAAATCGAGGAGCTGGCAGAGCACAGCGCAAATACGGTGCCGGTCATGATGCCCTACATCACGGCGTTCTTCATGCCGCGTACAGCGGGCGACCGTCCGGACGTTGTGCCGGAAGGGGCTGTGAACTTCGCGTTCCTCGGTCAGTTCGCAGAGGTGCCGCGTGACACCATCTTCACCACGGAGTACTCCATGCGTACCGCGATGGTTGCCGTGTACACGCTGCTGAACGTTGACCGCGGCGTTCCGGAGGTCTGGGGCAGCACCTACGACATCCGCGACCTGCTGAACGCGACGGTGCAGCTGCGCGACGGCAAGAAGATTACCGACTTGGATCTGCCGCTGATGGAGCGCTTGGCGCTGAAGGAAGTGCTGAAGAAGATTTCCGGCACGGACATCGAGAAGCTGCTCAAGGAATATCACTGCATCTAAGGGATTTGCCCCCGCTGTCTGGATTGGCAGCGGGGGATTTTTGTATTACAGGGGCGTGACTCCCCCTGCATGATAAGCATAAATCTATGCGAAAATCAGATTCCCGAAAAAATCCGCAAAAAAATAAATTTTTTTTGAAAAGCAAGCAGGAAAATTGCAAAATACGTCGAATATAAATACTGTTAGAGTTTTTGACGCTGACCAAATGCGGGAATGGCGGAATTGGCAGACGCGCTAGATTCAGGTTCTAGTGAGGGCTAACTTCATGCAGGTTCAAGTCCTGTTTCCCGCACCATACAGCAAAGCATCCGAACCAATGGCTCACTTTGAGCTGGGTTCGGATGTTTTTTCATGATTAGTTCTATTCTCTGTCGAAATCATGACATTTCTCTGTAGCGATTATATCCTGCGTTTCAAACTGAAATCGCATCTTTCATGGCGTGCATTCGTAAGTTTCATTCTCATTTATGCAGGATCAGTGTTCTACTCGTTCTCTTGCCGCAAAACGTTTTATTTTTTCACTCGTCCTTGTTGACAAATTACTTTGTCTGTGGTATTATTGTAAAGGGATTCCCCACTGAAGCTTAAAAACTGCAAAATCAGACGGAGGAAGCAAAATGTCTTTCAATTTTGACTTCAATTATGTTAAGAATGGAACGCCAATCGTCACTCTTAGCTCACTCGGAATTGCTTTCAATCGTGCATCTCGCGAAGCTCTTCATAATCCCAAGCGTATTCTTATAGGGTATGATATGAGCGCGCATGTAATTGGCGTAAAAGCGGCTAATGAAGGTGACACAGGTGCGTTATACGAATTTGCATCAAGAGTAAAAAATGACTGGGTACGAATTGGCTGCAAGGATTTCATTAAGCACTTAGCAATAGAAACAGGTATCAGCATCGACAAAAAGGCGATACAATTTATAGCCGAATACGATTCGGAATTGGAGATGCTTATCATATGCGTAGATGAAATGCATATGAAATCAGCAAAATAATTAAAGTACTGAAAGGGGGAATGCCTATTGAAAGATTATTTGAATATACAAAAAGCGTACCACAAAACTGTTGCAGCAGTCAAGTGATACGCTCGGAATAGAACATGATGTCATGTCTACACTCCAATATGCATGATATCATAGTTTATCTCCGTACGCAAGATGGTTTGTGTATTTTGTATGTTCTTTTTTGCGTCTGATAAATTGTACCAACCACGTTAAGGAGACAAAATATGATAAACGGCTTGTCTGAAATTGATATTTTCAAAGTTGTTCGTCCCGTGATTGACGGATGTGAGCTTGATTCCCATGACTTTCCCATCATCCAAGCTCCTACATTAGACTCAATTGATTGGGAAAACATTTACCCAATCAACTATCAAAATCTTTCACCAAAGAACGATAATTCCAATGCTGTCGCTTTGATGTTTCGGTATGACAAGGAGCTTTTGGCATTGTGGAATAATCCTCTCAAACGAGTTCCGCTATTCCAAGGATGCATGGCCGTTTGTACGCCTGACTTCAGTGTATATCCTTCAATGAACTCAAACGAAATCCGTCACAATATATATATGGCGAGGTGGCTTGGGTGCACATGGCAAAATTATGGTTGCACTGTAATTCCAACAATCGGTTGGGCAACCCCATGCACATATGACCTTTGCTTTGCAGGAGTTGAAGAAGGGTGTCCTGTAGCCATTTCCACAATAGGCTGTCGCGCTCACCAAGATGTATTTTTGGAAGGTTTTGAAGAAATGAAGCGCCGCATTAAGCCGTCAGTTATTCTTGTCTATGGTGATATGATTAATGGCATGGCAGGGAAATTTATACATTTCAGATATGAAGATGCTTTTTCAAAGAGTGGGATCCAACTTCGTATGAATAACGTATCTCAAGTCTTTATAATTAAGGAGGCGGTTTAATGGGATCTCGAGGGGCTTTTGTGGATGTTAACAATAGCGATTTTTCTTTTGTTGTAAATGGACAGCATTACAAATCTTTAGGGATACTTCATGATAACCCAAATGTTAAAATCATTGTTCAAGACACAAGCAATGTTAAAGCACCCGAATTTTCGCGCACTGCTGGGCGCATTTATGCAATTGTAAAAAATGGCAAGCTTAAGCATTTAGCTTATTATGACGAGAATCACAAGCAGGCAGTTAGTATTGATTTTACTCATCCACATAAGGGAGTGCAACCGCACCGCCATGTATATCTTAGCCATAATAAAACCGATCCGGGAGTTCCCCCTTCTGCTGCAGAAGAGGCTTTGGCTAACAAAATAAAGAAGGAGTTTCATTTGAAATGAATCATGAACAAATGACCCGTGAGCAGTTTCTCTCCCAATACACCGGGGAATGGTCGCCATCCGACGGGCATTGGTTTGGCTTGGATTTTGGCTGGCGAGGGCAGGAATATCGTTTTCAGACGGATTCGATGTATCACCCGGCAAATACAGTACTGCCTGACGGGCGTGAAGCGCGATTCGGCGTGTACAAAAAAGAAGGTTCGGCGTATGCGCTGATTGGCGAATATGCCACGCCGCAGGAAGCGCTGGCGCAATGCCGCATTCAGGGAATGCCTTTGGGCGACATTCTCGAAGATGAATCGACAGAATTGCTTGGGCAGGACTAAAGTGGAAAATGATAGCAGCTTTCCTGAAAGGGAAAGCTGTTTTTACAGCAGATAAATGCCTACTAATGGGAAAGGTGAATCTCTTTCGCGCATTGCAAAACCCGCGCATCTGTGCTATCATGTCGATACAGGCTGAAAATCAGCCAGCAAGGAGGAGAATTTCCATGTATACGCATCAGGGTGACAAGGTCGTGGGGTTGACCGTAGCTTATATCGGCGGCGGCTCGCGCGGATGGGCGTGGGGGTTCATGCGCGACATTATTTCCGACGGGCAAATCAGCGGCACGGTACGGCTGTACGACATTGACCGCGAGGCGGCGGAGCGCAATCAGAAAATCGGCACGATGCTGGCGGCGCATCCCGACGCGGCATCCAAGTGGGCGTTTGAAGTCAGCAGTTCCTTGCAGGGGGCGCTCACGGGCGCGGATTTCGTCGTCATCAGCATTCTGCCGGGGACGTTTGCGCATATGCGCGGCGATGTACACCTGCCGGAGCGGGTCGGCGTATATCAGTCCGTGGGCGACACGGTGGGCGCAGGCGGCTTCATGCGGGCAATGCGCACAATTCCGATGTTCGTTGAGATTGCCGAAGCGATTCGCGACTTCGCGCCGAACGCGTTCGTCATCAACTATACGAACCCGATGACGCTTTGCGTGCGGACGCTGTACGAGGTATTCCCGCAGGTAAAGGCGTTCGGCTGCTGCCACGAGGTGTTCGGCACGCAGAAGGTGCTGTGCGCGATGCTGGATGAGCAGGAGCACATTCCCGGCGTGAAGCGGCAGGACTTGTACACCACTGTCACCGGCATTAACCACTTCACTTGGATTACCTCTGCCAGCTATCAGGGCATGGATTTGATGCCGCTGTACGCCCGTTTTGTGGACGAGCATCCCGAAGGCATTCAGCTGGGGTCAGACAACTGGATGAACAGCCATTTCGCGTGCGCGCACAAGGTCAAGTTCGACCTGTTCCAGCGCTATGGGGCGATTGCAGCAGCGGGCGACCGCCATCTGGTGGAATTCCTGCCGCAGTGGTATCTGCACAGCCCGGAGACGGCGCACCAGTGGAAATTCGACCTGACGCCCGTGTCATGGCGCGAGGACGACCTGAAGAAGCGTATGCAGCGCTCGGACGACCTGCTCAGCGGAAAAGAGCCGCTTGACCTTACGCCGTCGGGCGAAGAAGGGCATTTGCTGCTCAAGGCGCTGCTGGGGCTAGGGAACATGGTCAGCAACGTGAACGTACCGAATCAGGGGCAGATTCCGAACCTGCCGATTGGCGCGGTGGTGGAGACGAACGCACTGTTCTCGCGCGGGCGCATCGACCCGATCTGCGCGGGCGACATGCCGTCGAACATCCTGCCGCTGGTGGCGCGCCACGTCTACAATCAGGAAAACACCTTGCAGACTGCGCTGCACTGCGACCGCAAGCTGGGCTTCTCCACGTTCATGAACGACCCGCAATTGGGCGGCGTGACGCTGGAGGACGGTCAGAAGCTCTTCGACGACATGCTGCTGCATCAGCGGGATGTGCTGCCGAAGGGATGGTTTAAGTAAATGAAAATCAAGCGCTGGCATGTTGTTGTACTGGCACTTTTCGTGCTGCTCTGCGGCGCGCTCTTCTACCATTTCTACACGGAACGCATCTCGAACGAGGCACTTCAAGTGGTTGATTTCCAAGCGCTGCGGGCGCACACCTCCGAACTGTTGGAAAACGGCTTTCGGGCGAATGACCAGCTGTTTTCGTCGGATTATTACGATGTGCACCCGGACAGCACCTGCTACATTTGGCTGAATGGATCAGAGAATGATGCGGATACCCCCGTGTCTGTGGCGACGGGCTATCTCAATATCCGCAAATCGAGTCCGGATGCGGAAAATAAATGGATGCTGCGGGTTGATCTCTGGCAGGAGGGCGGCGCGCGGGTGCGCATGGATGTGGATGCCAAAACGAGATGGGAGTGCGTCAAGCTGATGAATCAGCGTATTGTGACGCTGTTCACAGAATTCCGCATTCCGTAAACGGAGGATTTGCATGAAACTCTGGCGAATGTTGGCACTCACACTGGTGCTGATGACGCTGATGACCGCGGCGCTGGCGGAGAATCATTCGGGCTTCTATCAGCCGCAGGAAAACGCGGCGATGGACTACGACGATTCCGAAAGCCGCTGGAGCTTTGCCCGGAGCGCCGAAAGCGAGCACTTTTTGCTGTTCTGGGAGGCGGGGTTCGGCGAGAATCCGCTGAACGCCGCGCCGGAGATGCGGGTGGATACAGCGGATTTGCTGGAAAAGGCGGAACTGTTCTACACGGAGAACGTGGAGCGGCTGCACATGGCGGATGAACCCCTGCCCGGCGGCAGCAAGCTGCAAATCTACCTGCTGTATACGACGGATTGGGTCGCGACGGGGGCGGGGTACGACAACCGCATCGGCGCGTTGTGGATTTCGCCCGCGACGTGTCAGCCCGCCGGGTCAGTGATTGCGCACGAAATCGGGCATTGCTTTCAGTATCTGACATACTGTCAGGCGCTGGAAAGCGGTGCGCCGGATGACAGCCGCGCCGGATTCCGCTACGGTTACGCGGAGAACGCGGGCAATGCGCTGTGGGAAATCGGCGCGCAGTGGCAGTCTTGGCAAAGTTATCCGGAAGAAATGTTCACCGATTACGAGATGGAAACGTGGTTTCAGCAGTACCACCGTGCGCTGGAAAACGAGTACACCCGCTATCAGAACTACTGGTGGTTCTACGCGCTGACCGAGCAGTACGGCTTGGATGCGTACAGTCGGATTTGGCGGGAAAGCGCCTACCCGGAGGATGCATATCAGACGTTCATGCGCCTGTACCTTGCTAACGATCTGAACGCGTTCTACGACGCGCTGTACCGCTATGCGTCCCATGCGGTCACGTTCGACTTTGCGGCGGCTGCACCATACAGCGCGGCGTGGCAGGGGCGCTATGACGCAACGCTGTACGATGTCGGGGATGGCTGGCAGCGAATCGCCTATGCATCCTGCCCGGAGGCGAACGGCTTCAGCGCGATTCCGCTCGACCATCAAGGCGCAAACCGGGTGACGGTGTCGTTCCGCGGCTTGCAGCCCGGTTCAGCGCTGGCGGCGGATGACCCCGGTCTGTACTATATCGGGGACGAAGCCACCCCGGAGAACCTGACGGGTCACACACGCATTTACAACGCGGTGGATGCTGCGCCGGGCTGGCGCTACGGTTTCGTGGCATACTTGACGGACGGCACGCGCGTGTACAGCGACGTTTGCGCCGAAGATGAGGGCGCTGTGTCCTTCGATATTCCGGAGGAAACGCAGTATCTGTACTTCGTCGTGCTGGGCGCGCCGGAAAGCTATCAGGTGCACGTTTGGGGCAACGACGAATCGATGGATGCGCAGATGCCGTTTGAGATTCGGGTGGAATGGAGAAAGTGAACGGTTACTATTTCCTGCATTCGCCTGCGTCATCTGCTTACACATACTCATTTGGAAATAGTATAAGACCTACGAAAACCCGCTGTCCATCCCTTACATCGAGGTGAACAGCGGGTCTTTTTACGTTATATCCCTTACAGAACCGTCAAATCTTCCTTCTCGCAAGCGGCAATCGCGCCGTCATGTCCGACGACGCACACGCCGCCGTCCTTTGCCATCTGGTCAAGCACGCCGCACCACGTCAGCAGCGCGTCCTTGGTGGTGGAGAGCATTTCCGCGCGCTCACGGCAGAGATCCTCCGGCGTGATGCCGCACAGCAGATTTTCGTCGCTGACAAGAATCTGATTCTCCGAACCCAGCGGCGGTTCGCTCTCGCCGACGGTGGAAATGATGTACTTGTCAATCCGTTCGTCGCCCGCCACGAAGTCACGCAGACCCTTCGACAGGCTGCGGTCAATGCCCAGCGTACGCGCCGGGGAGGGGTCGCGGTAGGAGTAAGTGACCATGCGCCCCGTCTCGCTGGTGTTCAGCCCTGCGCCGTATGCGCCGCCCTGCACGCGGACTTCGTTCCACAGGTAGCTTAGGGACAGGATGTTGCTCATCACGCGCGCAATACCGCTGTACACCTTGCCCGCACGGCGGTAATCATAGCCCAGCGACGCGAAGCTGATCTGCGACGGGATGCGGTAGGCGCACTTGGCAGGCAGGTCGCTGACATACGGCGCGGCATCCGGGATGGGCGTGCCGACCGGGTAGGCGGAGAGAATCGCGGCGGGGTCAAGCGCCTTATTCGTGGACAGGCTGAACGTGACGCGGGACTGCACCGCGCTGTCCTTGCTGAACCGCTCGCAGAGGGCAAGGAAATCCGCGTACTGCGCGTCGAAATTCTCCGCCAGCGCCTTCTGCACCATGCAGGCACTCAGACCGTTCAAGGCTTCCCGCGCTGCCGAGGCCGCGCTCATCGTCGCCGATGCGGCGTACATTGCCATCCTGTGGCCGTCGCTGATGACCTTTTGCTTCGCCATCTCGCTCAACTGGAGAATCAGCGTCTGCACACGCGCCCTGTCGTCAAAGCACGTTTCGGTCAGAATTTCCCGCACGAGCGCGGCTGCCTTGTCCACGTTCGCATCCAGCACGGAGCAGCTCACGTCCAGCACGGGCGTTGCCATTTCCGCACAGCGGGACATGACGCGCAGCTGGAACGTCAGCTTGCCGATATCGCGCTTGATGGCTTGGAAGAGGGATAGCGAATCGTGACGCTTCGTCGGCAGCTTGCCCAGCAGTTCGGGCAGTATCGACAGGCGCTTGAGTTCATCCAGGGTGAAATCGGTCAGGGAGATATACCAGTGCATGATGGTGATGCCGTTCATGGACAGATCATGCGTGATGACCTTCGCCGCGCCGCACTGCGCTTCCGCCGCGGGAATCAGCAGCGGGTCTGCGCTGATTTCGCTCAAGGACAGCACGGGCAGCGTTGCCAGCTGCTCGGCGGTGTCGGGGGTCTGCTGCCACGCGGTCAGCTTCTCGTTCTGCACGCACAGCGCTTCCTTGTCCGCGTCCGTCCACGATGCCTGAATCGCCTGCAGGCGCACCGTTTCCTCCGCGCGGAGTTTGTCGCCTTGCGTGTGGGACGGCACGGTGCGGATGATGCTCATCGTGCTTTCATCCAGCAGAAGTTCTGCCATCAGGCGGTCAAAACCGTCGCCCGCCGCCATTTCCCGCAGCTTCTGATAGCGCTCTTCGGACAGGAGCGGCTGCATCGGGTCGCCGCCGTAAAGCCACGCATCAAGCGCATGGATGCAGCGGAGCAGCCCCGACGGTTCGCCCGGCTGGCGGGCGGAAAACTCGCTGCTGTTGATGGAGGCAGTCAGCGCGTCCTTGTCCAGCCCGGTTTTAACCAGCTGCTGCACGGTGTCGCGGATCATCTGGCGCAGCTCCTGCTCACTGCCATCGGCAATGTTGCGCAGGGTCAGCATCATGTACGGCTGCGCCATCGCATTGTCCAGAGACATGCCTACATCCTGACACTTGCCCGTCGCCAGCAGCGCCTTCTTCAGCGGCGCGTCGTTGCTGCCCGTCAGCACATCAAAGAGGATTTCCGTCGCCGTGACGCGCACCGTATCCGACCACGGCGCAACAATCTTCGCCAGCGTCAGCATGGTCTTGTCGGCAGTATCCTCCTCGGCGCCGATTTCATACGCCTGTTCCGCTTCAGCGGCGAAGGGCTTCTGCATGGGAATTTCGTGCTTCTCGTCCAGGCGGTCAAAGCAGCTCAGGTACTCCTCCGCCAGCGTCAGCACCTTGTCCAGCGGAATCGCGCCATCCAGATAAATGCGCGCATTCGACGGGTGATAATAGCGGCGGTACATGCGCAGGAACTGCTCGTAGGTCAGGTCGGGGATGTGCTTCGGGTCGCCGCCGGAATTGCAGCCGTAGCAGTTGTCCGGGAAGAGGACATCCAGCGTCTTCTGGTAAATCTGCTCGTCCACATCGCTCATGGCGCCCTTCATCTCGTTGAACACAACGCCCTTGTACAGCGGCGCGCCGTTTTCGTCCAGCTCGATGTGCCAGCCTTCCTGATAGAAGATGTTCGGGTCTTGCAGGATGCGCGGCGCGAACACCGCGTCCAGATACACTTCCGCCAAGTTCAGGAAGTCCTGCTCGTTGCGGCTGGAGACGGGGTAAATCGTCTTGTCGGGGAAAGTCATCGCGTTCAGGAACGTCGCCATGCTGCTCTTCATCAGCTCGACGAACGGTTCACGGACGGGATACTTGGCGCTGCCGCAGAGGACAGAATGTTCCAGAATGTGGAATACACCGGTCGAATCCTCTGGCAGGGTCTTAAACGCGACGCAGAACGTCTTGTTCACCTCGCCGTTATCCACCCAAACCAGCTGTGCGCCGGTCTTTTTGTGGTGCATTTCCACCATCTGCCCGTGCAGTTCTTCGCTTTCGCGCACGCGGTCAACGCAAAAGCCGTGACGCGCCGCAGTTTCGTTCAGATTCATCATGGGGAACTCCTTTCCCTGTGACCCCAGGCGGGTCATTCATTTCCTTTATCATAGCACAACGGGCAGTTGAGTACAAGCGCAAATTGGCTGATATTTATCAAACGGTTATCGAATGCGCAGGAGTTCCGAAACATCCTTGCGCTTGGGGGCGGCAGGTGATTCCGCAGGCACGCCAATCGGAATCAGCGCCGACACGCTCTCCGTTTCCGGCAGATTCAGCACGTCCTTGACCTTCGCTTCATCATAGATGCCGAGGATGACCGTGCCAAGCCCCGCATCATGCGCGGCGACGCAGAAAGCTTCCGCCGCCAGACCCGCATCGAAGGACTGCCAGTGCGTCCCTTTGCTGGTGCTAAACGAGCCGTCGCGTTCGTAGCCGCTGCGGTCGTTCACGGTCGTAAGGACAACCAGTGCGGGCGCGCCGTGCAGGGTATCGATGTTCTTTTGAAAGCCCATCGTGCATTCGTCCGCTACGCGGTCAATTTCCTCGCGCTTGGTCAGCAGGGTATAGCGTGTGGTCTGGGAATTCTTCCAGCTGGGCGCATACGCGGCGACGGCGACGATAGCGCGGATGGTGTCGGGCGACACGGGCGTTGGCTGGAACTTGCGGATGGAACGGCGGGCGGTAAGAGCGTTGCTCATGAGGGGTGTCCTCCTTATCAGCACATAAATGGATTTTGTGGATTTCGAGACGTGATTCATCGGGTTTTGTGATGCTTCCATGCTGATTATACTATTTCCAGATAAGAATGCGCCAAGATGCGCCGCGAATTTTTCATTCT
>ERZ779649.1887-NODE-1887-length-10849-cov-3.125162_pt1 | contig 10849 bp, 5 predicted proteins | sample MGYA00511882_ERZ779649 | MGnify/ENA primary metagenome ERZ779649 (study PRJEB29588, sample SAMEA2157793) | human gut metagenome | biome: human gut; feature: human-associated habitat; material: faeces | place: Denmark | collected 2008/2010 ... | reverse complement strand
CGGAGCCTGCAAATAAATTTGCGCATAAATCTTGACGGGACCAGTATAGCCCTCCGGCTTCAATTCCAGCACAGAGGTTCGTTTGGCAAAATGAGCGATCCAGGTGTCGAAGTAGGACCAGCCAAAGCGTTCCAACTCCTGCGGCTGCAAATACCGCTGCATGACAAACAGTTCGGAAATCGAGTTACTGATTGGCGTTCCGGTCGCAAATACTACGCCGCGCCCCTGATTTGTTTCCTGCAAATACTGACATTTGAGCAGCATATCAAAGGCGCGTTGACTGCTTGAGGTTGTAATACCAGCCACATTTCGCAGTTTTGTAAAGACAAAGCAGTTTTTGAAAAAGTGCGCCTCGTCCACCATCATCATATCTACACCGAGCTGCTCAAAGGTCAGCAGATCGTCTTTCTTTTCCTCGGCAGACAGCTTTTTCAGCCGCTCATCCAGATTTTTGCGGAAAATGACCATCTGCTTGACAGACCAATTCTCGCCGTTTTCGCTCTTGATCTCATGGATTGCATTTTCAATATCGTTGATCTGCCGTTCCAGCATAGCGATCTGCCGCTCTGTGGAGATTGGGATTTTCTCAAATTGACTGTGCGCCAGAATCACCGCATCATATTCTCCGGTGGCGATCTTGGAAATGTAGCGGTTGCGGTTTTTAGGGGTAAAATCCTCTGCGGTGGATACCAAAAGATTTGCGTTGGGGAAAAAGCGGTAGAACTCTGTTGCCCACTGGCCTACCAGGGGATTGGGAACTACAAACACCGCCTTGTGGATCGCTCCCAGGTTTTTGAGGTACATCCCGGCGGCAATTAAAGCAGCGGTCTTTCCGGCGCCTACCTCATGTGCAGCAAGCCCCGTCCCGGTATAGATGACACGGGCAGCAAAATCAAGCTGATGCTTCCGCAGCTTCATCTCCGTGTTCATGCCGGGGAATACCAGATGGCTCCCGTCAAACTCACGGGGACGAACCGTGTTAAAAGTGTCATTGTAGATTCGCAGAAGCGTATCCCGGCGCTCCGGTTCTTTCCAAACCCAAGACGCAAACGCCTCCTGAATCTGCTGCTGTTTGGCACGGGCAATCATGGTTTCCTGTGCGTTGATTACATATTTAACCGACTTGTTGCCCTTTTCATTGATGTATTCCTGCCGGTCACGGACAGTAGTGGACTGCATATTAAGGCAATCCTCAAAAATCTCATAAGCATTTTTCCGCTTGGTTCCAAAAGTCTGGTTGACCATTACGGAATCCGGTTCTGCGCTTTTATTGGTGACACGCCAGGTCGTGGTATAGGAGAAATACTCGATGTCAATGCGGTGCCGGTTGTCGCCGCCCTCGATGACCTTTTCATATCCGCTGGTCTGGAAGGTTTCATACATGAATTGGCGGTAATACTCAATGGGAACCCAGATGGCGCCCATATTCACTTCAATGTCGGCAGGAGTCAGCGGCTCTGGCTGTACTTCCTCCAGAGCCTCGACATTCCGGGCAAAGAGTTCCGGTTCTTCCGCCGCCTTCTGACGTGCATAGAGCAGCTTATCCCTCACATGACCACTGAGATATTCTTCTGCGAGTTCCCATCCCTCCAGCGGGTTGCCGTAGTATTTTTGGGGATTGAGATAGATGCGAGTATCCAGTTCACGCACCAATTCTTCCGGTTCTTTTCCCGTCAGGAAGGACATATAGGGCAGATCCACCCGCAGTTTGTGATTCAGGCAGATTTGAAGGGCGTCCTCTGCGGTATCTGCATGATTGACCTGACGGAAGGGACGGATGGTGGCTTTGGTGAAGATCGCTGATTTATCCCAGCCGGTCTTGTCTTTCCGCTCATCCTCGATAGAGCGCAGCAGGGGGAATTGGTCATCATCAGAAAAAGCGAGGATGTTTCCTTTGGTATTGATGGCTCCATACTTTGCAACGAAGCGGTCATATACCTGATTAAGTGTGTCCTGCGCTTTCTGAAGATCAAGCGGGTCATACTCATGGGACTGGATGTTGATAACCTCCAGCAGCGCAGTACGGATTTCGCACAATCCCTTGATTCTTTCGGCCTTCATGCCGGTGTAAGGCTGTGGGATCAGCTTATCTTTTTCACAGAAAAAGATCTCGCCGTTCCGCACAACATAGGTGAAGTTTTTGGTTCCGGCCGGGGCGTCCTCATACTCTGCATTGCTTTCTTCCGGTTCGTCCGCCTCGATTTCTTCATCCGGCTCTGCGGTGAAACGGGCATACAGGGAATCAACCGCTTGGGTAAGATGCTGGTTCAGGTCAAAATCTTCCGGGGCAACACAGGCCGTCCCATCTTCGTTGCCGTACATATTCCGGCTGCTCACCATCTCGCCCATGAGCATTTCGGGATTGTCCTTGAAATAGCGGTTATAGGCGATCCATTTACTGCGGTCCAGGTCAGTTTCAATCCAGGACGGAAGATTCGTGCGATCAAGTTCTATGGGATGCGCTCTCTTTTTCAAGAAAACAACATCCGCTGTTACATCGGTTCCCGCCAAAGCCTTGAACGCTGTGTTGGGTAGGCGAATGGCGCCGATGAACTCTGCCCGCCGCGCGATATATTCTCGAAGGCTCTCGTCCTTGCGATCCATAATTCCTTTGCTGGTGATAAAGGCAATGATACCGCCCGGTTTCGCAAGGTCCAGGGACTTGATGAAGAAATAGTCATGGATGTACGGGTTCAGGTCATTGTAGCGCCGATCATAGATTTTCACGGAGTTGAACGGGATATTGCCCAGAATCACATCAAAGCTGTTGTCCTCAAATTTGGTGGCTTCGTATCCCATGATGGAAATATCCGCATCAGGATAAAGCTGCTTTGAGATTCTGCCGGTGATGGAATCCAACTCTACGCCAAACAGCTTGCTCCCTTGAAACTGCTCCGGCAGCACAGAATAGAAGTTGCCGGTTCCCATACCGGGGTCCAGGATTTTTCGGTCAGGGCCGCCCTCGAAGCCAAACCGTTCCAGGGCGCGGTAAATGTGCCGGATCAGGTCAGGCTCGGTGTAGTAGGCTGTGATGGTGGAGTTCATGGCCGCCTTGTATTCCACATCAGCCAGCAGGGACTTCAATTCCTGATATTCGTTCTCCCAACCAGAGGCCGTACTGGAGAAAGCATTGGCAAGCCCGCCCCATCCGACATAACGGGCAAGGATGATTTGTTCTTCCGGTGTCGCTGTCCGCTTTTCCAGCTCAATCTGCTTGAGCAGCTTGATTGCCATGACATTGTTTTTATATTTGGTTTTTGCTCCACTTGGATACAGGTCATAGTCCTCAGAAAAACGGAAGTTGTGTGTGGCGACCTGCGGCGCCGCAGGCGGCTCACGAAGGGGCGCCAGATCAGTGGGGGTGGCTTCATCCATAACAGCGGGCGCCTCTGCTGCTGTACCATCGCCCATTCGTACAAAGGCGCGAATGGGGCGCAGTTCTTCCAGCTCTTTTTCCAGCCGGTATTGCGTGTCCTCCAGATCGTCCATGTCGGCAGCTTCTTGGGGGGAGAGAATAGCCCCACCGTCCAGGCGCCGCACATAAGCGTCAAATTCCCGCGTAATATCTTCAAGGTCATTTTGTACCCGGAGATAGTCGGGATTGGGCTGTTCATCCACCACGGCTCGGTACAGGGCCGAGCCATCCTCGGTCAAATACCCCCATACAATTTCCTCATTGGGATATTGCCCTTGCAGATAGCGGAGCATCTGGGTTGCGATACCTTGGCGGCGGTAGTCCTCCAAGACTTCAATCATGCTGATATGGGGCCGCCCCTCAAAAATGCTGTACCGGATGGTTCCAACCGTCAGCTCACCTCGGACTGCCTGCATCAGCATATCAATCTGCCCATGATGGGCGTCCAGGGCTTCGTCTAAAATCTGTGTTTCCTCCGGCGAGGCTTCCGCAGTATTTTCTACCGGCTCCGGGGCTGCCATGCGGCGGGCGTAGGCGTTGATTACATCCAGGGAAATCCAATCAGGTTTTTCCGGCAGTTGGGCATACAGTTCCCGCATTTTCTCAATCTGTGCATCCACGCTGCCTGCCCACAAATGCTTTTCTGCCCGCTGTCCCGCCCCCAGAAAATACTCGCAGTCAGCACACAGACGGTCTAACAGACGGTATTGGTCACTGAAAGGCTGCACTTCATCCTGCTGCTCCGTCTGGCTGACAACAGGGGTTTCCAGATAGCGGCCTTCATCCACCAGGCGTTGCACGACACCGGCAGCCCGCGCCCAGGACAGTTTCGTTTCCTGTGTTTCGCCCTGCTTATCCTGCCATTCGATAGTGACACCTTCACTATTGAACATGGCGTATTTCACGCCCATTTCATCACCGGAGAACCCTTCATAGCCATATAGCTTTTTTAGGAAAGTAGTAAATTCCGATCCGGTGGGGTGGGTCTGAGCAAATTCGTAGATTTGTTCTTTTTTCCCTGCGGTAAGGGGACCTCTTTGCATGACACGCTCAACAAGCAGATCTTCCGTACTCTTTTCCAAGGACAGAAGGGAGAGCTGCTCCGGCTGTTCTTCTTCCACGACCGGAACAGCTTCGACAGCCGGGCGCAAATCCACATCGACTTCTTCATCATTGACCATCATAGAGGCCCGCACCGGCTCATAGCCTTGGCTGCGGATATTGTTCAGCCAGGTGGCAAAGAAACTGTTGAACCCGTTGATTGCTTTCTCGTATGCGGGGTCGTCGGGATCAGCCTCGTTATATACACCAATGCCGCTGTTCTCATAACTGAAAGCCCGAAGTGTCCCAGCCTCTTTGTCGATTTGGAAATCCATATAAGGGTCATACATCCGGTCGCCGTTCTGCATATAGTAATGCTCCATGCAGTAATGGGAACCGTATTTATGGTGAATGACCAGAGGATAGTAGGCTTCTCCGGCCTCCAGCCGCAGATACTCATATTGACCGGACACAATTTCCGGGAACAACTCTTGAAAGCGGCGGAAATTCTTGTGCGCCGTCGTGTTTCCTTTGACGGGCGGCGGTGTAGGCTGCTCCGCTGTATCTGTGGGGAGAGCCGGTTCGGGGGCCTCCACAACAACAGGGGGATTTTCGTCAGGAACGGATGCAGGCTCGTCACCGGCTGCTGGTGTGTCGTTTTCCATTTGAACAATCGCCTGCGGCTTGACCGGTTCCACTACGGTTTCTCCGGCTTCATAGGCAACAGCATCCAGAACATAATCAAAATCCGCTTCTCCAATGGTCATTTGTCGGTGAGGACCACCCATTTCATCAACTTCATCAGGGATGTTATAATCCCCGATGGGGTCAGGCTGCTCTTCTACAACAGGATTGGGATAGTCGCCATCCTCGATCATGGCATCCAGTAAAAACGCCAGCCCGTTCCAGGGAATGTAGGTATAGCCCTCATCAAAGAAAAATGAAATGCCATCTTCACCATGCAACCGGGTACGATAGAGAAGATCGCCCTGATATTCACGGTCGCCATAGGGAGTAAAGAGAGCCGCAATCTGCCGCCCTTTGTCTGACCAGTCAGGATTGAGCGGCGGTTCTGACAATACGCTGCGAACCGCGCTGTGCAGCTCTGGGGGGTATAGATTGGTGCTGGTCAGGATGTACTCATAATTGCGCCGGACTTCTGCATCGGTAAAATGGCGTGTCGGTTGTTCCGCAGGAACAGAAAAAGAGCCGTCCTTTTCAGACGGCTCTCCCACAGGTGCGGCACTCGGCGCCACTTCTGTATTTGGCTGTTCTTCGGTCAGCGGGGAATCAGGACTACGCTCTGGAGTACGGTTTCCTCCGCCATCAGTTTCAGACTGTTCAGGTGTCGCGTCCGCTCCATGATGTCCTCGGTCTGCGGAAGCGGCTCCTGCTGGAGCATTTGCTGCGTCAGGGCTTCGATCTTCTCGGTCGCCTCGTCCTGTACCCGGTGCATGATCTCCATCAGACTGCCATCCATTTTCAAAGTCGTAAATCGCTCCGGGTGATTCTCTCTGAGGTATTCCAGGGCCATCCGGCCGTACCTGCCCAGAGGTTGATCTGCTTCGCTGCTGTTGGAGATTTGCAGATCGGGAAGCATCATCCCGTCCTGCTCCCTGTATTTCAGATTGATATTCGGTTTGCTCATGTTGTGCCATCCTTTCACGATTGATAATCTTGATGTTCCGTTCTACTTCTAACAGGATACCTTTGGAAAGGGCGGTTACTGCCGTACCCAGATGTGCAACCAGCGGGAGTGTATTAAAATGGCTGACCGTCGCCATGCCGTCACTCAACTGGATTTCTTCATCCGGCAGGTGACACTTTTTGCCGATGAAATAAGAAATGCTGTCGGTCAAAAGCTGGATGTATTGGGCTTCAAAACCACCGGCCGGGATCTCGGTGAACAAATGGCCTTTGGTTTCCTGCTTGAGTTCCTGCAAAAAGTGGTTGTAATTCTCTGCGACAGATTCGCTTGCCATCGCATACAGCGCTTGGGGAAAATCCTGCTTGGGGAAACCGTGTGCATACGACAGGCGCTCGGTCAGGGCCTTTTTCATTTCATCGGAAAGCTGCCAGTCCGTAGGATGAATCTCTTTGCCAGTAGTTTGGCTTACATCAAAGAGATAGTCAAGAGTGAGTTTGGCATTCCGGTAGACACAAACGGCAACGCCCTTTGCACGGGGAATCAAATTTCTGCCTATGGCTGCCCATTGCTTTCGTGTTGCCAGAATCGAAACATCCTCGTCCTGTGCGTACACAAGAAGTATGTTGTCAAAACTGTGCTTATGGAACTGCGATGCAAATGCCAGATAATCCCGCCAGTTGTGTTCATTTCGGACAATATAGGGAGCCATGACTTCATATATCGTCCGCAGGCGTTCATCATTTCTCAACGGTATCTGACCTCCTTCCTGTATTGGTGATTATGGCCGGTTATCCGGCCTCTTGCTCGGACTCCTGTCCTTTCTGAGCAAAGTAGAGGGCAAGCGCCTCGTCCACAATGCTGTCGAACTCTTTCTGGCTGATGCTGGCGGTAAAGTATTTCTTGTAAATCGCCGGTTTGACCTTGAACGCCGTAGCCGTGGATTTCTTGGGTTTCCGGTTAAACTCGCCGGACAAAATCTGTTCGGTACGCTCCGGAGTCAGCTTTCCGGTATATTCCCGCAGCAGGACAACCTTTCCCTCATTGACCTTGTACTCGCTTTCCGAAAGCACATCGTCAACCATCTGCTGTTCCTGTTCGGTCAGATAAGAGAGCTGCACAGCTACCACAATCGGGAACTCGGCATCATCAATTCGCCTTTTCAGCGGAGTAATCAACTCATTGATGCGGAGATAGTTTGCAACAGCACGGCCTTTCAGGTCATATTCTGCGCCCACAACATCACGGCTTTTCGACTTGTGGCACTCGATGCCACAAGTTCCGTTTTCCCTGATTTCATCAGGGTTTTCAAGCCGTTTCAACTCCTCGACAATATCGTTCCGGCGCCCCTGACAGATCATTTTGGAATAGCGCAGAGTCAGCACCGCCGCTTTTTCAGAGGGCAGCATTTCGGAGAAGGAGCGTTGCAGGACATTGGTTTCGATCACATAAATCCAAGCATCTTCATCGGAAAGATTTTCCTTGACGATACAGGGAAGTTCACGGTTTGCAATGGCTGCGGCGTTCTGCCGGTTATGACCGGCCAGCATTTCATACTCAAAGCCATCTTCATCCCGTTCGATCTTGCGGATGATGGCGGGATTCAGGACCCCATGTTCCGAAATGCTTTCTACCAGATCATTGAGCCGGTCGCCCTCATACAGCCGGAACGGATGGCCTCGGAAAGCACGAATGGCCTGCGGGGGAAGGGTGATAATGGTATTCTTGGTCGGCAAGGATACGGAAGGGGTAGGTTCAATAGGGCTTTCTTCTGCGGCATCCAAGCCCAGAAGATCGTCAATGGACTTGATGCGCGGATTGATTTTAGGCATTTGCCAGCACCTCCTTTGCAAGTTCCAGATAGGCAAGAGAGGCGGGGTTTGCCTGCTCCAGTTCCATGACGCTCATTCCGTAGCTGTTTGCGTCCCCCACCTTGACCGTGTAGGGAATCTGACAGTTGAAGATGGGGAGCGATTGAAACGCCTTTGTGACCTGACCGTATGTACGGCGATACAGGTTCGTCCGCTTGTTGCATTTGGTTAACAGGATACCGCCGATCTCAATGCTGGGATTTAATTTCCGCTTGATTTTCTTGATGGTGTCCACCAACGCCTGCAAACCGGTCAGAGCGAACAGTTCCGGGTCAATCGGGATGATTACCTCGTCGGCAGCCGTTAAAGCGTTGATGGTCAACGAGCCAAGAGAGGGGTTGGTGTCCACGATAATGTAATCGTAGGACAGCCGCAGAGGGTTCAGCAGAGCGGCCAGGTAGTCATTGCTGTCCGGCGTCATCAGCAGATTTGCCTCCGCAACGGTGAGAGATCGGCTGGAAGGGATCAAGTCCACAGAGCCGATTTTCTGGATGAACTCGTTGGTATCCGGCAGAGATTCGTCCAGAAGCAGATTGGTGATAAGAGTCCCGGTATTATAGGGCGCCTGGGTCGGCAGGACACCGAAACTGGTGGTGAGGTTATACTGGGGGTCAAAGTCAACTACCAAGACCTTCTTGCCCATCTCGGCCAGCGCATAGGACAGATTTCGGACCGTGCTGGTCTTGGCTACCCCACCTTTCTGGTTGGCTACAACAATTATTTTCCCGCTTTCCATGATAGAAAACCTCCTATATTTTCGTGGAATTTTTGTGATTTCAAGCGTTTGTTCAAGTATGCGTCACTGGCCATAAAGTCGATCAGATTGACCTTCGGGATGATAAATGCCGGACCATGTGAAAGAGCTTTTAGCTTTTTCGTTCTGATCCATTTTGCGACCGTAGATGCCGTGGCGCCTGTTAATTCCGCGGCCTCTCTCGTGGAAACAATGTCGGGAATGTCCCGGAAACTCTCTATGTAGTATTTTCGCAGTTCCTCCGTTGTCACAGATTCGGGAAGCAGGGGCTTGACTGCGTATGTCCCGCTATATGAGCCGGGGGGAAGTTTGTATTTTTCGGGGTGGATTTCCCTGCGCTCAAGGTAGCGAACTATGTCTTTCATCTTTATGGTGTAATTCCGGGTCTTTTTCCCACTCTGTACGCAGGGAACCAGACCGGATTGCAGCAGATAACGAGCTGTGCGTTTGCTGATATGACAGATAATGCGGAATTGCTCTTTTTGGACTGTTTCTGGGTACTGATTCAGCAAATAGCGATACTTGGATACCTGTGCCACATCACTCGCCTCCTTTTTCCTGCCACAGACGCTCAAATGTATCCATCAATTCCTTTTGGAGAGGGGTCTTTCGGCGGATACGGCGGTAATATGGGCTTATCAGAAAGTCCAGCATAAAATCCTTTGGGACGGTGTACTGCTTTCCAGGCTGGAAAGCCTTCAGAATCCCTGTGCTGATCCACCGCACGATTGCCGAGGACGAAAAGCCTGTGATCTGCTGAATATCCTTTACGGAAAGCAGGTCTGAGTAGGGAGAGAGGTGTTCGTCATAGAATGTTCTCATAGCACAGATATAGGGACCGTCTGCTTCCTGTCTGCACTCACGCCGATAGAGATAAGCAAGAATGTCCGTCAGCTTGATTTTGTGGCTACGGATCAGGTGGTTTTGCTCAATGGTGTAGGGAATCTCACCTTGTTGCTCCAAATTGTAGGCAGTCTTGGGACAGATGTGGCAGATCTCGCATAGTTCCCGTTTGGTTACATAGGCGGGATACTTTGCGACGATGTCGGGGTAATACTTAGTCAAATCCATGTGCAGCACTCACTTTCTTGTTCATCTGTCATTGGTAGGTGAGGTACTTCACTGGTGTGTAAAATGTTGGATTTTGAAGTGGGTTCAAATAAGATCAAGTTGTCTAATCAAAATGGTGATTTGCATTTTCGTGAAATGGTATGGGTGTGAATACCCCCAATCTGGCGTCCAGTTCTATCCTTGTTCTATCCTCCGGTCATAATTCGGGGCAAAAATGGGAAGAACTCGGAAAGCCCTGTGGGTTCAAATAAAAACGAAAAACGGAAGCCAAAATCCGCAGTATACCGCAGCTTTTGGGCTTCCGTTGTGTACTTCCATCTTCGCTTAATTTCCATCAAAAGTCATAAGCGGGAAATGACTCGAAATCATGTTTCCACTTTGGAAGTCCAAACTGCCGAAAAGCCAGTAACCATGCGGGTTTGCGGGCAAGTTCAAATTGTGAATTGGGGTCTGTTCTATCCTGTTGTTCTTCCCAATTTCCACGGCTTGAATTTTGCGGGAAAATGGCTATAATGAGAGCAGCCATCTGACAGCCACTTTGAGAGGTATGTTTTGGGGTTCCGTATTTACCGCTATCGTCCCTGATTTACCGTCATCATCCAAGTTGGTGTAATGATTCGAAATCCGGTAGGCGCCGCAAGGCGTGCGGGGGTTCAAATCCCTCCATCTCCGCCAAGAAGAAACAGGACATTCTTATATGAATGTCCTGTTTCTTTTTTTATAACGTTTTTTGAAAGTAAATAAGCACAATACAGATCGCTCTCATTTACTGTGCGATCTTGCTTTCCGCGCCGCCGACTACCATTTTGGTCAGGGCGAACAGGGCGATGACGTTGGGAATGACCATGAGGTTGTTGAACATGTCCGTCAGCTCCCACACCAAATCGTTGCTCATCATGGTGCCCATCAGGATGAACACCAGGGCGATGAGGGTGTAGATCACGGTGCAGGTCTTGGGGTTCTTCTTGCCGAAAAGCCAGATGGCGTTGATCTTGCCGAACAGGTTCCAGCTCAGAACCGTGGAGAAAGCGAAGAAGAACAGGCAGATAGCC
>ERZ779649.1875-NODE-1875-length-10894-cov-2.135068_pt1 | contig 10894 bp, 7 predicted proteins | sample MGYA00511882_ERZ779649 | MGnify/ENA primary metagenome ERZ779649 (study PRJEB29588, sample SAMEA2157793) | human gut metagenome | biome: human gut; feature: human-associated habitat; material: faeces | place: Denmark | collected 2008/2010 ... | reverse complement strand
GAAAACAATCGTCCCGGAGCCACCGGATACACCGGACCGGACGGCTGGAAAAAGATGTGCGAGCATGATGAACTGGATATTGTTTTTATCTGCACCGACTGGCTAATGCATACAGCTATGGCAACCTTTGCCATGGAATGCAACAAACACGTAGCCATTGAGGTCCCGGCAGCCATGAGTGTGGAAGAATGCTGGCAACTGGTTGATACCGCCGAAAAGACAAGACGACACTGTATCATGCTGGAAAACTGTTGCTACGATTTTTTTGAGTTGGCTACTTTGAATATGGCTCAACAGGGCGTTTTTGGAGAAGTTGTTCATGGAGAAGGGGCTTATATTCACGATTTAAGAGAATATAATTTTGACACTGCATCGGTATCGGGATATTGGGATATGTGGAGATTGAAATATAATACGGATCATACGGGGAATCCATATCCGACGCATGGCTTAGGCCCGATTTGTCAAATAATGAACATTCATCGGGGAGATAAAATGAATTATTTGGTGTCGATGTCGAGTGACCAGTTCGGATTGACGGAATATTCTCGGAGTCGTTTGGGGGAAGAACATGCGTTTGCTTCTAAAAAATATGATTTAGGAGATATGAACACTACTCTTATTAAGACTGAAAAAGGGAAAACGATTTTGATTCAACACGATGTGACAAGTCCTCGACCTTATGACCGGCATCATGTAATCGGCGGAACAAAGGGTTTTGCACAGAAATATCCGGTGGAAGGGATTGCCTTAGAACCGAATGCACATTGTTTCTTACCGGAAGAGAAATTGGATTCTCTCTTGAAGGCTTATGAACATCAGTTTGTGAAAGAAATTGGAAATTTAGCTCGAAAAGTAGGTGGGCATGGAGGTATGGACTTTATTATGGACTATCGCTTGATTTATTGTTTAAGGAATGGATTGCCTTTGGATCAAGATGTTTATGATGCTGCCGAATGGTCTTGCTTGGTCGAATTGACTGAATATTCAGTAAGAAATGGATCTGTTCCTGTACGTATTCCCGATTTCACACGAGGAGCATGGGAGAAATTAAAAGGTTTGGAATTTGCAAAATAGTTATAAATTTGCAACATTGAAATATTTAACAAGATTAAGAATGGGAACGAAATTTTCGACACGCGTATGGGTAAGTGTAGTCGGCATAGCATCGATTTTTTTTGGAAGTAAAGGATATGCGGATACTGTGATTTCGGTAGCCGACTTTGGGTTGAAACCCGATACGAGGGAGAATGCCGTAGCATATGTTCAAAAAGCGATAGAGGCTTGTAGGGGAAAAGAGCCGGTAACCCTTGTCTTTCCCGAAGGACGTTATGATTTTTGGCCTCAATATGCTCATGAGAAAAATTATTATGAGACCAATACCTACGATGTTTTTCCGAAGCGATTGGCAATGCTTTTCGAGGGGCTTCACAATATCACTGTCGACGGGAACGGCTCGCAGTTCGTCATGCACGATCGAATACAACCGATAACCGTTGAGAATTGCGATGGCGTTACCTTGAAAAATTTCTCTATCGATTGGGATATACCGCTTACGGCTCAGGCTCGTGTGACAAAGGTGGGTAGCGATTTTTTCGAGATCGAAATCAATGTCCTCGAATCTCCCTATATCATTGAAGACGGCAAGCTGGTATTCGTGGGTGAAGGCTGGAAAAGTGCATTAGGCAGTATGATAGAATTTGAGTCTGATACGCATTTCGTGGTTCCCGGTACGGGTGATTTGGTGCTGGGGAGGAATTGGAGAGACTATACGGCCGTTTCACCTCGGTATGGTATTGTGCGGTTGAGTCGGAAGGGAGGATTCGAACGATACCCGGCCGAGGGTAACTGGTTGGTGCTGAGGCATAGCACGAGAGACCATGCCGGAATTTTTATCTGTGGCAGCCACGATGTGCGGTTGTCCGATGTGCAGGTATATCATACCGCCGGCTTGGGTATCTTGGCACAATATTCTTCTGATATTGCGTTCAAAAAAGTGAGTGTAGAGCCCAATGCGGCGAAGGGACGCATATTGAGCGGTCACGACGACGGTTTCCATTTGATGGGGTGTAAAGGTAAAATTACGGTCGACAGTTGTCGTTGGGCTGGTTTGATGGACGATCCCATAAACATACATGGAACCTGTGTCCGGGTGGTGAAAGTCCTTTCTTCTGATAAGGTTGTCTGCCGGTTTATGCACGACATGAGCAAAGGTATGGAGTGGGGATTTCCGGGAGATAAAGTCGGTATGATCGAAAACAACACCATGCGCACGGTTGCTACTGCAAATATACGCTCGTTCAAGGCGATAGACGAGTATGAGTTCGAATTGGAATTGACATCGGATTTGCCGGAAGAAATCGGGGTAGGCGCTGCATTGGAGAATCTCACGTGGACTCCCGATGTCGATATTCGCAACTCGTTTTTCGGTTCTTGCCGGGCGCGGGGATTACTGGTTTCCACACCGGGAAAAGTAGTGATTGAAAACAATGTGTTCGAGTCGAGCGGGTCGGCTATATTGATTGCGGGCGATGCGAATTATTGGTACGAATCGGGTGCGGTAAAAGATGTGCTTATTAAAGGAAACGACTTCCGTTATCCCTGTATGTCTTCCATGTATCAGTTTTGTGAAGCCATCATATCTATCGAGCCGGAAATTCCCCAGCCCGATACGAAGTATCCGTTCCATAGCAATATCAGGATTGAGAACAATACGTTCAATCCGTTCGACTATCCTATTTTGTATGCAAAAAGCGTAGACGGTATTTCGTTTACAGGGAATGTGATTCAGAGGAATACAACCTACAAACCTTTCCACAAACGAAAGGCTGCCGTAACATTGGTAAAATGCCGCCATGCGAAAATCAAGGATAATAAGATTATAGGCGATGTGCTGGGTGCTCCCGGTGGGAAACTGTCTATTGTGAAAGAATAATGGATAAGACGTTGGGCGGAATGTTAATTCCGCCTTTCTTTTTTGAATAGGAATCTTGTTTTATCCCTTTCTCTCTGTTCCGAAGGTTTGGTTTTTAAAAATTTGTTTTTATATTTGTGATGTTGTAAAAAAGGGGCGAAGATATACGCTTTTATGTTAGAAAAGAGTTTGTATGATAAAACCTTAAAATTCAAATCTCATGAAATACCCGATCTCGATATTCTTGTTTATTTCCATGTTTTTTGTTTGTTCCTGTGCCGGTTTAGGAGGGTTTCCTCTGTATTCGGGAAGTTATGGTTCGCAGGCGGCTAGTCGTTTGACACCGGTCGAAAGTCCGGCTACCGGATTATATGGCTATGTCAATGACTTGGGTATGTGGGTAATACAGCCTAAATTCAGATCTGCACAACGTTTCCGTAACAACGGACTGGCGCGGGTGCAAATCGGTGTGCGGTACGGAGCCATAAATATGGCTGGGAAAGTGGTGATAAATCCAGTGTTCGAGCACAGCTACGATGTGGATAACGCTATTACTTCGATGGAGAAGGGAAGATTGCGCGGAATCGATTTATGGGAGACCCGCGATCCCAAGAGCGGATTGTACGGTTATCTCGATTATTATGGGAATTGGTTCATTAAACCGCAATATTACAATGCACGAGGATTCAACGACGAGGGCTTTGCCGTTGTGGAGGTCGGGAGAAACCGCTGGGGCGCGATCGATAGAAACAACAGAATCGTCATTCAACCCAATTTTAAGGCGTCGTATGAAGCGGAAAATGCGCTTAGGCGTCTTTTGGGCTATTAATTTCAGATTAAATAAAGAATAATATTATTATTTCCATTGGCGAAATAGATATTTATTGGAAAAATAACATGTAAATAATAATATTTTTAGGCAGATGGTTTACATTTGCATATTATATTATTATTGCCAGAGTTGAAAAGTGAATGTGACAATATTATCGTAGGCCTCAAATCGGGTTCTTTCGATGCCTTTGAAAAGGTATACAAGTTGTATAGTGGTAAATTATACAACTTTGTCATGAGAATATCTGGCGGAGACAGTTATTGGGCGGAGGAAATCGTACAACGTACGTTTGTCCGGTTGTGGGAGATACACGATCAGGTGAGTCCCGATAAGTCGTTGATTTCTTATCTTTGTACCATAGCTAAGAATCTGTTGATGAACGTGTATCAGCGGCAGACTGTCGAATATATTTATGCGGAATATGTTCTTGAATCTTCGGAAGAATATAGCGATAATGCCGATGGAGAGCTGGACGGTAAGTTGCTGGAAGAATATATCGATCGACTTGCCGAGGAACTGCCGCCGTCGCGTAAGAAAATATTTGTTTTGAGTAAACGTAAGCATTTTACGAATAAAGAAATAGCGGTCGAGCTGAATATTTCGGAGAGTACCGTCGCGACGCAATTGTCGTTGGCGCTTAAATTTATGAGGGATAAATTGATGGCTCATTACGATGAGTTGTTACCCTTAGTGATCTATGCTGCTTTAATTAAGATAGTTTAACTATAAACGATTAGACGTGCGAGCCGATTTGCTTTTATACTAAGTAAAGGAACAAATGGATAAGGAATATTTCAAAATACTCATCGAGAAGTACCTCGACGGAAACGCTTCGACGGCAGAAGTCAAGGAATTGTGCGAGTGGATAAAAAATAACGATTCGCTCGACCGATGGATCATGCAAGCTATTGAAAGAAGCGATTCTCATCTCGATGAGGAAGTCTATGAACGTCTGTATACCCGCATTAAAGAGAACATAGAATCCCGGGAGAAAAAGTCGCATAGACGATTCTCCTTTGTTCCGATGTTGCGGTGTTGTCTGTTTACCGATTATCGCTGCGTTGGCCGTATATGAGTTGGGGCTCGATTCAAAGGTGGATACTCTCCCATTGGTAGTAACTGCCGAGAGTGGGGAACGAGCCAAAGTCCAATTGCCCGATGGTACGAAAGTAAATATAAATTCAGCCTCTCAAATTAGTTATCCGCATGATTTTAATGGGAAAAAAAGAATCGTCGAGCTCGATGGAGAAGCCTATTTCGAGGTGACTCCCGATAAGGAGCGCCCGTTTGTCGTAAAGGCTGCCGGTCTTGAAATTACAGTATTGGGTACGGCTTTCGACGTGTGTGCTTATAAAGACGATAGCGAGGTGTCGGTCGTTTTGTTGACAGGGAAAGTCGATGTGGCATCGGAGAGCGATCGCTATGTCATGCAGCCCGACGAGAAACTGGTGTATGACAGAAACACGGGAACCATGCAGGTCGGTAAGGTTTATTCGAAGGAATATGTCGAATGGACCGATGGAAATTTACGTTTCGAAAATGAATCGCTGGAAAACATCGTTAAGGTTTTATCTCGTGTATATAACGTAAAAATCGTTTTCGACTCGGCGTTTCCCGAAGGACAATATTTTTTCACCGGTTCGATAGGAAGCGGAGGCATTACAAATGCTCTCGATATCTTGTCGATGACATCGTCATTACATTATGAAGTGCGCGATTCTGTCATCGTGCTTCATAAAAAATAATATAACAGCTCCTCTTTTGAATATTTCCCTATGGGGATAAGAATGCTTGGTGTTTGCGTCGAGCCGGCTCCCCTTTTTGCTTATGAAAATGGCACATGTCGAATCATTTAAGAGTTAGATGATTTAATAAATGTTAATTGTAGAATAGGCTTGGATAAATCTGGGTCGCTACTTGTATACCCAATAGACGATGAAAATTAAAAGTAACACATTATTGCAGATACCTTTTATACTAATATCTTTTTAATCAAAGAAATAAAAATGAAAAACGTATGAAATCAAACCATTTTAAGATGAGGTGGCTATGCTTGTTGTTTGCGCTTTTTACGCTCAATATTCAGGCGCAGATTACGGTAGATATTAAAAATAAGCCGTTGAAAGAAGCCATAAAAACAATCGAACGGTCGAGCAATTATAGCTTCTTTTATAATGTGGAGTTAGAGGGGCTTGATAAACTCGTGACGGTGAAAACCGACAATGCATCTTTGGAAGAGACCATGAAACAGTTATTGAAGGGAACGAATATCACATTCCAAAGGAAAGTCGATAATGTAGTTGTTTTGCTTTCCAAACAGCAGCAAGCGGCTAAACGGTCCCGTTCTGTTTCCGGTAAGGTAGTCGATGAAAAAGGCGAGGCCATTATCGGGGCCAGTATTATCGTAAAAGGTTCTTCGATAGGAACTTCGACCGATGTAGATGGAAATTTTACTATCAATAATATTTCGGATAACGCTCTGCTGGTCGTGTCTTCTATCGGCTATAAAAAGACAGAGGTTCCTGTCACGAATGAAAATCCCATTGAAATTCGATTGAACGAAGATTCCAATTTGATGGACGAGGTAGTGGTGGTAGGCTACGGTGTTCAAAAGAAAATAAACGGGATCGGCCGTTTCGGTAGACCATGATGTTTTAGCCAATCGTCCTATCGCTAATGTGACGACCGGTTTGCAAGGCATGTTGCCGGGTGTCTCTATCGTGAATACGACAAGCCGTCCCGGTGATAATAACTCTTCTATACGGGTGAGAGGTATCGGGACATTGAATAACTCCGACCCTTTGATTCTTATCGACGGCGTGGAAGGCGACATGAACACGTTGAACCCCGACGATATAGAGTCTGTATCGGTATTGAAGGATGCCGCTTCCTCTTCTATCTATGGTTCGAGAGCGGCCAACGGAGTTATTCTTATTACGACGCGTAAGGCCGACCGCGAGGTAAAACCTACGGTCACTTACACCGGATATTTTGCCATGCAAAAACCGACGGCCCTTCCCGAAATGCTCGATGCCGTCGAATATCTTACTTTACTGAAAGAAGCGACTTCGAATGTAAATAAAAGTTGGGGGTATACACAGGAAGATATAGATGCCGTCATTAACGGAACCGATCCGAATTTCCGGGCGAATACGAACTGGATAAAAGAAATCACGAGAGATTATGCACCTCAACACGGTCACAATGTAAATATCAACGGTGGGAATAAGAACATGGGGTATTATTTGTCCTATGGAAATTTAACCACTTCGGGACTTATGGTAGGCAACGGTTATCATGCTACCCGTAATAATGTGAGAATGAAATTAAACACCGAGCTTTTCGATCGATTGACCATCGAGGGAAATGTGAGTTATACCGACGTGGATAATTGGACTCCTGCATCGAGCGATAGCGAAAATTCGGGACTTTTCTATCAAGCTCTCCGTTCTTCTCCTTTGACTCCCGTGAAATTCACCGACGGGCAATGGGGATATGGCGGTAGCTCGGCAAACCCGATAGCACAAGCCTACGACGGAGGTTTTATCAATTACCATAAACGTGAGACCTCGTTGAATTTCAGTGCCGGATTGAGAATTATCGACGGGTTGACGGCAAAGGTTCAATATGCTACCCGGTTGGTCGATGTGTTGCGGAAACAACAACAGAACATCATACAGCACTTTTATCCCGATACCGAAACGCCATTGGCTTATACGTCGAATACGAGTAAGTTCAGTCAACGCGATATTGCCCAACGATACCAGAATGTGATGGCACAGGTCGATTATGATAAGACGATAGGGAAACATTCTTTCCATATTCTTGCCGGCTTTTCTCAGGAGTGGCAGTTATACCAACAAATGGATGCCAGTCGTCAGGATTTGGTCTCCAACGATCTCCATGTGCTGAATGCCGGAACCGATTTGCAAACCAATAGCGGCTATGATAATCATTGGGCGATTCGTTCCGGGTTCGGGCGGGTCAATTATAATTTCAACGATCGCTATTTGGTAGAGGCCAATTTGCGTTACGACTTGTCGTCGCGTTTTCATAAAGATCACCGGGGAGGCTATTTCCCTTCGGCATCGGTGGCTTGGCGTTTGACCGAAGAGTCGTTTATGGAATCGACCCGCAGCTGGTTGGATAATTTGAAAATTAGGGCCTCATACGGTACTCTGGGTAACCAATATACCTCTTCGTTATATCCTTATATGGCTTTGATTCAACCTTCTACCTCCAACATGCCTATCGGCGGGGAGATAACCTCTTCCATGCAGCAAAGCGAGGCATCGAACAATATTCTCTCTTGGGAGTCCATAAAGATGACTAATATCGGATTGGACGTCAATTTGTTGAATAATCGTTTGTCGTTGACGGCCGATTACTTCATTAAGAATACCGACGATATTTTGCTGAAAGTGAAACTTCCCGATGTGCTGGGTGTGAGTGAACCCTACCAGAATGCCGGTAAGGTTCAAAACAAAGGTTGGGAAATCGCTTTGGCTTGGCAAGATAAAATAGGGAAAGATTTTACCTACGGGGTGAATGTCACTTTTTCCGATGTGAAAAATAAAGTGGTTAGCGTGGGAAATACGGCCGACGATTTCAGCGGCGATCGCATTCGTGCGGTGGGCTATCCTATCGATGCATTTTGGGGATACAAATCCGATGGGCTTTATACGGTCGATGATTTTGATTATGACATTGCCACGAACACTTATACGCCGAAAGCGACGACACCTATTATAGAGGAATATCGCACGAAGGTACAACCGGGAGATATAAAATATGTGGATATAGACGGTGACGGGAAGATTACGCCTACCGAGGATCGTTGCTATATAGGCAGTGCTATCCCCCGATATAATTATACGATCGGACTCAACGCCGCTTGGCGAGGAATCGATTTCAGCCTCTTTTTACAAGGTGTGGGTAAGTGTGACGGGTATATCGGAGGCATGGGACGACATGCGTTTACCGAGCTTGCCAACTATCCGCAGAAGGCACATCTCGATCGTTGGACTTGGGAAAACCAAAACCCTCATGCATCCTATCCGCGTTTTACGTATGATGAAACATACAATCGGGACGAATTTTCTTCTTTCTGGCTCGAAGACGCTTCATACCTGCGGGTAAAAAATTTGCAAGTGGGTTACACGGTTCCCCGTAAAGTGATCATTTCCAAGATGCATATTGAGAATTTGAGAATATATTTTTCGGGCGAAAATTTGTGGACGTTCACCGACTTCTTCTCGTCGTATGACCCTGAGATTCCTGTAAGCAGTGGAGGTTACTATCCTATCACGGCCTCGTATTCTTTGGGTTTGAGCATTACATTCAAATAATTATCGATATAAATGTCAGAATATATGAAAACAAAATATTTAGCAATTCTGCTGTGTGCGGCGTTTGTTTTACCCGGCTGCAACGATTCGTTCCTCGACAGAATCCCGTTGGACGAACTTACCGATGAAACATATTGGGAAACCGAGGAACATTTGATATTGGCATCTAATGCCTGCATCAATTATTTGAGAGGAAAAAGCAGGAGTGTCGATATGGAATTTTTGGGAGATAATGTTTTTCGTGAACGTTCGTCGGAATACAAGACTCTCGGGAGTGGAAATTTTACGAGTGATTTGTCGATCATCAATTCGGAGTGGACGACCGATTATGACGGTATCAGACGTTGCAATCACTTTCTTGAAAATTACGAACGTGCTCAAAAGGTTTCTGCATCTGTAAGAGAAAGATATGCCGGAGAAGCCATTTTCATAAGAGCCTATTTGTACAGTTATCTGGTGAATTGCTTTGGCGATGTACCCCGTGTAACCAATACGATAGATGTGGGAGACGACGAGCTTTATGGCTCCCGTACCGATAAGGAAACCATGATCGAATGGATTCTTAGTGAGTTTGACCGGGCCGCTGCGGTATTGCCTTATGCTAAGGATTTGAAAGATAGCGAACTCGGTCGTCCCACAAAAGAGGCTGCTTGGGCGTTTAGTTCTCGGTTTGCGTTGTACCACGAGCGTTGGGATAAGGCTGTTTCTTCGGCAGAAGAGGTAATGACTGCCGGTTTTCACAAATTGTACGATAACGGGAATCCCGAAACGACTTATAACGAGTTGTTCACTTTGGCTGCCAATCCGGTGACTAATAAGAACAACCGGGAGTTTATCGTTACTCGTCTGTATAGTGAGGAAGCCAATCAAACTCATAACCTCAGCCGGGAATTGCAAGTTCCCAACGAGGAGGCTCGTTATGCGCCCACTCGTTCGCTCATGGATGCCTATTTGTGTAATGGGCTTCCCATAACTTTGCCGGCGAGCCGTTATCGCGAGAATACCCACGAGGCTATCTTCAATAATCGGGATCCACGTATGGCGCAGACGATTTTGAAACCCGGAGCGAAGTGGGGCGGATATCCCGGTAAGACTACCTATGAACAGCCTAAGTTCTCGAATTCGGCTACCAGTTGCCGCACGACGACAGGTTGGTATTTTACGAAATTTGTCGAACTCTCCGCAATCTCTCGTTATAACAAAGACCAGAACGCCATTCCGTTGATGCGTTACGCCGAGGTCTTATTGAACTGGATCGAAGCGAAGGAGATGAGGGGCGATGCAATAACTCAACCGGATATAGATAAGTCGATAAACCTTCTTAGAGACCGGGTTGGAGCAGACAAGATGGTATTGACCAAATTGAATGCTTACGGGCTGAATCTGAGAGACGAAATTCGTCGGGAACGTCGGGTCGAACTGGCTCTCGAAGGGGAGCGCTATTTCGATTTGTTACGTTGGAAACAAGGAGATTTATTGGCGAAAGATGTAACCGGTATGCGTAAGAGTACGGTTCCGCCCAGTGAATATGTTTATGTCGAAGATATTCCTACCGATGATAAAGGGAATTTGATTTTGATGACGGGGCGCACATTCTCTGATATGAAAAATTATTTATGGCCGATTCCGTTCACGCAAACGCAACGTAATCCCAATTTGCTCCCTAATAATCCCGGTTGGGAATAAGGATAGCTTTCACAATTAATGTTATCTATATATGAAAACTCATTTTAAATTCATTTTGTGCTTCGTTGGAATTTTATCGATAACTGCTTGCGGTTCGTCCGACCCGGATTTGCC
>ERZ779649.1867-NODE-1867-length-10932-cov-2.975453_pt1 | contig 10932 bp, 11 predicted proteins | sample MGYA00511882_ERZ779649 | MGnify/ENA primary metagenome ERZ779649 (study PRJEB29588, sample SAMEA2157793) | human gut metagenome | biome: human gut; feature: human-associated habitat; material: faeces | place: Denmark | collected 2008/2010 ... | reverse complement strand
CCGTGCCCGACCACACCTATTCCTGGGATGTGCTGCAGGACAAGGTGCTGGGCGAAAAACTTGCCTGTCTGGAGCAGTTTTTTGCACAGGTCCAGAAAAAGGACGACGATCACCGCGGCAATTCCATGCTGTACAACCTGACCGACCTGCTGCGCAGACCTCGGTGTGGACGCTGAATCTTCTGGACGAAGCCCTCGCCGCACAGGTGCGGCCGCTGCTTGCGGGCTGCACCACGCCGGAACTGCACGGCGCGCCCCTGCAGATGGAGCCGCTGGGCAGCCACTCGGTGGAAAACGGCCTGCAGCTTCTGCTGGCTGCGCGGGAGGAGCCTGCCAGCCGGACAAGGCTGTGGTTCCGTACCCCCTGCGCCTTCAAGCAGGCGGGACGCTACGCCATCTACCCGCAGGAATTCCTGCTGCTGCAGAGCCTTGTGCTGCACTGGAACACCGCCTTTCCGGATTGCCAGCTGAGCGACCCGGACGCGCTGGACGCCATCCTGTGCGGGCTGCGCATCCTGGATTACAACCTGCACACCGTCTCCTATCCCATCAAGAACACCCGCATCCCGGGCTTTGTGGGCAGCGCTGTCGTGGAGGCCCGGCTGGCCCTGCCGCTGCTGGAGCTCTGGAACGCCCTGCTCTCCTTTGCGCCCTACGGCGGCATCGGGATCAAAACTACCCTTGGCATGGGCGGCGTATCGGTGGAGCCGCTGGTTCTGCCGCAGAGGTCTCTGTGAGCGCAGGCGCTCACACCTTTTCCGCATTCTTCCCGCAAGGGGACGAAAGTGTTGAGAATGTCCCTTTCGACTTTACCCATCTTTGACCATCCTGGAATGGTCCTCCCCGCAAGGGGATAACAAAAAACAGCCATCACTTCAGTTGGAAAGTGATGGCTGTTTTTGTTATAACTTTTTGAGCCTTAAAATGCTTTGTTGCTGTCCAGTAGTTCTATGCCCACCGGGGCAGTGGCTTTACACTCTTTCAGTTTGAAGAGGTAGAACGCAACGTCCCCCAACGTCTGCTCAATGGCGCTTGTGCTGAGCGGCAGAAGCCCTGTGTCCTTTTGAAATTTAACCGCGCTGTCCGTGGCGTGGTTGATCTGGTTGCGGTACTGCTGCACGCTCTGGTAGTATACGATTCCCTGCGCCACAGTGTCTTTCCGGGTCAGATCCAACAGCAGTTCCCCCTGCTCCACTGCGGCTGTCAGATACTCCTGTGCTTCGGTCAGAGTCGCCACACGGAACAGAGCGTTTCCGTTCGCCTCAGTCTTGTCCTTGGTCAGGCAGAGGTTTACGGTAAAGGGCCGTGCCTCATGGAACAAAGCAGCGCGGCAGAAGTGGTGGGCACACCACTGCACGAGTGCCGGCAGGCTGTCTGAACGGCTGCCCATGAGGTTTTGGAACTCTGCCTCAAAGCGGTCGTTCATCAGCTCATAGAGCAGGCTGCTCAGCGTTTCCCTCGAGGCAGGGCGCTGTTTGATCTGACGGGCAATGGCCTTGAGGTCGGCCTTGAGCATCTGCACGCGGCAGAGGGCCAGATCATCCGCGAAATGGTCGATCCGGTCAAGCAGGTTCAGGATGTCAGGGTCCGTCTCACCGGTCTGTTTCATATATGCTTTCAGTTTCTCGGTCGTACCGGTGGAGAAGAACGCATCCACTGCTGTAATCAGGTCCATCAGGTTGTACAGGCCCGTGCTGTCCCGCACAACGGAACTGTTGCCCTTGAGCTCCGAGTAAAGCACTTTTTTGGTCTGAACCATGCGGATGTCCTTGAGGTAGCGGGCTACAATGAGCAGCAGCGTCGCCGTATCGCGCATTCCGCCGGACAGGTCGATGTAGAGGTTGTCATTCTCGGCCACCTGTTCCAGCACGGCAGAGATCGCACGGGTCTGGTCGGCTTCCTCCATGCTGTCGGGCACAGAGACCGCCACCAGCTGTTCCGGCTGCACGCCAAGCTGTTTCAGGAACTCATCCCTGAAATACTCCAGCGTGGGCACCTTATTGCCGGAGCCGTCTGCCGCCGGGACGGTCGGCTTTGTCCGGACCGTGTCGCTGCACAGGGCCACGATCTTGTCCGGCCGGGATGCAGGGTCCTTCCACAGGGCGCTGACCGCAGCCTCGTTGGTCTGTGTACGCAGGAAGCGGTTTTTGCTGCCCTCCGGGGCAGGCTGTGCAAAATAGGCACTCATATACAGGAGCGCAATGTTCTCCCCCATAGTGTTTACAACTCCTTCTCAGGCTTTGTGTCCTTGAAGCTCAGCATCTCCCGGAACATTTTGGCGAACTTCTGGTTATGGTAGGAAACCGTTCCCTTGTCCTTGCCCAGATACTCTGCCACGGTTTTGTCCTGCTCCGGGCGGCGTGTTGGTAGCAGCAGGGGATTCACTGCGGCGCTTTCAAGTTCCTTCGGATTTTCCGGGCCTTCGCCGCTATAAAGCGGTTCTTGCACGCAGAAGTGCACATAGTCCCGCAGAATCAGCTGGTCCCACAGAATGCCGTCCCTCTCCAGGGGGCGCAGGTCGTCGCTGCGGCCAAGGCGTTCCGGCATGTCGGGGGCCTCATTTTTCCGCAGATAGCCCAGAATGCGCGGGGACCAGAACAGTACCATATTGGCACGGGTCTTTTCTTTTTCTTCCAGGCTCATGAGCAGCACAGCCTTGTGCAGGATAGGGAAGATGTCCTCTTTCAGTTCTACCTGCGTTTCAGGAGACGCCCCCTTGTCCACGATCTCGATCCCGGTGCCGTCGTCCCGCTCGGTATTCATGGACACCAGCGTATCTTTGTTCACCAGGGCCTCGTGCAGGCTCCGCTGGCCGATCCTGGCAGCCTGTGCGACCGTCTTTTCCAGATGCGGGTCGCCGGTCACCATGGCACTGGTGTAACCCATCCGGTCCATGTAGTCCAACGCCTGACGGACCTTACGGGCGGTCTCCTTGCTAACGTCCATAATGCCCAGGCTCTGCGCCTCTTTCCGGGCATCTTCGGCCTTCAGGTGCCGCATGGCCATCTGCATGTAAGCACAGAAGCTGTCCTTCTCCCGTGTCGGGTCCGGCTGGTATGCCGCCGCAGCCTGGAAAAACGCCATCGAGAGGATGGTGGCATCTTCTGTCGGGAACAGCTCAAAGCACTCGGCCCAGACCCTCTTGTAGGTTTCTTCCAGCTTCGGGTCTACCGCAGCGGCCTCAGCCGGGTCGTCCCCGGCAGGCTCTTCCCGGCCATTCAGCTTTTTCAGCATCGGCTGAAAGAGAGCCTTGCGGGTGGCCACATCCACATCCCAGAGCGGCGATGCATCGATCGTAGCCCGGAGGTTTGCACGTTCCTCGTACATCAAATTCCCCCTCCCTTACTGCTCGGCCTTGTTCTGGCTCATCCACACCAGCTGGTTGTAGACCATCTCGGCGGTATCCTTGTTGCCGTGGATGCCGCCCACGAGGCCCTGCAGGTGATAAAGCGGCGTAACATCGTGGAGAACGGACTGATCCACGCTCTGGCCGTTGACGCGCCGCATCTCGCCGTAGTAGACACCGCCTACCTCCAGTTCCTCATGGGTCGCTGCTGCGCAGGTGAGAGCCGCCAGCTGCACCAGAGGGATGGTCTTGGTGCCGTAGGTGATGTCCATGTAGGCGATGCCTTTTTCCGGCAGCACGTCGCACAGGTCGCGGCACAGGCGGATCAGGGTGCTGCAGTCCTGCTCGTCCGGCATGGACAGCTCCCGGATGTGGTCCTCGGTGAAGCCCATCGCCTGCAGTTCCTCTTTGAGGTAGCCGAAGTTGCGTTGGGTATCGCCGTTCACACTGCGGATGGCGATGATGTGGAAATCGTCGCCTTCCTGCAGGGTGTTGTGCAGGACCTGCAGGATCGGGAAGCGAGTCTCGATGTCGCCGGAATTGGCGCTGGAACGGTAGATGTTCTTGGCGAGGTCGAGACGGCCCTGCAGAGGAATGGTGGTCACGTAGATACGCTTCATAGCGTTTCTCCTTTCGTTTGTGCACGATATACGGTTGGCAGCATGGTTGTGTTGCGCCCAGTATAGCGCACCGGTAAGCGTTCCTGCAATGCACAGATTGTACGAAAAAAAGCGGAAAAGTTTTCGGTCGGTTTTTTAGCCGATTTTTCCAACCCAGAGCCTCATAAGGTCTTGGTTATAGACCAGAAACTCCGAGTTGTTCCGGAGCCCGGTGAGGTCGTCCTGCGAGAGCACGGGCTTGGTGACCACTTCGCGGTTCTGGCCAAAGCTGAAGCCGCTGCCGCCGTGGTGCCCCATCATGCCGCCTCGGTCGTGGTGGGTGTTGAAGCCGACGGAGTTGGTCACCCGCTCACTCTCGTAGCTGGGCAGGACCTGCAGCAGGGTCTGGGCGTCGCCGCCTGCGGACGAGACGACCAGATATCGCATGGAGCGCAGCAGGCCCTCCGTGGTCAGCCCGCCTGTCCGGCTGGGAACCGCCCGGCTCAGGCTGCTGCAGAGCAGCACATAGTCGCCGCAGGCATTCAAGGCATCCAGCAGCTCGGTGCTGGCCGAGAGTCCCTGCCCCAGGCAGAGCAGAATGGTATGGGTGCCACCCCAGTCTGCCATCTGCATCATGCCCATGCCGAACTCGCCGGGATTGATCGTGATCCTGCCGCTGCCCTCCGGAAGCTGGTCCGGGAGCACGGTATCCTGCCACTGGACCGGAAGCCGCAGCAGCGGACTGTCGGTCAGGTCCCGGGCGGTGCCGATGAGCACGAAGGGGCGGCTGCAGGGACTCCACCACCGGAAAGATCCGGCCCGGCGGTCCGAAGACCAGCGCCTCCTGCGGCAGGATGCGGGCCTGTGCCAGCAGGCGGGATGCGGTGGTGGTGCCGCCATCCTGGATGTTCTTGCGGCGGGTGTTCTCTGCATCGGCGTGGGTCGTGGGCAGCGTCAGAAGATGCATGCCACGGTTGGAACGGAACAAAGCCATGGGTTTCTCCTTTCTTTGGTCAGCCCCGGAAGCCGTCATAAATGAAGGGATCCTGCGATACTGCGGGCAGGCTCATCACGGCCTGGCCCGGTTTCATGAGCTGGCAAAAGTCGGCGTCTGTCACCACTTTCTGCTCGCAGTCGGTGGTCACGGGCCGGTTGCCCTCGCCCATGTAGCGGTAGATCACGCGGGCGGTGCCGTAGCGGTCTGCGAAGGCTGCACGGGACATTGGGTCCATGACACGCATGGTGATGAGGTTGGGGAACAGGGACATCAGGGTCTTGGCCTCTGCCTCGGAGTAGTGGCGAGTCAGCAGCTGGACGCTTTGTACTGCCGCAATAATACGTGCACCACTGCGCCCATTGTCGCCGGAAGGGTCACGTGCGAAGCTCAGGAAGTCGGTCAGGGATTCGACCTTAGGCAGCAGACTGAACTCGTCCAGCAGAAACCACACCTTGTGGTTCAGGGTGGGGCTCATGCTCTGTTGCAGCATCAGATCCAGCAGCAGCCGGAACAGCGGCAGAGCCGTTCTTGCTTTGTCCGGCTCATAGAGGATAAACACCCGCTTGCCGCCCTGACGGATGGCCTGCAGGGCCGAGAACCGGCCGTCGGCTGTGTTGAAGCTGCCAATGAACAGGCGGCTGAGCATGGTGCGTACCTCGCTGAGTACACCCAGCCCCTGGGCTCCGCCGTCCCCGATAAGATCCCGGGCGGCAGAAAAGTAAGTGGGGTACCGCTCTACCAGTTCCTGCCAGCTGCCGTCGGTTCCGGTGCCGGCCCCTTCCTGTGCAAAGACCGTTGTGCGGGTGAGAAACTCGCTCAGCTCTGCGTTGGAGACCGGGATGTTGTTGGTGCGGCCGAAATCCCGCATGAAGCGTGCCGTCTGGTAGAAGATCTCCTGCGCTGCCTCCGGGAAGAAGATCTGGGTAGTCTTTTTCTTCTGTTCGGCAAACAGAGCACTGGCGATCTCCCGCAGGGTCAGATCCGGTGCGGTGGAGGCATCCAGCTCCCGGAAAAGGTTCCAGCAGTTGGCGGGGTCGGTGGCCGACACCGAAATCACCGGGTCACCGGGGCGGCGGCAGCGCAGCACATCCGGCTTGGCCGCAAAGATGACGACGGTGTCCTGCATGCGGTCTGCGTGGGCCAGCACGGGGCGGCGGATCTGTTCCATCAGGGTAGACTTGCCGCTGCCCACGTTGCCCACCAGCATGGTGGGGTACTGCCAGCAGCTGCGGTCGTCCAGCGTCAGGCCGCCGGGCAGGTGCACCACCGGCTCCACACGCCCCGCCGTGGGTGGGACCGTTCGCTGCAGCTGCTGTCCTTCCAAAAGACGTTTCATAGGCTTTGTCCTTTCGTTTCAGGTGTTTCTGTCTTACACCCAGAGAAAGGCTCTGCCGCCGTCCCGGTTGGAAAAACAGCACTATAAATTTTTAAAAAAGCAAAAGAGCCTTTTCTGCCGCATTCGTGCAAAGCAGAAAAGGCTCTTCCGTTGTGTCCCCTTGCGGGGTGTGAGTTAAATCTCGATGACCACCATGTCGTAATCAAAGGGAATGCCTTTACGTCCCCTTGCGGGGTGTGGATTAAATCCTAGTCCAAATAAGAAGAATTTCGGCCATTTTAAGCTTACGTCCCCTTGCGGGGTGTGAGTTAAATCGGAGACCATGAGTATCCCTCTTGCGATCCGGGTTTTTACGTCCCCTTGCGGGGTGTGGGTTAAATCGGCAAAACTGTCCATCTCGGAGCCGTCTAGCAGCACCGGAACTGTTCATCCCACCAATTCTGTCATAAAGTATAGCATGCTTTCCGCCAAAATGAAAGTGCTTTTTCGCAAACTGCCTGTGCGGCCCGGTGCGAACCCCCTTTCCGCATGGGCCAAAGCGGCTGGCGCATCGCCACCTTCGCATGCAAAAAAGCACCCCGGCACAGATTGCTCTGTGCCGGGGTGCCCTGCTTATTTGCCGGTCAGCTCTCAGCCTGACCCACTGCCAGAAACTCCGCAGCCTGGGCCGTGGTATCAGCCACGACGTAGGTGCAGCGGTTCTCCGGCTCATTTGCGCTGCGCACGCTCGTCGGCTCGTTGCCCAGCCCCAGGCAGGTGAATCGGTCGGCAGGGACACCGGCCTCCACCAGCACATCCCGCACGGCCTGTGCGCGGGCCAGAGACAATGCCTGGGCACCCTCGCGGCTGGCGTTGTCCACCTGTGCGGTGCTGCCAGCCACAATGTAGTGGGCGGCAGAAGTGCCCTTGAGCTGCTCGGCCAGACCGTTCAGTGCTGCACGGGCAGCTGCCTCATCGAGGAAAGTCGTGCTGTCGGGCTGAAACGCCACCTGCTCGGCGCTGACCTTGACGAAGGTCGGTGCGCCTGCAGCGGCCAGAGGTGTCACGGTGTGGCCGTTGTTGAGGGCGTCGCCGGACACGATGTCGGTATGGAAGGTGACGGCAGCACCCGTGCGGTCAAAGAAGGCCTGCCAGAAGCTCTTCAGCCACTGGACCTGCTGGGCACTGAGCGTGCCCTGGCTGCCCGCAACATCGCCCAGGCCGTAGAACTCCACGGCCACGCCGTTCAGCTGAGGCAGCATGGCAGCGGCGTCCAGCTGGTCCAGAAGCTGGGCAGGGTCGCTATTCAGCAGGTCGAGGTCCTGCATGGGCAGGCTGGCGACGGCAGTGTTCACACCCGAATGGCGGATGATCAGCACCTTATTGTCAGCCGTACCGGCGGACAGCATGCGGCTGGCGAGAGAAATGGCGGAGATCAGGTCGGTCTCAGGGGTGGTGGCTGCAGCGCCCTGGACCGCCTCGACCAGCTGGTAGCGTGCCGTCTTGTCCGCTCGGGCTTGTTGGATGTCGTTGTTCTTGACCTGGTCAAAGCGCTGAGGACCGAGCGCAAACGGCTTGCCATCGGCCACCACCAGTCCGGCGCTGCCGCCCGGCGTCACATTTACGCTGTTGAGGAAGTCCTCAGCGTTGGTTAGCGCAGGCATACCGTCGCCCTGCGTAAGGATGAGGGCGGTATCGGTGGCCACGGCACTGTCCGCCGCACCGTCCTTGGAGGGGATCACACTGCAGCCAGCCAGCAGGCCGACCACCAGAGAACCAGCTGCCACCATGGCAGCCATGCGGGTAAGCATCTTCAGCTTCATAGCGTTTCCTTTCGTTCGGGAGGTTTGCGTCTTACACCTCAGAAAAGGCGCTGCCTGCCTTCTCAGTTGGAAAACAGGCAGCTTTTTTCTGAAAAAATCTGTTTTGGGGTCAAGATGCCATTGCGGCAGGCACTTCCTCTGCGGCAGGCTCTGCCTCAAGGCGGAGCACCGGCTGTTCCGGTGCAGCCTCAGCCGAGGCAGGGGGCAGCAGCATGGCCTGCCAGTGCTGCTCGTCCAGCAGGTCGTCCAGACCCGCGCTGTGCAGCAGAGCGTCTGCGGCCTCTACGCTGCCCAGCTCCTCGGCCAGCTTCATGCGGGCAGTCAGGCGTGCCTGCTGGGCCGAAACGCTCAGGCTCTTGAGCTTTGCACAGGCAAAGCGGTAGTCCTGGAGGTCCGGGTTAAAGTTTGCTGCTGCAAACTCCGCATGGCTGATGGCGCTGTCGGTGTCGGCAGCCAGGTCCTGCAGGTCCAGGCGCTGGGCCTTCAGGCTGTCCAATTGGCTGCGGTGGTCGCTGAAAAAGCCGATGGCGTAAGAGCCCACACTGGTGGCGATGGGCAGCAGCATACGGATGTACTGGCCCACCATGTAGAGGGTGGGGTTCTCCGTTGCTCCCAGGGCCTCCACACTTATGAGCGTGGACACGATGCAGAAACCCGCGAAGATTGCAAAGGCTCCGACGGCCGTGCCCAGAAGTGCGCTGATGCGGCGCTTCGTCGCCCGCTGATCACGGGGCAGCATGTCATCCAGCTGGCCCTTGAGTTTGCCCGCCACCATGGGGCAGGCATCGAGCAGCAGGGCGATGGAGGCAGCCACCAGCATGGCCATTTCGGGCCGCTCGTCGAACAGGCTTTCGGTGTAGAGGTGGACGGTCATGAGGTCCGTGGCCACAAAGAAGGCGGTCACGGGGATCGCGATGTGGTCCAGCAGGCTGCCCTTGGTGCGGCCCTGTTTCTGGATGTCGTGGAGCTTTTCGGTCACGTTGGTGTGTTCACCCATGTACATAGTTGTACCTCCTGGTCTTATCTCGTGTTGTGTTTCGCTGCGGGCGTCAGGCTTCCAGTTTCTGGATGCGGGCATTCACGTCAGCAAGCTGCTCTTCAATGAGCTTCTTGCTGGCGCGGAGGTTTTCCACCTGTAGTCGGAGATCCGCCTGCAGGTTCAGTGCCGATGCATGGTGCTGATACCGGGTCTCCACAAGGCTGGAGATGGCCAGTTGCTGGGCTTTCAGGCGGACCAGCTCGTCGAACACCGGGGTGTGCTCGTCAAGGTCCAGCTTTTTGACCGCGTCGGCAGCCTGCTCCAACACGCCCGCGAACATCTCTGGGTCATCATACTCCGGATAGCTTGCACAGCTGCTGAAATCTCCCGGGTATCCGTACAGCATGTGATGGATGATCGTGCGGTGTGCGTAGTCGATCTCGGTGCGCTCACGGCCCTGCTCGGGCAGCTTGGCGCTGTCAGCCTTCTTGAACGGGTTCTTCATGCCAGTACCTCCTCAATCTCCATGGCCTGCGCAACCTTCCGGGCGGAAAAGTCCGGATGAAAGCGCGGGATCTCCTCATCGCTGATCACACGGAACTTGCCTGCCTTGCTGTACTTCACAAGGCTTGCGTTTGCGCGGCAGTAGACTTCATTGATCTGTGCCTCGGCATCCAGCAGCTCTGTCCGGATGGACGCGGCCAGCTCCTTGCGTTCACTGGCGGCACGGGCACGGCGCTCACCGGCTTCGCGTGCAGCACGCCGTGCTCCGGTGGAGCGGGGCCGGTCGGCTCAGGCATCGCCTTGAGTGCAGCGGCCTTGGGTCCCAGAGACTTGCTGAGCTGTGCAAGCTTGGCTGCTTCCAGCGTCTCAAGTTCCCGACGGACGCGCTCGTAGTAAGCTCCGGCTAACACGTTCTTGCCGTCCTCGGTCTTGAAGTCGGTCTTGTGGACCAATGCGTCCGCAAGGCCGCGCAGACGGAGGAAGTTGTCCTCCTTCCAGACGGGACTGTCCTTCTGGACACCCTTCTTGGTTTTCGGGTAAATCAGCATGTTGTTCGCTCCTTTTCACTTGCTGTGGGGCTCTTCACTCTCTGTAAGCCTTTTTGTGTTTAGAAAGTTGGAATTTTGATCGGATTTTTTGTTTTGTTTATTCTGTGTCGTCCTTACATCTCAGTAAAGCCCCTCGTTCCTGTCCAGTTGGATTTTTCTGTCGTTTCTATTTAAATATTCCACTTTTTTATCGCTGAAGTGTCCATCGCTCACGCGTTGTTTTCTCATCCACCATAATGTTTAACAGCTAAAAGTCTTACTCCTATCGATTTACCGTAATAAATTTTTCAAAACCATATTGACGCACTTACACTTCCATGATACCCTTTACTCCAAATCCTGCTGACAAAAGTGGTGGTGCTCATCATGATAACCACCACTTTCAGCGGATGATTGCCCAGAAAGAGCATACCGCCCCGCAACACACCCGATTCATTTTGCCGCTGATTCACCCGACAAAATCATCGCTGCGCTGCGTAGGCGGTATTTTTCTTTTATGGGTAACGCACCTTGAAAATTTCATGAGCCGAACGGACGTGATACCGACTTTTCGTCAACGCCGCTGCACAAACAGGGGTAGGAACTTCGTTCGGAGCAAACGGTGACCCCCCTTACATGAGCAGCACAACCTCTACTTATTTTTACGCCTTAACAATTCGGAAACATTTGTTGAACTTGTCGGGGCGAGGCCCCTCCATCTGCTATCGCAGACCGTTCTGCCGCTTAAAAGCCCCACTGGGGCTTTCATTGCTCCGCGGCGCTTCGCAAACGCGGTCTATGCGTTTTGAGCGCAGCGGTAGAGGGCAAGAACCGTCCCGTGGC
>ERZ779649.1866-NODE-1866-length-10939-cov-2.044285_pt1 | contig 10939 bp, 10 predicted proteins | sample MGYA00511882_ERZ779649 | MGnify/ENA primary metagenome ERZ779649 (study PRJEB29588, sample SAMEA2157793) | human gut metagenome | biome: human gut; feature: human-associated habitat; material: faeces | place: Denmark | collected 2008/2010 ... | reverse complement strand
GAAGAATATTTCAGACACATATATTGACAAGGCGTTTTCAAAAGCACTTAAAAACAATGGTGAAACGGTTCTTAAGTATATATCATTTGTTGGATTAAGAGAGTTTTCTGCGGCTATGCTTGCAAATGCTGTTTATAAGAGTAATTCTTTTGAAAATATTTGCGACTTGGTAGGAATAGAGAGTATTGGGGGACCAGTTGAGTTTGTATTAAAACGCCCGACTTGGAGTAAATCAGCGCCTATAACCAATGATTCTTTCTGGAACGCGCAGGGGACGGTTGCCGCTGTTTTGAGCCAGTTGGCGGAGATGGGCGTATTATATATAAGCAATAAAGACAGTGCCACGATTACAGTAGATAACATTGCAAATGTTAGAATTGATTCCGAAAATTGCTTTGACCTTTTTGCTAAGTTAGAGCTTCTCTTACAGGCAGATATTCTAAAAGAAATCCGATTTAATGTCATAAAAGATGATGTTTCTATGCAGTTAGAAATGCTAAGCGAAGGCGAAAAGCAACTTGCTCAGCTTCTTTGCTTATTGGAAGCAACTAAGGAATATCGAGCGCTGTTTCTCCTTGATGAATTTGACTCGTTTCTTCACCCGAACTGGCAGCGTAGATTTGCAGAGATTATTTCCGAAATCGAGATCACAGGACAAGTGATATTTACTACACATTCTCCCTTAACACTTGGAAAGATGAGAAAAGAAAACATACGGATTTTGAAAGACGGACAGGTCTTTGAGCCATCTGCCGACACTTTTAACCGGGACATTACAGAGGTGTTGGAAGAGATTATGGATGTCGGGAAAAGACCTGTAGATGTCGAAAAGGCAATGCGAGATTTTAGAAATTCTGTTATTCACGGAAACAAAAAAGATGCTCTTATACACGAAAATACACTTCGTGAGCTACTATCAAGGGATGATCCTTTTTGGGTAACGGCAGGGCACTTGCTTTCGAGGATGGGTGACTAATGAAATATATAGAGAAAAGAAAACCACCGGAATCACTTGAGCGCTACAAAGAAACTGCAGGTGCTAATTTTGATGATCTCCCTTCAAATGTAAAGAGCGAGTTGAAACAGCAATTGGCGGATGAGCAAGGTGATATTTGTTGTTATTGTGACAAGCGCATTTCCCCAGACCATCATTCCGTTATCGAGCATCTATTACCAAAGGGAGATAAACGATATACGCACCTTCAATTAGTATATACAAATCTAGTATGTTCGTGCGACGGCGGAAAGCAAGAAAGGACTGGAAGGCCAAAGCGGGAAAAGAAATTATTCCCATCTCATTGTGATGATAAGAAAAACGATTTCATCATTCCTGTCACTCCGTTGGATGAAAATGTTGAGTCGTTATTTTCATATGATGATGAAGGGCATATCTATGGAAGAACTATAGATGCTCAAAAAACGATTGAAATATTGAACTTGGATTGTAGTACAATTGTACATAGGCGAAAAGCAGCTTTTGAGGCGTATTCCTCGCTGGATTCAGCGTCCGATATAGAATGGGCGAGCGAAATAGCTCGGCTGAAGGGGCGTAATAAGGACAATCAGTATGAAGAATACTGCTTTGCCGTTATATACTTTATAGAGCATTATCTTGCGATTTGATATATAAGCCAGACTCAAATGCATCTGTGCTTGTTCACTTTTTAAGTTAATTGAAAAGAAATTTTTAGACATTTATTATTCAAAAAATAACGGAGATGATGACAATGGCGACAACGAAAATATGGGCAATTAAAGATAGTTTATCAAGAGTAGTTGACTATGCAAGTAACCCAGAAAAAACTACTTTTGCAGACCTAAAACAAGTATTATTATATGCAGAAAATAAAGATAAAACAGTTGATGAAAACGAAAAAACTATGTATGTAACAGGTGTAAATTGTAATAGAGAAACAGCCTTTGAAGAAATGAGTTATATACAAAAAAAGTATGATAAACAAGATGGAAATGTAGCATATCACGCATATCAAAGTTTTAAAACTGGTGAAGTATCTCCAGAACAAGCACATAAAATTGGAGTAGAACTAGCCCAGAAAATGTGGGGAGAACATCAAGTAATAGTAGCAACACACTTTAATACTGGCACATATCATAATCATTTTGTAGTAAATTCAGTTAATATGTTTACTGGCAAAAAGTTTAATTGTAACAAAGGAGCATATTACCGTTTTAGAGGGTTATCAGATGAATTATGTGCTGAGAATAATCTAACTGTTATAAAAAATCCCAAAGGAAGAACACCAAGAAATATATATTTTGCAGAAAAAAGAGGAGAGCCAACAAAGTATAATCTAATGAGAAAAGCAATAGATGAAACATTAGAAATATGTGTAAGCTATGCACAATTTAAAAAAGCAATGTATAAGAAAGGTTATATTATAAATGATGATCCAAATCGAAAATATGCAACGATTCGTTCAATAAATGATAAAAAAGCAACGAGAATGTATCAGTTAGGAGAACAATATACACCTAAAAACATTGCTGAAAGGGTATTTCATAACCCTTGTTATGTGCAAGAAGAATATTACAAATTAGTAAAACCAAAAAAGAAATATAAAAAATACAAAGTTTATAAATATAAAGGGAGTTTTAAAAGCATAAGTAAAATGTCTGGAATAGAAATGCTTTTTGTAGCTCTCTTTTATTTTATGGGACTATTACCAAAAGAAAGACCACACTATAAACCATTGTCGCCAGAAATGAAACAAGCAGTTAGAAAAATGGAAAGATATTCAAATCAAGTAAGGTTAGTTGCAAAAGAAAAATTAAGCACTATTGAAGATGTAAAAGGCTATATTTCACAAACAGAAAAAGACATTGCAGATGTAACCAATATAAGACAGAAATATAGAAATAAGTTAAGAAATTGCACCGACAATGACTTAATAAATGAATACAAAGTAAAAAGAGATAATTGTACTATACTTTTAAAAGATTATAGGAAAAATTTAAAAATTGCTAATCAAATTATAGAAGATGTCCCTAAAATCAAAGAAGTAGTACAAATAGAGAAACAAACGATAAATGAAGAACTAACACAAAACAAAGAAAAAAATAAATATAGAGATAGAGGAGGCAGATAAAATTGAGTGAAAAAACTGTAAGCATAAATGATTTATATGAGTTTAAAGATAACCCATATAAAGTAAAAGATAATGAAGAAATGCAAGATTTAATAGATAGCATAAAAAAATATGGAATTATAGAACCCTTAATTGTACGAAAAAGAGATAAAGGAGGGTATGAAATTATAAGTGGGCATAGAAGAAAATATGCTTGTGAAAAGGCAGGAATAAAACAAGTTCCTGTCTTAATTCGTGATATGGACAAAAACCTAGCAGTTATAACTGTTGTTGATAGTAATTTACAAAGACAAGATATACTTCCATCAGAGAAAGCATTTGCTTTTAAAATGAAACTAGACGCAGAAAGACATCAAGGTAAAACTTCTGGACAAGATGTCCAGAAGTGGACACGAGAAAATATAACAGATAATATGAGTGGCAGACAAGTTCAAAGATATGTAAGACTAACGGAACTTATACCAGAGTTATTAAAATTGGTTGATGAAAATAAAATGGCAATGTCCCCAGCAGTAGAAATATCTTATTTAAAAAATCAAGAGCAAAAGGACTTATTAGAAACAATAGAAAGTGAAGATTGCACACCATCATACCCACAAGCAATAAGAATGAGAGAATTAAGCAAACAAAATAAATTAGATATGGACACGATTTTCAATATAATGACAGAGCAAAAGCCAAATCAAAAAGAGCAAATAAAATTTAAAGTAGAAAAATTAAAAGATTATTTCCCAAAAGGTTATAATACAAAGCAAATGGAAGATGTCATTGAAAATTTATTGAAACAATATAAACAGAGATGGAAAAATAGAGAGTTAGGAAGATAGGCAAAAAAAGACTTAGATTATAAATAATGTGCTGAATTATTCATCATCTAAGTCTTTAAAAACTTTATCATCAAAAAAATCATTAAGTTGCATATTTAAGCCTAAACAAATACGAAGTATTGTTAAAACTTGAACTTTTTTACTATGTCCGTTAATTATGCTATTGATAGTAGATTGACGAACACCAGCTAAAGTAGAAAGTTTGTTAATATTGATATTATTTTCTTTGCATAAATTTAAAATTCTTAATCGAATAGCCTCTTGTAAATCCATAAATTTCTCCTTTTTATTAGTATAACAAAATCAAAAACAAATATTATCGCCACAGCGTTGACTAATAAAAAAGCATACAATAAAATAACGCTATAACGATAATTAGGAGGGAGAAAATGAAAGAATTAAAAAATAAAATACTTGATAGCTTGTATGAAATAAGAGAGGGAGAGGTGGAAAAACATTATATTGCAAAATATGGAAAACCAGAAGATAGTAAGAAAACAGAAAAAGCAGAAGAACGATTAGTAGAATTTATGAAGAAATTTATAAAAGATGAAAAAGATATGCAAAACTTATATGAAAAATTGAATAAGTATGAATTATGTGTAATGGGCGAAATGTGTTTCTGGTTTAAGCCATATTACAAATCGGGTTTTATAGATGGAATATCTTTAAAAAAGCAGATAAAAGAAGAAAAGACTATAAACAATAGTAGTGAAGAAAGTATTATTTACCAAAATATAAATGAAATATCAGACTTTCTTGAAGAACAGAAATATAAAAACCTAAAACAAAATAATGACTATATTAAAATTGAAAAAGAAATTGAAGAAATAAAAAAGAAATTTCCTAAAATAAGAAACTTTTTTGAAAATGATGAGATTACAGAGTTTTCAAAAGAAGAAATAAAAGCAATTTTAGATATAGTAGAATTGCATAACGATAGAGCAATGTACGAGGGAGATGAAATGTTTAAGATAGGTTTAAAAGAGGGAAAAGCATTGTAGGAGGGTAGATAATGAAAAAAGAAGAATATAAAGTAAATGATATATTTGAAAATCAAATATTAAATGATATATACGAAACAAGAGGAGATGGACTAGAATGTTTATATATTAGAATGTATGGAGAACCAGAAGAAACAAAGAAAGTAAGACAAGCAAAGCAAGAACTAGAAAACTTGATAAAAGAAATAGTAAAAGATGAAGAAAAACAAAAACAACTTTGGCTAAAACTTGATAAATATGAGGGAAATATATTTGGAGAAATGAATTTTTGGGACAGGCAGTATTATAAATTAGGCTTTTTAGATAGAATATATCTAAAAAAAGAAATAAAAGAAACAAGAAATACTTTTTTAGATAATAAAGTTAGTGATGTAAAAACAGAGAGTTTCTTCTATAAAAGTATAGATAGCATTATGCAATTTATTGAATACCATAGGTTTAACATCTGGAGGAAAAGGAAAGATTATAAAGATATAATTAGTAAAATAAGAAATATTAAAACAGAATATCCTAATGTTAGGCTTTTTGTTGAAGATAGAACAGTAACAACAAAATTAACAAAAGAAGAATTAAATGCAGTTCTTGAATATATGAGTTTAGATGATGATATAGAAAAAATAGAAAAGATAGAAACTTTTAAATTAGGATTAAAAGAGGGAAATTCATTATAAGAGGTAGAAATATCTCTTATTTTTGTATTGATGAAAAGAGCAAAATATTGACGTTTTATGTAAATTATGGTATTATATAATTAGGTTAGCAGTATTTTTGCTACAAAACACAATTCAATTTTATAACACAATGAAAAGGAGATTTTTATTATGACAGAAAGAGTAATGAACAAGGTAAACGAAAAATTATCCAAGAGCAGAGAAATGTGTGCAGGTATGTCCGAAGATGTCTATGCACTGACAGACTATATGTCTAAAGTTGCAAATGATACTCTCGTTCCGCAGGGATTAGCGTTATGTTTGGCTTTGGTACTTGATGACATTCAAAAGGGAAGAAATGGTTTTGCGTGTGCAGAGTCAAAAGAACTTCCCAAATATCTTGTTGAACATAAAAATCAGGTATTGAATCAGGCAGTCTATATTCCACAGGTTATTGACGCAATTGCAGACAAAGAATTTGCGGAAGAGTTCAGAGCAATATGTGAAGAGACTTTCGGTTTCAATCCGCCTAAACGGGTCAATGCAGAACTCAAAGGAGAATATCCAGAGTATGTTAAGGTTGCTGTTGACTGGTGGGCAAATGCTGTTGCAGCTCCAAAACTTGACAATGGTGGCGATATGCCGAGTTTTCTGTTTACGATGGCGGCTAATTCTGGGAAAACTCATTCTGAAGAAGAAATTGCTATCTTTAAGGCAACTTTAGCAGAAGAAATCATCAAATCAATGGAGAGACGGAACAGTTGTGAGCTTTCGGTTGATTATCATCCTTGTTGTTCTCTTGCAATGGCAGGAGATAAAATCGGAATTGACTCTATGATGGGGTATCCGTGGAAAACATATATGAGGATTACTGAGAGTGAGGTCAAGGTATCAGCAGGATATGGAGCAGGGTATGAAACTCTTTGGACAAGTAACTAAGTGGCACGAAGAAAAACGGAATTACGGTTTCTTCGAATGATACTTCTATTGGAAGTACAAAGTCCCTCATCTGTTTTTAGCAGATGGGGGATTTTTGTAGATAAAAAGAGAATATAGCAAGTAAGAGATATTAAGAAATTAGTATCTCTATTTTTTTATGCTTAAAAACAGGAAGGAGGAGTAAAAAAGATGTCTACTCAAAAGAATAATAAAGACAAAAAAGATAACAGAATAGTAGAAAAGACTATTATTGAACGAAAATATACAAATGAAATTACTCCTATTCAAGCAATATTACCATTAGTAATGGAAGAAATTGATAGGAAAAGGAAACAATATAGAAAAGAACACCCAGAAGAATTTGAAGAATAATCACACATTTGTAATTATAAATATTTTAAATATAATCAAATAGAGAAATGAACTAGAATAATCTAGTCTTTTTTAATTTATAGGAGGTGGAAGAAATATGCTTATGAACAAAAATACTTACAGAGTTGGAATATATACAAGGCTTTCAATAGATGATGGAACAAAAGAAGAAAGTGTAAGTATTGACACACAAAAGAAAATATTAACAGAGTTTGTTGCTAAAAAAGGATGGCAGATAGTAAAAGTATATGTTGATGATGGTTATTCAGGAGGGAATTTTGAAAGACCAGATTTTAAAAGAATGATACAAGATATTGAAAATAAAGAAATAGACTGTGTTGTTACAAAAGATTTATCAAGATTAGGAAGAAACTATATAGACTGTGGTTATTATTTAGAGATATACTTTCCAGAACATCAAGTAAGATATATTGCAGTAAATGACGGAGTAGATACAATAAGTAATTCATCAATGGACATCACACCATTTAAAAATATATTGAATGAAATGTATGTAAAAGATATTTCAGTAAAAGTAAGTAGTGCAAAAAAAGCAAGATTACAAGACGGAAAGTATATGACAACAATAGCTCCTATTGGTTATATGAAAGACCCACAAGATCATAATCACTTAATTATAGATGAAGAATATGCACCTACTGTAAAAAAGATATATGAATTGTATAATAGTGGAAAAGGTACAAATTTTATTACAAACTATTTAGAGGACAATAAAATAATAAGACCGACAGAATATTGGTTAAGAAAAGGCTTAATGAAAAGTGTAGGAAAGAGAAATAAAAGCATTTATTACTGGAGTAATAAAACAATATTAGATATTTTATCTAACCCAGTATATAAAGGTGCAGTAGTAGGAAATAAAACTAAAAAAGTTTCTCCTAAAAGCAAAAAGTTGATAAAAATACCAAAAGAGCAATGGACTGTTATAGAAGATATGCACGAGCCTATTGTTAGCAAAGAATTATTCGATAATGTGCAGAGAATAAGAGAAAATCATAAAATAATGTATCAGCACAAAATGAATGAAGAACGATATATAAATATATTCAGTAGAATTTTAAGATGTCCTTATGATAAAAGTATGACTTGCAGAAAGATAGACAATAGAGGAAATTCAGTAGATATTGAAAATAGAAAATATTGTTGTAGTGATAAATGCCCACATAAAACAAAAGACTGTAAAAATGTTTATATAAGAGCAGAAAAACTATACAATATTGTTTTAGAAGATATAAACAAATATGCAAATGACTTTTATAATAATAAAGAAAACTATAATATTTTAGAGCAGAAATTGGAAGAACTAACAAATCAAAATACAAAAGTTTATGAGAATGAGAAAAACAAGTTGCAAAATAGACTAAACGAATTGAATCAGTTAATTACAGCTAGTTATGAAGATAAAGTATTTAAGAGAATAACAGAAGATACATTTATAATTATTATGAGTAAATATGAGAATGAACAAAAGGAAATAAAAGAAAAGTTAGAAAATGTCATAAATGAGTTAGAAACAACAAAACGAAATAATAATAATGCAACAAGTTTTAGTAAATTGTTAAAAGAATTTAAAGGAACAAGCGAATTGACAATAAGTACAATAGCAAATCTAATTGAAAAAATAACTGTATTTCCTAGTGAAATTATTATAAATGAAAAAGGACAAAAAGAAAAAACACAAAAAGTTGAAATATGTTACAGATATGTAGGTTGTTTAATACCAACAACAATAAAGTTTGAAACAATAAATTATAAAACAAGATATGCAGACAGAGTTTGCGAAAAATGTAATAAAACATTTACACCTACAACATCTACACAAAAATATTGTATAGACTGTAAAAATGAAGCTACAAAATTAAGAAGAAGAGAAAGATATAGAGAAAAAATAAATGCACAGGGAGGAAATAAAGGGTACAGAGAAAGAATTTGTCAGCTATGTGGAAAAACTTATAAACCTAATAGTTCAGGACAAAAATTTTGTAGTGATTGTAAAGAACAGGCAAGAGAAATATTAAAACACGAGTGGTATATTAAGAGAAAAGAAATAAGACAAGCTAAAAAGAAAGAAAAAGAAGATAAAAAACAAAGACAGAGTGCATAAAAACACTTATTTTTTATAACTTGAAATTGTCGTTTCGGTGCATACTTTTGAACACAGCAAGGGAATTAGCACCAGAGGGAACTGGTTACAGAGCAAAAACTAGATTTGCAAAATTTCATAACTTACCAGAACTAATGTCAATGTTTAAAGAAGTAGCAGATATTCAAACTGCTGAAACTTTAAATCTTCCAACACCAGAATTTGAAAACATAAATGTTGTAGTAGAACCTAGTAAAATACAACAAGAGATGGTTCAAAAGTTAGGCGAAAGGGCAGAAGATATAAGAAATGGAGGAGTAGATGCTTCAATAGACAATATGCTTAAAATTACTAATGAAGGAAGAAAATTAGCACTAGATGAAAGACTTATGAATCCATTATTACCAGATGAAGAAAGTAGCAAAGTAAATTCATGTTCAGAGAATATTTATAAAATATGGAATGAAAACCAAGATAAAAAATCAACACAACTTATATTTTGCGATTTATCTACACCTAAAGATTTAAAAGGTTATGAGAAAGTAGAATTTACAGATGTTTATAATGAGTTAAGAAAAAAGCTAATTCAAAAGGGAGTACCACCTGATGAAATAGCTTTTATTCATGAGGCAGATACTGAAACTAAAAAGAAAGAACTATTTAGTAAAGTAAGACAAGGAGAAGTAAGAGTTCTAATGGGTTCAACTTCTAAAATGGGAGCTGGTACTAATGTTCAAGATAAACTTATTGCAACACATCATTTAGACTGTGCATGGAAACCATCAGATCTAACACAAAGAAATGGTAGAATGATAAGACAAGGAAATGAAAATGATAAAGTATTTGTATATTCCTATGTAACAGAAAAAACATTTGATAGCTATATGTATCAATTAGTAGAACAAAAGCAAAAGTTTATATCACAAATAATGACATCAAAGACTCCAGCAAGAACTATGGAAGATATAGATGATAAAGCATTAACCTATGGAGAAATAAAAGCATTAGCAACAGGTAATCCTTTAATATTAGAAAAGACTACTTTAGACACCGAAGTTTCTAAACTAAAACTATTAAAGCAAGAATTTATGAATCAAAGATATTCATTGCAAGATAAGGTTATTAAATATTTTCCAGAAGAAATAGCAAGATTAAATAATAAAGTTGGTGCTATGGAAGAAGATACAGTTTGGTTAGATGAACATACCAAACCTAATAAAGATGGATTTTCTCCAATGAAAATAGAAGATACTTTATATACCGAAAAACAAGATGCAGGTAAGAAGTTATTAGAATGTGTGCAAGGTTTAAAAAGTATGGAAGTGAAAGAAATAGGAGAATATAGAGGGTTCAAAATGGAAATTAGCTTTGATTCTTTTACTAAAAATATAAAATTAAAGCTAAAGAATAAGTTTAGTTATTCAATTGATTTAGGAACTGATATAAATGGTAATATAACTAGAATAAATAATTGTTTAGAAAATATAGCTAGAGATATACCACATGAAAGAGAAAAGCTAGATAATACTAATTTTCAATTAGAAAATGCAAAGAATGAAATACAAAAGGAATTTCCAAAAGAACAAGAATTAAAAGAAAAATTGCAGAAACTAGATAAAATAAATGCAGAACTAAAAATAAATGATAATGATCATGAAATATTAGGAGATGAACAAGAAGAAAAAGAAGATAGATCTCCAGATAAAAAATCTCCAGAGCGTTGTTAAAATAAAATAAATATGGTATAATGTACAAAAAATAAGAAAAGGTGAATTATGCAAGGGAAAATAATAAGTAATATTTCAAATTTATATTATATCGAAGCAAATGAAAAAATATATACTTGTAATGCAAGAGGTAAATTAAAAGATGAAGGAATAGTTGTTGGAGATATAGTAGATTTTGACGAGAATGAGAATATAATAGAAAAAATAGA
>ERZ779649.1865-NODE-1865-length-10944-cov-2.765543_pt1 | contig 10944 bp, 18 predicted proteins | sample MGYA00511882_ERZ779649 | MGnify/ENA primary metagenome ERZ779649 (study PRJEB29588, sample SAMEA2157793) | human gut metagenome | biome: human gut; feature: human-associated habitat; material: faeces | place: Denmark | collected 2008/2010 ... | reverse complement strand
CGGGACAGCCGCAGAGGATTTCTCCCTCCGCCGCCATCCCGGCTTTCCTTACGCCCCCTGATGCTCGTGCAGCGTTTCCCGAATCTCGTCAATCTGGCTGAACGCGGTCTGCACGTTGTTCTCCAACTGGAATGTCCGCTCGACGACGGAGTTGTGCTTCTCCACCTTGCGCTCCAGCTGCTCCAAGCGGTAGGACAGCAGGGCATTGTCTTGCTGTTGGCGAAGTAGCTGCCTGCCAGCGTGCCCAGCAGGGAAATCGCGGCGACGATGATGGTGTCAAGGCTCATGCGTGTCCCTCCATGTTTTTATGATGCGGCGAAAATGTCATTCAGTTCACTGACGGCATCAGCATCAATGCACTTGTTGTAAATTCTGATGTCCATAATCGTTCCGCTTACCATGCCCCAACCGCTTTCCCAGCCGCCGATGTAGAGCGCTTTTTCTCCCGTCTCTGCCTGCGGATAAGTGAGTTTGTTGCCGTAAATCTTGCAGTTATCGAGGTAGAAAGTGTAGTCGTCCCCGTTTTTCGTAACGATAAACGTGTGATAGCCGCTATCGTACACAGTCAGCCCCATCTGTTCGACGTTGATGCCGAAACCGCCAGCGTTACTCACAGTAAGCATAGGGATACGTCCATCGTCCGCAAGAATATGCGAAAACGTACCTTCCACGGCTTCCATCGTTAAACCGCTGATTTCGCCGCCTTTGAATACCTGCGTATACGCTGCAACAGTTTCAAACTCGCTCGCCGTCACATACCCCTCCAAATCAATGCAGTTCGCGCTGATTTTGACCGCGCCCGCCGTCTGATTGATGACCGACACCACGTCGTCTTTGCTGACTTTCGTCCCCAGCGTGCCGCTCATGCCATTCATCGTCTGCTTGACGATCGTAATCTTCTGCGTGTTCTTGTCGGTCGTCTTGACATAGCTGGTCAGCGTACCATTGCCTCGATGACCTTGCCATCGCCGACGTACAGCCCGACGTGGTGGCGATCGCTGCCCTTGGTGAGGAACACCGCCGTGCCGGGCTTGAGCGGCTGACCATCGGTGCGCTTGCCGCCCTGCAATGCGCCCTTGGCGGCGGCGTACTTGCGCCACATGGTGTTGCTGCCGTGGTACATATACCCGCCCAGCTGCTTATATGCCCAGTAGAACAGCCCGGAGCAGTCCGCAACACGCCGCCCGACCCACTGCTGCCCGTAGCGTATCGTCTGCGCGCGGGTGGCGCTGTCCTGCGCACGCTGCGTGTGAATCTGCCCCGTGCCGCCCCAGATGTACCCCCACTTTTCCGCCAGCGCGCGGCGGAAGAGGGCGACCACCTCCGCTGCGCTGACCGTTTTTGATGCCATCGTCAATCACCACCTGGGTCAATTTCCGCTTTGCCGAGCTGTTTATACACCTGATTCACGCCCGTCGAGGCGAGCCCCGACACGATGCCGACCGCGAGCGCATTCAGCACGTCCTTCGCCGGGAAATCCGGGATGACGTACATGCCCACGATGCCCAGCACGCCGCCCGCCGCGCCCACGATGACCGGAATCAGCTCATCGCGGATGCTGCCGACGCTCTTGCAGAGCAGGCCAATCAGGTAGGTGATGACGACAATCGCCAGCACCGTGCCCATGGTAGAGATGTCCATGATACCACTCCTTTTCGGAATTATTGTATGAAAAAACAGCCTGCACGAGGTGTGCGGCTGCTTTTCGCGAATTAAGTTGATTGCAAGTTGCAATTTCTCTTTGCAACTTGCAATTTTTAGTTTCAAACAGGGTTCAAAGATGATTCAAAGCCGGTTACTGGATATGCCCACCATTGCGTTCCATCATGATGTCGCTGAAAAACTCCCGATTCACGGTGATGCTCGGCAGCTCATTCGCCTTCATGGTAATGACCACCTGCAAGTTCGTCGGGCAGGCATAATCCCCGTAGATGCTTTCTGCCTTTTCGGTGATGGTCTGCCCGCAATCCCTGATTTGCTGGATTCGTTCTTCTCTGGTCATGGTCACGTTTACGCACTCCTTTCAACGTATCAAAAAAGCACCTTGCGGGGGGCAGGGTGCTTGCGGCTACTTTTCTATATTTTTTCGTTTTTCCAACGTTCATTCAAGGGAACATAAGGGTTTACTTTGCTGCGGTTTCTGTTGCCGTCAGCAAACACCTTGTCACAGGTGCTTACCTCCGTTTCAAAACCATTATCAACAAGACACTGGCGAATCGCCAACAGAAGCTCATCCGCATTTTTCTTGTATTTCTGAGGATTGTCGCACTGCTCCACGAATTTGTTGCTATCAATCACATCCACTAAAGCAACATTTTTCGCGTACTTGTCTGCTAACAAGGAACAATATGCAGAAACATCCGCATAAGTGATGTAAAACGGAAATTCCTCGACTTTCTTACTCATCAGCAATCAGCCTCATTTTGATTATGGTCTGCGGTGGAATCGGTTCTTCGTTTTTCTCTATGCCTGTTATTTCAAATTTGCTATTTCGCGCCAAAAGAAACTCATATTCAGCATCTTGATACTGCCCAGCAAGTTGATTTACATATGCGCCGCGACCAGCTCCGGCAGGAATCTCTATTTCAAAAATGACAGGTTTGGCAGTTGCGACACTGTTCCCTTGCAATACCGTTGTACTCATATAGCCGCTATCGCGGTATATTTTCCCGATGAGCATAGAAATATCATCACTGTATTGCGCCAGCAGATTATCTAACGCATCTTCCATTACGCCTCGCTGGACACGGATGTTATCCCTCAACTTGTATCGGCTAATTGCAGAATCAAGATTTCTTGCTATGAACTCTTCCTTTTCTGCGTCTCTTTTCTGCCAGTCGCCGATTTTCCGAAGATAATTGTTGAGGTCATAATAGCCGCCGCCTGTATAGTCGGAAATGCAGTCCTTTTCATTCTGCGTTAAACTGAATTGCCACTTTGCGTGTTGGCTATTCCTTCTTGCCAGCAAACCACGACTTTCATCATCGTAATAGAAGAAGTCGTTTGCGGCTTCTCCTGCATTAAATTGCTTATACTGGTGCGGTTGAGCCGCTCCTATTATACCACTTTCCCCTTGCTTTTTCAAGGCATCCGCCGCATTCAGGTACTTTTCTTCAAACTCCTTAAAGTTCTCCGCCTTGTCCAGCCCAAAGAACTTTGCCCGCTCCTTCATCGTCTGCAATTCGGCTTCATCCAGCGCCCACTTTGCCCGCGTCAGCGCCACGCACCGGCAGTTGCAGTCCTCTTCGGGTCGCCCGAATGCACCTGGGTATTCCGCTTTCTTGCCGTCTATCTCGAACGGCTCGCCGACTTCGCGGATTTGCCCGTCCAGGATGCGGTGATCCGTGCGCGTGTTGCCATCCAGCACGGCATCCCACTGCTTGACGACTTGGCAGCCTTGCGCTTTGGCGGCGTTGCGCGCATCGTCGGCGGATTGCTGCTGAATGCGGTGTCCCTCGGTGCGGACGATGGTTTTGGCGCGTTTGAGCGGAATGCCGGAAGAAATCTGCACCTGACGGGCAATCATGTTGTAGTCGCTGCCGATGGAGATGCCGATGGAAATCTCCCGGCGGATGGTCTTCTTCAGCTTCTGCATATCCACGCCGAGTTCACCGTACAGCCGCCCGCTGAGCTTGCTGTCCGTGCGGACGGCGCGGGTGACGGCACGCTGGTCAATGGGGGCGAGAATCGGCATTCCCTGCTTGTGCAGGCTGTACATTGTGCCAACGTAGCCGTGCTGATAGCTACGCGTCAGGTATTCTTCGATGGTCTGATTGCTTTTCTTGTGCAGTTCGTCCAGCGCGGCGTTGATTTGGGCTTTCATCGCCTCCTGATAACGCTTCTGGTAGATTTTCGATTGCGTCATCTCGTCGCTTTCGAGGATGCGAATGTGGTTGTCGATGCGCCGAATCGCCCGCTGGTATGCCTTTTCCAGTGCCTTGATGGTTTCCTGCTCATCATCCAGCATCGCTTGCAGGGCTTCCTTCTCGCTCTTGCGCATTCACATCACCCCGCGTCATCCTCTTCCGCCGGAACGTCCGCCAGCACCACGTCCGCCGCGCCGTCGTCTGATTTCGTCCGCCCGCGAATCGTCTTGTAGTCCAGTTCCAGCACGTCGCAGATGTTTTCCAGCAGCGTTTCGTCATCCAGCACGTCCGCAAGCGCCAGCAGCGTGTTCACTTGCGCCTGCTGCTTCTGCGCGTCGGTCAATGCAATCTGCGCGTTGTCCAGCGCGTTCGCCATCACCTCGCGCTGGAAGTCGAAATACACGTCCTGCATCTGGTAGTCCGTGCCGCCGGATTCGTTGATTTCCGCCAAGACGATTTTCAGCAGCTTGCGCATGAACTGCTTCAAGCGGATTTCCAGCTTGTTGCACTTGAGGTCAAGCAGCGCATAGCGGCTCTTGATGACCACGTTCGTCACGTTGCCGTCGCCGACCTGCGCCGCGTTGAAGCCCATGCCGAAGCGGTAGATGTTTTTCTCGTCCAGTTCCAGCTTCGTCTGGCGCGCCTGATAGGGAATGTCAATCGTGCGAATCTCCACGTCGCCGCCGGAATCCGGGATGCCGATGTGCTTTTTCGCCCGGATGTTCGTCATCAGCTCATCGAGATTGTCGCCCTCGAAGCCCTTGACGACGTAGAGGACTTCGTTCGCGTCCTGAATGTTGTTGGATAGCCCGCAGGACATGAGGTCGTAGTCGTCAATCAGCCCCTTGATGGTTTTGAGGCCGGAAAACTGCTTCTGCCCGTTGTCCAGGCGGAAGAAGGGGATGAAGCCGAAGCCGTCAAAGTAGGTGCTTTCGTCGCCGGGCTTGCGCCAGATGGTGTGCGGGCGCGGGTTCAGCGGTGCGGAATTGTCCGGTACAATCTCGCCCTCGTTCACCTGGCAGAAGAAGTGCGTCTGCTTTTTGTCCCACACCTGAATGCGCTTGATGGCTTTGTTGTCCTTGCCGATGCGGTCGATGTACCAGTAGATGACGTACTCGCAGCCGTCGTCGGTGTCCTTTGCCCGCACTTCCACCACGCCGAGGCCGTCCGCCGCCTGAAAGCGCGTGTGGCTGTCCGCATCCTTGTAGGCGTACATGTACTCAAAGCCTTTCGCCACCGCGCCCGTGATGGCCTCGTAGAGTTCAGCGGTGAAATCCTCGTCGAAATAATCCTCCAGCGCCGCTTGAAGCTCCGGAATGTCCGACCGCACGAACGTTTTCTGCCCGGACAGCATGTACTGCGCCTCTTGGTCTACCAGCTCGGTGAAGAACGGATGGCTGATTTTGATGTTAGAGCGGTTCTTGTCCTCCTGCGGCGTGCCGTCGGCGTTGATGAAGAACAGGCGGTAATTGCGGATGTCGTGGTCGCCCTCGTAGTAGCGCTGACCCTGCCGCGCAAGCTGCTTGCGGGTGGATGCGCTGTCACTGTCGATGAATGTGCGGATTTCCGCGGGGGATAACATAGGGATACGCCTCCTCGGTGGTGAATTTTGGGGTCAAAAAAAGCACCGTGCGCGTGCAGGGTGCTTTTAGCGAATTTCTTCGATTGTCTTGATTTCTTCTGGGCGGAACTCTATCAGCTGCCCGTCTATGCTGCGGATGATGATGCTCTCTCCCTCTGGATTGTTATCTTCGGGAAACACATAATCCACCACAACGCCCGCGAACTTCTCCTGTTCGTCCGCTGTAATCAGGACTTTCTTGCCGCAATAGCTTCTGATGCTCATTCTGTTTCTATCTTTTCCAGTTCGTCTTCTTGGCAGTCGTACAGCGACCACTTGCAAGGGTAGTCTGCTGTTTCGTCCACGTTCTCTGCATCGCTTTCCACGACAAAACGTGCCGAATCGCCACTTCCGCAAATGTCCACAATCTGCCCCGTTACACCGTTACTCAATATGCGAACACGGTCGTAGAGTTCCAGCATGTCCATCACTCCCTATGCGCTGTAATTAGGCGTGGCATAGCATCTGGGCTATCCTTCGCCCAAACAGTTCGGAATCTTTTCTTCTCGCCTAACCCCAAATAAGCATACAGGCTAAAGCGGTAACTGCCATTGGGTTGCTGCTTGAAGTCGAACACCTTGCTCAAATCATAGAACGCCTCGATGTCGGATGCCAATCGCAGTGATTCCATTTCTATCGTTTGAGGGTCGGAACTGTAACCTGCGTCAAGAAACTCTTGGCAATGCTTTGCGCCGGGAAGCAGAAAGTATTTCTGAATTTTGTCTTGATGAATAACAAAACTTTTTTTACTCACATAGTTTGCTTCCATGTGCATTATACCACTTTTCGCTTGGCTTTTCAAGGTTTCTGATGCTCTGACATACTTCTCCTCAAACTCCCTGAATCCCTTCGCCTTGTCCAACCCGAAGAACTGCGCCCTGTCCTTCATGGTCTGCAACTCGTCCGCGTCCAGCGCCCACTTTGCCCTTGTCAGCGCCACGCACCGGCAGTTGCAGTCCTCTTCGGGTCGTCCGAATGCGCCGGGGTACTCTGCTTTCTTGCCGTCTATCTCGAATGGTTCGCCGACTTCGCGAATCTGCCCGTCAATACGTCCACTTTTTTCCCACAATGAACTTTTCCAGCGCGTAGCGCATGGCGTCCATCAGGTGGTTGAAGTCGTCAATCGGGCTATCGAGCATCTTGCCGAACTTGTCTTTCGCCCAGGTGTAATTGCTGATTTCGGTCAGGAAGTTTATGCAGCGCGGGTGGATGATGATTTCGAGGTTCTGAATCCACTGGATGCCGCTGCGGATGCTGTCCGCGCCTTTCGCCGCGCTGTGCACGCGCAAGCCCATGCCGCGCAGTTCGGCAATGGATTTCGGCTCTGCACCGTCGGCGGTGATGCTCACTTTGCCGTAGCCCATCGCACTGATGTGCTTGGCAATCATGTCGTTCGTCAGTCCTTTCTCGTACAGCTCATCAAAGACGTACAGGCGGCGCGCCGGAATGTCCAGCAATCCGCAGAACAGCGCCGTCGGGTCGTTGGTGAAGCCGAAGTCCAGCCCGAACACGGATTCCAGCTTGCCCGTTCGGCTGATTTCCGCCGGGTCGAACGCGGATTCCTGCCAGTGCTCGTAAATGAGCCCCTCCACAATGCCCCAGTTTCCTAAGCCCGCCACGGCGTAGCGGCGCGGGTTCGTCGCTTTCATCCGCTCAAATAGGCGTAAATCCTGCTTGTCCAGCCACTCGTTGCACTGGTAGTTTGTTGTGATGGCGAGGATGTCCGGGTCTTGCACGTCAAAAAAGCGCGCTTTCAGCCAGTGCTTCTGATTCCACGGGTTGAACGTCAGCGTGATTTGCTTGAACAGCGGCGGTGCGCATTCGCCGCGGATGGATTCATCCAGCGTGTTGAAGTCGCTCTCGTTCATGATTTCGTAGGCTTCTTCAATCCACACCCAGCACAGCACGCCGCTCTGCGCGGTGATGGAGGTCAATTTCAATGGATCATCCATGCCACGAAAGTAGATTTTCTGCCCCGTCGGCTTGTAGGTGATTTCCAGCGGGCTTTCCTTCCAGCTCCAGAATGCTTCCACCTGCAAGCGGTGAATCGCCCAGAGAAGCTGTGTGAAGCAGCTGTCGCGCAAGGTGCGGTACGTTTTGCGGATGACCAGCAGGTTTGCGCCGGGGTACTTCATCATGCGGTAGATGAAATTCAGCGCCGTCGTGGTGCTTTTCTTGCTTGCGCGGCTGCCTTTGCACACGCGGTAGCGCCCTGTGAAGCGCCAGAACGCGCCGTAGCCGCGCCCGACGACATCCGGCAGGTAGATTCGCGGCTGATTAGTCGTCAAGCGCATCCTCTCCCGCCAGAATCACCGGCAGACTGCCCGACACATCCACCCTGTCCGTGAACAGCCCGTAGCGCTTGCCCAGCAGCTCCGCCGCCTTGTTCGCGTCGCACAGCCGCGCCGGAATCTCGACGACCTTCGGTTCTTCCTTCTTCGTCGTGCGCCGGGTGGGCTTGCCGCCGCCCTCGCCGGGGATGACTTCCGTCTTCTCCTCCATGCACGTCACGACGACAAATTCCTTCATCTCCCGGCGCATCACCGCCGTCAGGTATTTCAGCACTTCGTCCTGCTTGGCAATCAGCGCATCTTCCTTTTCGTCCATGCGCTTTTTGATGTTTTCAGCAACCTTAGGTTTTGTGAGGTTTTCTGCCGCAATCGCCGCCGCTGTTTTCGGGGAATATCCGGCGCGGATGGCGGCTTGCGTCGCGTTCAGGTCAATCAGGTACTCGTCGCAGAAGCGGCGCCGTTTCTCGGTCAGTCCAGCCAAGTCCACCATCCTTTCTGGAATGCGGAATTGCGCCTCCACACGCGGGGCACAGCGAATTCGGGGCACAAAAATACCCGGCGGAGACTGGCGCGTCCGTCGGGTGAGGTGATTGGAGGTTTCCATGTGCAGTATAGCATGAGTGGGGTATGAAATACTATGATATTCTATGCACACATCTGCAGTAATGGCAAGAAAAAAATCGCCGCAAGCTGGAACTTGCAGCGATTGTCCTGCTGGTTATCCTATTTCTTTCAACCCACGCTCCCACGCAGGGAGCGACTAAAAGAAAAGCACACAAGCCGAACGGCTCATTTCAATCCACACTCTCCGCGAAGAGAGCGACAGCGAGCATTTACATACTTCACCTCCCGATTGTAACATATGCAGGGCAGGAAGTCAAGCAAGCGACAAGCGTTCACGGTTTCATTTCATGCAGATTGAGCGGAAAATTGTGAAAATCTTCGTTTCGTCTCTTGACACAATATGTTTATTGCGGCACAATAGTACATGAAAGGAGTGTCATCATCATGTGCTACAACCCGTCTAATCCCCCTGTCGAAAGCATCCCCGCCCTCATCAAGAGCAAGCGCAAGGAGCGCGGTCTGACCCAGCGCGCCCTTGGCGAAATGTGCGGCTATACCGGCGCAAGCGCTGAACGCGTCGTGCAGCTGTGGGAGTACGGCAAGCAGTCCGTGCCGCTGGAGCGGATGCGCACTGTTGCCGCCGTGCTGGAAATCCCGGTGGATTTGCTCGTGCCGTGAGCCTCCACCGGGCGAAAAGTTCCCCTCAAGTTGGAAGAACACGCGGATTCCGGCAAGGCTACGGAAGAAAACGCGTAAGCGCGGGTCGCTCCCCGCGTGGGGAGCGTGGATTGAAATACCATCGTGCAAGCCGCGCAGACCACTGCCGCCAGCAGACACAGCACGCCGATTATCGCCATTTTTCTCACCTCCACGCCGCATCAAGCGTCTTTTTCCGCGTCCAGCACCTCTTGAAACGCCTCCAGCGCCTGCCCGTGCAGGGAGCAGACGTGCCGCCACGAGTAGTTCATCTCACAGGAAATCTTCTCGAACGTCTCAAACAGCAGATACCGCCGGAAAAGCACCGCGTAATACCGCCGGGCGGCCCGCACACCCCCGCCGGTCGGTCAATTTGCCCAGCTTCGCCGCAATGTCGCGCTTCTTGTCCACCAAGCGGTCAATATCCCGGTTGATTTCGGCTTTCAGGTCAACGATTCTCGCCACCGCGTCCGCCAGACGATCCGGCGCGCCGCCGCCCCCGGATACGCCGTCTTCCCGCAGGACGGGCGTGATGCGCGTCGCCATGTCCTGCAATCGCGCCGCGTCCGCCAGCTTGCAGGTGATCCGCTCGTCGAGAAAACGCACCTGCGACAGATACTCTTTTGCCCGCATTCCACCCCTCCTGATGCGCCTATCAGCACCGCCAGCCGCTATTTCGCTTTTTCGGCGGCACTTTCGGCGGTTTTTCGGCATCCTCCACCGTCTCCGGCGGATTCTCCGGCAGATTCTCCGAGACGTTCTCCGGCATATCTGACGCATTCGGCGGATTCTCTTCTGCGACGCGCTGGGCTTCGAGCAGATAGTCGTCGCCACGCTGGGAATACACCGCGTCCCTCGCTTGCCCCATGCCGTACACAGGGATGCGGCGCACCCGGCAGTCATCCACCGTCGTCGCCTTGCGCAGGGCGCGGATTGCCGCGTCCAACGCCTCGTATTCGCGGAAATTCACCGCCAGCATATGCTTGCGAAGCCACGTCAGCTGCTCCAGCGCGTAGTTCTTTTCCGCCAGCGTCAGCGCCGTACAGGGGTAGAGCGGGTCGGTGCAGGGGGATTGGTTGCTCATGTTGCTTGTCCTCCACGGTTCAGTGCTGCTTCCAGCCGATTGGCAATTTCCATCGCCGCGTCACGGAAGCGCACGTTGTAGCTCTGCGGAACGTAATACGGGCAATCCGGGCAGCGCTGATGTTCGCGGCAGACCGCGTTCGCACTGCCCATGCACCGGAAGTAGCGAATCAGCTGCTCCGTTGTCATGTCGTTTGCTTGCATCAGCCGTCAGCCCCTTCCTCGCTGCCCTCCGGCATCTGCTGATGGCGGAGGCGCATCTGTGCCAGCGCCTGCTGTGCTTTTTCGCGGTTGCCGGGCTGCCTGCCCTCCACCACGTCGCGCAGATAGGCATATTCGCCCACCTCATCCGCCGTCCGAACGCCCGCATAGTGCCAGTCTTGCAGGAGCGTCAGCACATATGCCATCGGGGACTTCGCGCCCGTCGCGGCGGCGCACCGGACGGCTTCACGCAGCACTGTCAGCGGCATTTGCAGCACATCCGCCGCGGTGGAGAGCCGCTGCACCTGCGTCGGGGCGGGAATTGCACCGAAATCCGACCGCCAGATGGTGGCAATTTGCTTATCGCGCGCGCGCCCGCCCATACACGCGCGTTCCGCTTCGGTGTATTCCTCATTCTCTTCTTCTGGGTAACCCGTTTTCCCTGTTTGGTATTCTCTTTCCGTATAGTTTGGTACTATGTTACCGTTCTGAAAGTGCTGCTGTCTACTGCATATTTTCCAATTCTTCACGGAAAGCTATGGAGAGGAAGCATTCATGAAAACAGGCATGGTTTTGCTCGCTGCCCCCGTCGCGTCTGCGGACGCGAAGTTGTTACTTTCTG
>ERZ779649.1860-NODE-1860-length-10993-cov-2.419638_pt1 | contig 10993 bp, 9 predicted proteins | sample MGYA00511882_ERZ779649 | MGnify/ENA primary metagenome ERZ779649 (study PRJEB29588, sample SAMEA2157793) | human gut metagenome | biome: human gut; feature: human-associated habitat; material: faeces | place: Denmark | collected 2008/2010 ... | reverse complement strand
ATGATATTTGATATCCTGTGAAATTTTATAAAAAGGTTCGAGAGACACCCTCCAGCTCCACTTTATGACAAAAAGGTCCTCCTGAACTTATAAATTCAGGGGGACTTTTTGGGTTAATAAGATCACAATTGTCCGGGTTATAAAGTTCTTCTCTAACGTAACTTGTTGAAATATATTGGATTAACTTCATTTTATCCCCAATTATTTGTCCGGGTAGTTTATTTTGTTTTTTAAAATAAACACTCTACATTTGGCTTCGGAGTAATTTGTCATAGAGAATCGACAAATGAAAAACAATCTGATTCCAAGTCTGGTTAAGGAAATTATTGTCTACCCATATTTGTTCCTAATTCATATTCTGGAAAATGCCCCGTTAATCTGTCTTTTTTTTATTAGAAACCATATTTGGAAAACAAATTGAATATTATCCCGTTCTAATGTAGATCAGATTGATTTTTCATGTAAGTCACCTCTCTCAATGTCTTGTTACTAATAAATAAACTATGTGAACATCTCATTGCTGTTATTTTGTTAATATCCACTACGATAACTGAGAGGGATTTAAAGCGTGTAGGAGCGCTACAAATCCGATCACCTCCTTACGTGACGTGAAGAAGGTAGTATTTCTTTTCCCCCCCCTCGCTACCTCTTGTTTGATTCTTGCTTTTTATAAACTACTCCATTTAAATTATAACAAACAAATAGAATGAAATATATTATATACTTCATGATGATGTTGTATGGTTCATTATGTCATGCCATCGTTTGCAAACACATTGTAGAAAGAAGTGAAACGAATACTCGTAAAGTGTATCAGATCCAAAGGGATGCTCTGGGTTATATGTGGTTTATGAACCATGCCGGAATCAGTCGGTTTGATGGGACCAAGCTAAAACACTATAAACTGCCGGCCGAAGGGCGAACCATGGATTATTATATGGGCAATTGCCGGTTGCTTACAGATAATCGGAATGGGTTGTGGGTAGTCACCCGTAATGGATATTTATGGATGTACAATCCATCATTGGATAAATTCGAATGCAGGAATCATCTGGTTATTCCGAATGATGTTTCCCTTCATTTTCTCTGCGTAGATAACAGTAGTCATATCTGGTTTTCTGTCGGAAACCGGTTGATAGCCTATCAAATACTATCTAATACTTTTCATCGGGTGGATCATAGCCTGGCAACGATTTCCTGTATGGTAGAGGTGGCTCCGGGAGAGTATTTTGTAGGTTCGGATGAAGGGCTGTTCGGAATTACAATAAAGAATTATGCCGTCGACAGGCAAACCGGAGAATTGTCCGGTAAAAGATATAGCCGGATACATGAAATACTTTTTCATCCTTATACCCAAAGATTGGTTATGTTTGATTATTCGGAAGGATTAGGGGTATGGGATATGAAGTCGGAGCAATTGGTTGGTACTTGGAACCGATTGTTGAATAGTCGGGTCAGTGGTCTGAGGATATGGGATGACCGGACTGTTTTGGTAGCTACAGATGGTGAGGGAATATTTCGTATGGATATCGTTAATCCGGATATTACATCTTTTATACAAACTGATTTTGAGAATGATAATTCAATTCGTACCAACCGGATTGCTGACGTGTTTGTAGATGATCAGAAACTTATCTGGGTGGCGGATTATCCGGAAGGCGTATCAATGATCGATGTGGAATCTCCTGATGATTATAAATGGTACAGGGCACGGTCCGGGGACAGTCATTCACTGACCAACAATCGGGTAAATGCGGTTCTGCATGATTCGGATGGGGATGTCTGGTTTGCAACGGATCACGGTATCAGTTGTTTTCATCCGTCGACAGGCTTATGGAACCGGATTGTTACGCCTCTTCCTTGTCAGATGTATACTGCATTGTGTGAAGTAAAGCCGGGAGAGATATGTGCCGGGAACTATGTACACGGTTTGTTCTTCATCCGAAAGAAAAGTAATTATTCGGTTACACCGTATGTACGTATTTCAGGAGTAAACGCATTGTGTCGTAAGGATAAAGACGGTTTTTGGATTGGAACGGATGAAGGGGTGTTTTTTTATTGTCCGGAAAACGATAGTATCGTGGAGGTAAAACGCTTGTCCGGTTTACACATTCATGCTTTGCATCAGTCCGATGATTGTCTTTATATTGGGACTGAAGGAAACGGATTAATGGTCTATCATCCGGAGCATGAGCAGATGGATACGGTTGCTGCTTTAGGAACCGGTAATGTATATGCTGTTTGGTCGGATGATAGCAGGCGGTTAATGGGAAGCAGTGATGGGTTTGCTTTCTCGCTCGATCTTGTACAACATTCATATCACAGGTTTCTGAGTAAAGGAATTCGGATTACATCGGGTACTTTCTTAGGTAATGGAAGATACATTCTGGGCACCTATCAAGGCGCAATTGAGTATGATAAACAAGAGGCTCGACCGCTGCGTAAAGCTTGTTTGGGATTTTACTTGGACGAACTTCGGGTTTTGGACAAAGAGGTGACCGTCGAAACGGAGAATTCTCCATTGAAGAAAGCTCTGAACTGTACAGCTACGTTACAGTTGGAGCACAATGAAAATACTTTTTCGTTTACGGCTACTGCCATTCGCTATACTGAAAAGCAGGATATAGCTTACAGTTGGAAACTCGATCATACGGATTGGAGTGCTCCGTCTGTAGATAATAGAATTCGTTTTTCGAACCTTCCTCCGGGTGAATATATCTTTTCTGTGCGGGCGTTATCCATTGATAACGGTCGGCCGTTTGCGCAAAGAAATATGCACATCATCATTCGTCAACCCCTTTGGAAGACAGGTGGAGCTTTCCTATGTTACGGTCTTTTGGCACTTATGTTGGGCTCTCTGGCCGTACGTTCATGGTTCGTATGGCAAGACAGAAACCTTTCAAGAGAACAAGTACGGTTGTTTGTGAATACGACACGTAACCTTTGTCTGCCACTTACACTGATAAAAGTTCCTTTGGAATATCTTTATGAAAAGTCATCTTCCGAACTTGTTAGTAACGTATTGCAACAGATAAAGGGAGTGAACAATTTATTGGCTGAGCTGGAAAATATCAGTCGTGTTTCTGCTGCTCCAGGGCGTCTGTCGCTTGCCGACTATGAGTTATCCATATTCTTGAAAGAGACAGTAGCCCGAATTAGAGATTATATCAGCGAGAAGGACATTATGCTCCGTTGGACGGAGGAGCCTGCCTTTGCTACCGTATGCCTCGATAAGGATAAGATGTCTGCCATTCTTAGAAACCTGTTAATGGCTTTTACAGACAGTATGGATCGAGGTGGCGAAATTCTTCTGAGTACTTCGTGTAACAATCAAAAGTGGGAGTTGAGGCTGGAATCTGAGGATAACGGGGTGCGTAAAAAAAAATTCTAAATTATAAAGGGTTCGTTTCGGGAGGTTCTTCCGAGACAATGAGTTGGTTATTTATACGTAAATTAATCTGTTTGCATAAAGGTAAAATCAAATTTGCTTATAAAGAAGAACAAAAACTGGTGCTTATTTTAATTTTTCCTATTGTCATCCGGCAATCGGAAAGAGTTTCTGAATTCTCCGGGATATTATCCGTACCGGAGCTCTCCACAGGGAATAGTGAGTTGTTGTCGGTTACCGGAATGCTGCCGACAGTGAAAACTTCTGAGCAGAAACGTCCGGATAAGAAAAAAGAGAAACATTCTTTGGTATTGGTTGAAAGGAATAAGGATTTGTGCAATTATCTTGTGCAAATCCTGATGAAGGAGTATAAGATTGTGTCTGTTTGTGATGTGGAAGCGGCCTTTGAGACTGTGTGTGAACAATGTCCGGATGCAGTACTGGCTTCTTCTGTTCTTACCCGTATTTCGGGTGAGGAACTTGCCGTTCGGATTAAATCGGATGACAGAGTAGCACATATTCCGGTAATATTGTTAGTGAAACCGGGAGAGGATGACCGGTACATTCAACGGAATGCCGATCTTTATGTGTGGATGCCTTTTGCCATATCATCTTTAAAGACTGAGATTGCAGCTTTGATTGCTAACCGGGAAATGATCCGTAAGAGGTATATTCGTTTGGCCTTGGGGGGTGAGGCCTCGGACCCTATCGATAAAGAGGTAGAGTCATCAGAAGGTGATCAGGAGTTTATTCGTCAGGTGAGAAGTCTGATTGAAGAGAGGATGACCGATTCCGGATTTAAGATTGGTGAACTGAGTGACTGCATGAATATGAGTCGTTCGAGTTTTTATAATAAGATTAAGGAGATAACCGGGCATGCTCCTGCGGACTATGTTCGTAATGTGCGGCTCAACAGAGCATTGGTTTTGTTAATGAGCAGAAAGTATACGGTGGCTGAGGTTGCGGATATGACGGGGTTCAGTGATCCTAAATACTTCGGGATCGTGTTTAAGAAATATTATGGGGGCTCACCGACGAAGTATATAAACAATTTATAGACCGACAGAAGACCGGTAAGGGAGCCACCTTGCCGGTCTTCATTTTATTAACTAATCCGGTCGACTGGATTGAGAGAATTACTCTTATCTTTGCTATCCGAAAGGAAAACTGCGATGCAGAAGGATTGCAGAGATGAATGAACGTAAAATTATACATATCGATATGGATGCCTTTTATGCTTCTGTGGAGCAAAGGGATCATCCTGAATTGCGTGGTAAACCGCTTGCCGTGGGGCATGCCGAGGAGCGGGGAGTAGTAGCGGCAGCAAGTTATGAAGCTCGTCGTTATGGAGTTCGTTCGGCTATGTCGTCACAAAAGGCGAAACGTCTGTGTCCGCAATTGATTTTTGTTCCCGGACGGATGGAAGTGTATAAATCCGTTTCCCGTCAGGTACACGAAATATTTCATGAGTATACCGATCTGATTGAACCTCTGTCATTGGATGAAGCGTTTCTTGATGTGACGGAGAATAAGCAGGGGATCTTGCTGGCTGTGGATATAGCTAAAGCTATCAAGCAACGTATCCGTGAAGAACTGAGCCTGGTGGCATCGGCAGGCGTGTCGTATAATAAATTTCTGGCTAAAATAGCTTCGGACTTTCGTAAACCCGACGGACTTTGTACTATTCATCCTGATCAGGCAATCGATTTCATTGCCCGTTTGCCTATTGAGTCATTTTGGGGAGTAGGGCCGGTGACTGCCCGGAAGATGCACAGTTTGTTGCCGATCTGATTAAAGAACGTTTTGGATATGAAAATTTTATGATCGGATATATCGGTGCCACGATCGGCGCGCATTCCGGTCCGGGTACGGTTGCACTGTTTTATATGGGGGACCACCGTTAACCTCTGTATCAGCCACATGTTTTACACCTTATATATAAGCTGCGATCCCAAAAGAGGCATGTGAAAAATGAAAAATCATTTTTCGCATGCCTCTTTTTATTCTTCCTGATACCATCCCTCTCCTGCTGTGCAGATCAAAAGCTGTCCACCGCCTTTTGCTGCGTGGTGAATGTGCCAGTTATTACGGCATCCCGGTTCAAATGTCACATTTGCCATAAATACAGCACAGTTCTTCGGATCTGTCAGTGGATTCAGATAAGAATTACCGATAAAATACTGTGCAAATCCTGTATTCTCCGCACCCGTTCCAAATACGTTCCGTTTTTCAAATTCTTCTCTACTTATAGTCTTCATAATTGTATTGCTCCTTTCCGTTGACGGATTCTATCATCTGCTTCCCCATCGGAAGTACTTATAAATTCTACAACTTGAAGTGCACTATAAGTCAAGAAATTTCTGCTAGTTTGTAAATTTTACAGCCGTACCATATGCAATGACTTCTGCTGCCCCCTGCATAACTGCAGAAGATGCATAACGGATATTTACAACCGCATCAGCACCTAAGCTCTCTGCCTCTTCCACCATGCGCTTTGTTGCAAGTGCTCTAGCCTCATTCATCATTTCATTGTATGCCTTTAACTCTCCGCCAACTAATGTTTTGAAACTCTGTGTAATATCTTTTCCAATATTTTTGCTCTGGATCGTGCTTCCCTTTACCAGACCAAGCATTTCTAAATTTTTGCCGCTGATATAATCAGTATTTACTAAGATCATCTTCTTCTCCACTCCTTATCTCCTGCACACGTTCTACGGTTACTGCAAATGCTACTCCTGCCAGTGCCAGCGGAATAATTACCATCAATAATTTCATGATGACAGTCAGATCCGGGATCAGCATAAATACCGCAGCAATTGCAACATAATACACGATCAGAACTGCTGCAATGATAATCGGAGCGATCATTTTGTTTCGATGTTCCTTTTTCATAACTTTTGCCCCCTTTGTGTATTATCTAGCTAATACAATAATACATTCAACAGAATATGTCAACCACAAATCAACGCAAAATATCCCCAGTCCCAGATGATATGTTCAAAACTGTTTTCCAAATATTCGTAAATATCATCTTCCTCATATCCCGTCATGCGGGAGACCACAACCATATAATCACGCACATCTTCGTAGGAAATTCCTCTTCGGCAGGAAGTTGAAATTCCTTCTTCGCAGAAGCTCCCCTCCCCCTGACTTAACAACCAGTGCAGAAAAACAGCATGCCTTATTGTGGCATATTCCATTGCGATCCACTGCACCTGCACGACCATCTCCTCTAAATTTCCTTCCGGTTTTAAAGAATCTGCATACAACTCTGTCAAAAGGAACCGCCGCATCAACGGCTGGTATTTCAAAAACTGTACTTCAAACTCCTGCCATTCTTTTACAACTTCCTCATCGATTCCCTGTTCGGATAACTGTTCTGCAAGCTGTGCCACAGGCTCTAAGTATTTTTCATACAATCCTTCCCTGCGATAATTCTCTGCAAGGTCCAAAAACAGTTCGTTGCGCTCCTCAATGGAATACTGCAGTGTCTGTTCAATTCCATCAATCGTTTCTGAAAGTTCTAAAAGGAATCCACCCGGATACATTTTTGCCATGTCTGTCAAATCCAGTCCCAACGCATCTTCTGCCGCATCTTTTACCTGCTTATTTTCCATACACCCATCTTTTGCCTGCTCATCTTCCACACGCTCATATAGATCAAGCAGCACATAAAAAATCTTCATCAGATTATGCTCCGGCGTATGCGCTCCATCCTCCATCAGCTTCATTAAAAATGCGCGCAAGTTCACAAGCGGCGCAAGTTCCCGATAAGCAGATGTATCCATCTCTCCGGAAAATGAAATATGTTCTCTTTTCCGCAACAGATCAATGACCGCCGGACAAGACGGCATCAGGGCGTATTCTGTGACATCTTCGTTAAAGGTATGGATCTCTCTTGGAAAAAGCTGACAGGTCTGTGAAAGTATCTCATCCCCATAAGTAAGAACCAATCTGCACAATTTTTTGCCATTCAGAAATGGACAATTTTTCTCTTTATTTAATCCGATGACTCTGCTGCCATCCTTCTTTCTTACATACCCACTCAGCTTTTCTTTTTTTGCCTGCTGTCCTCTATCTGTATCATACATCCCGTCCGGCGTCAGAGTGTGTTTCCACTTTACAAAAGTGTCCTCATCCACCCCGATCTTCCATTCCCTGCAGCATGTAAAACTGCACCGGTCTGCTATACAGGTAAAATCTTCATAATAATCCGGCTTCATTTCTCTCTCCTAGCTTATGAATAAATATAGGGCTGTTTTTTCAAAGGGTATTTTTACCTTTTGAAATCCAGCCCCACATTTTTTATAAAATCTTCGTCGTCCACTTTGAGCAGTCCCACACGGCGTTCACCACATCCTGATAGAAATCCGGCTCATGACAGATCAAAAGTACTGCTCCGCGGTATTCGTTTAGAGCACGCTTTAATTCGTCTTTTGCATCCACATCCAGATGGTTCGTCGGCTCGTCCAGAAGCAGGATGTTAGTCGTGCGGTTCATCAGTTTGCACAGACGTACTTTCGCCTGCTCACCACCGCTAAGTACACGCACCTGGCTTTCGATATGCTTTGTGGTCAGACCGCATTTTGCAAGTGCTGAACGCACTTCGTACTGGGAAAAAGCCGGAAATTCTTCCCAGATTTCTTCGATACAGGTATTTTTATTTTCCCCTTTGATCTCCTGCTCAAAATAACCGATCTCTAAATTTTCCCCCAGAGTGACTTCCCCTGATAAAGCCGGAACCAGTCCTAAAATACTGCGCAGTAAAGTCGTCTTTCCGATACCGTTTGCACCGACTAAGGCGATCTTCTGACCGCGTTCCATAGAAATATTAAGCGGCTTTGATAACGGTTCATCGTACCCGATGACAAGATCTTTGGTCTCAAAGATATATTTTCCCGGTGTCCTTCCGAGTTTGAAATCAAACTCCGGCTTTGGACGCTCTGCGGCAAGCTCGATCACATCCATTTTATCAAGTTTTTTCTGACGGGACATCGCCATATTTCTCGTAGCAACGCGGGCCTTGTTGCGCGCCACAAAATCTTTTAACTCACTGATCTCCTGCTGCTGTTTGCGGTATGCAGCCTCAAGCTGTGATTTTTTCACTGCATAAACTTCCTGGAACTTATCGTAATTTCCTACATAGCGGTCAAGTCTCTGATTTTCCATATGATAAATGATATTTACCACGTCATTTAAAAACGGGATATCGTGTGAGATCAGGATAAACGCATTCTCGTACTCCTGCAGATAACGCGTCAGCCATGCAATGTGCTCTGCATCTAAATAGTTTGTCGGCTCATCCAAAAGAAGAATGTCCGGTTTCTCTAAAAGAAGCTTTGCAAGCAGCACCTTCATACGCTGTCCACCGCTTAAATCTGAAACATCATGGTCAAGTCCCAGTTCCAATAATCCAAGTGCTCGCGCAACCTCCTCCACTTTGCTGTCGATAACATAGAAATCATGCATCGTCAGCATATCCTGGATCACACCAAGTTCTTCCATCATGGCATCCATCTGATCCGGATCGGCACTGCCTAACTGATCGCAGATCTCATTCATGCGTTCTTCCTGCTCAAACAGCCACGCAAACGCCGACTTTAGGACGCTCTCGATTGTCATCCCCTTCTGCAGGGTGGAATTCTGATCCAGATATCCGGTCCGCACATTTTTCGCCCACTCAACTTTTCCCTCATCCGGCATCAGTTTTCCGGTCACAATGTTCATAAATGTGGACTTTCCCTCGCCATTGGCTCCAACTAATCCGATATGTTCCCCCGCAAGCAGGCGGAATGAAACATCCTCAAAAATTGCACGGTCGCCAAAGCCATGGGTCAGATGTTCAACATTTAATATACTCATATTTTTCCTCTTTACTTTCTGTTATTATCTATATGGTACTCACGTTTTGTTCCGGCAAAACCACTATTGTATGCTCACGTTCAGCATCTTTTCCGTCTTCCGGTACACATGCCGGTACGCCGGGAACAAAAATGCGTCCGCGAAGATCCATGCGACCGGGCTTGCAAAACATGCTGCCGGAAAACCAAACAGCGGCACTAATGCAAATCCGACGAGCGTTCTCGCCGCCATCTCACAGACACCTGCTAAGATTGCAAACTTGCTGTATCCCATACCCTGGATCAGGAAACGGACGATATTGACAAATGCGAGTGGAATGTAAAATGCACTGTTGATCAATAAAAACAGGTATACATTCCCGATGACTTCCACCTCAGCGCGTTCCACGAAGAACAGTGCAAGATTTCTTCCGGTCAGCGCAAGAATAACAAATGCAAGGATCGCATATCCGATTCCAAGCATGGAACATGCCTTTAATCCCTTCGAAATACGATCCATTTTCTTTGCACCGACATTCTGTCCGCCATAAGTTGCCATCGTCGATCCCATCGCATCAAACGGGCAGCAGAAAAACATTCCGATCTTGCTTCCGGCTGTCATTGCGGCAACCGCATGAGAGCCAAGGGAGTTGACCGCACTCTGTAAGATAACGCTTCCGATCGCCGTGATGGAATACTGCAGTCCCATCGGAACGCCCATTCCACACAATGTCATCATGTACGTTTTATTTACCTGCATTTCCTCTTTTTCCGGATGCAGTATCTCAAAATGTCTGATACTGTAAATAAGGCATCCCACACCGGAGATCAGCTGTGAGATCACCGTTGCCCATGCTGCACCTTCCACTCCGGTTCCGAGCACTACGATAAAAAACAGATCCAGTCCGATATTAATGACCGCAGCGATCACCAGAAACACAACCGGTGTCCTGCTGTCCCCCATGGAACGGATAATTCCCGAAACCAGATTGTACAGATAGGTGACCGGAATCCCCCAGAAAATGATCACAATGTAACGGTATGCATCATCAATGATATTTTCCGGCGTGCGCATCAGCTCCAGGATCGGCATACAGAAGATGACCGTCACGATCGTCATTACCACTGCAAAAATCGCAGAGAGGTAAATAGCGTTCATCATAAAGCCACGCATGCCATTATAGTCTCCTGCGCCGAATTTGTGTGCCAGAGGAATCGCAAATCCGTTGCACACTCCCATACAGAATCCGATGATAAGAAAGTTGACGGAGCCTGTGGAACCTACCGCTGCAAGGTCATCTACTCCGAGGAAACGTCCTACGATCAACGTATCCATCAGATTGTAAAACTGCTGAAATAAAAATCCACAAAGAAGAGGCAGAGCAAAACCCACAATCAGCTTCATTGGATTTCCCTTTGTCATATCCTTCGTCATCTCAAAAATCTCCTTAATTTACAATAAATACCCTTTTACATTAATTCTTCAGCTTCATCTGATGTATTTTTTATATGATTTACAGCAGCCTTAACCTGCTGTACAAATTCAAGATTCTTCTGGCTCTGCTCATATACCTGCTCAGCACTCACCGTAACCTCCTCGGTGACAGCCGACAACTGGGATATATTCTCGACAATCTTATTGTTAGACTCAGAAAGCCCGTTCACCTGCTTGTTGACATCATCGACATGACCTATAAGCTTCTCCATATTCTCATTAAGACTCTTAAATGATTCACTTGCTGTCTCAATCTTCCCGCTCTGCACA
>ERZ779649.1853-NODE-1853-length-11021-cov-2.034014_pt1 | contig 11021 bp, 10 predicted proteins | sample MGYA00511882_ERZ779649 | MGnify/ENA primary metagenome ERZ779649 (study PRJEB29588, sample SAMEA2157793) | human gut metagenome | biome: human gut; feature: human-associated habitat; material: faeces | place: Denmark | collected 2008/2010 ... | reverse complement strand
GCGGGACGTTTCTGCGGCGTGTTCGCAGGAGCGTCCCATCGGCTGGAAACAGCATGAGGATCAAAATTATAAAATCTATGAGAAAAAAAGGGGCGGATATTTATGACTAAGTATACAGGAAAAGGCGTTTACGGTGCGGTAGCAATGGGTAAGATCTCAGTATTCAAAAAGCAGGATACCGCTATAAAACGTATTCACACAGAAGACAGTGAGGGAGAAAAGAAGCGAGGTGCCAAAGCTAAGCAGGCAGCCACAGAACAGCTCCAGAGCATTTATGACAAGGCACTCAGGGAGGTGGGCGAAACAAACGCTCAGATCTTTGAGATACACATGATGATGCTTGAGGACGATGATTACAACGAGTCTATAGAGAATATCATCGACAGCCAGAAGGTCAACGCAGAATATGCAGTGGCAGTGACGGCAGACAACTTTGCGGAGATGTTCGCTTCTATGGACGATCCTTATATGCAGGCAAGAGCCGCAGATGTAAAGGATATTTCCAACAGGATCATCGCAAACCTCACGGGCAATGTCAGCGACGGCTCAGCAGGTGACGACAAGATGATAGTTTGCGCCGATGATCTTGCACCAAGCGAAACTATATCTCTTGATAAAGACAAGGTGCTTGCCTTCGTTACTGCACATGGCTCATCAAATTCACATACAGCTATCCTTGCAAGAAATATGAACATACCTGCGGTAATAGGCGTAGGAAGCAAATTCCTGTCTGAGATAAAGGACGGTGACTTTGCTATCGTTGACGGTTTTACAGGGGAGATTTTCGTTGACCCTGATGAAAAGACCACCGCTGAGCTTACCGCAAAGCAGAAAGCAGACGAGGAGAAAAAGCGTCTTTTGCAGACCCTCAAAGGCAAGGAGAATGTCACAAAGGACGGCAGAAAGATAAACATTTATGCAAATATCGGAAGTGTTGACAACATCGGTGCTGTGCTTCTCAATGACGCAGGAGGAATAGGTCTTTTCAGAAGCGAGTTTCTCTATCTTGAAAACTCAGATTTCCCTACAGAGGAACAGCAGTTTCATGCTTATAAGCGTGTTCTTGAGAGCATGGCAGGGAAAAAGGTCATCATAAGAACGCTCGATATCGGTGCTGACAAGCAGGTGGATTATTTTGGTCTGAAAAAAGAGGAAAACCCAGCTTTGGGATACAGAGCAATAAGAATTTGTCTTACAAGACCTGAGATATTCAAAACTCAGCTCAGAGCGCTTTTCAGAGCTTCCGTATACGGCAATCTGGGCATAATGTTCCCTATGATAACAAGCGTTTCAGAGGTAGAAAAAGCCCTTGCTATGTGTGGTGAAGTCAAGGCTGAGCTTAAAGAACAGGGTATAACAGTTTCTGACAGCGTTGAGCTTGGCATCATGATAGAGACCCCTGCGGCGGCTATCATAAGCGATAAGCTTGCAAAGCTTGTGGACTTTTTCAGCGTTGGCACTAATGACCTCACTCAGTATACCCTTGCTTGCGACAGACAGAACCCTGATATAGAGCAGTTCTGCGACACTCACCATGAGGCTATACTTAGACTTATTGAAATGTCTGCAGAGAATGCCCACAAGAACGGCGCATGGATAGGTATATGCGGTGAGCTTGCGGCTGACACTACTCTCACAGAAACCTTCCTGAGAATGGGCATTGACGAGCTTTCAGTTTCTCCGACCTATGTTCTTAAGGTAAGGGACGCTGTAAGAAATATTGACCTCTCCAAATAATTTCTCATAGATCTTCACACGAAGAACACACCCTCGTTCATATGGACGGGGGTGTGTTCTTTTATTTGACAGAAGTACTTTAATGTGCTAAAATATCTTATCGGCACAATTGCGTTTGTACATAAGTTTGTTATCAATGCACAAAAAATGAAAGTAAAATTTGTATACTATTTTGCCATAAAATCTCCCGTGCAGAATCGTATATAAGTTATCAAGGGGTGTGAAAGACTTGACCGACACTGAGTTCGATTTCAGGGTGGAGCTGATCCTGAAAAATGACAAAAACGGGCTTAGGGAGATCTATCAATGCTACGGCAAGGTGATATATAACATCATGCTTGACATTGTGAAAAGTCCTCAGGACGCTGAGGACCTCACATCAGATTTTTTCCTAAAGCTATGGGACACCGCAGGTCAGTACCGAAAGGGAACGGGGCATAAGCGATATCTGACTGTAATGGCGAAAAATCTCGCTCTTGATTTTATCAGAAAAAGGCGGCACGAAACGCCGACCCTTGATGATGAAGAAGCAGGGCATAAAGAACAGCAGGACAGTATGCGGGTAGACGACGATGTGATCGGAAAGCTCACCTTCGAGGAGGCTTTGAAGCTGCTTTCAGAGGGCGAAAGGGATATCCTGAACATGAGGCTTGGAATGGATATGACATTTCGTGAGATAAGTCGGGCAGTGGGGAAGCCGCTGGGTACTGTCACATGGAAATACCGTCAGGCTGTTTTCAAACTAAAAAAGACCATAAAGGAGGACAGTATCTATGGCTAAGAACATAAAATTTCTTTACAAAAAGCATATTTCTGATACTGCCCCTGACATGGAAAAGCTCTGGGACAGGATAGAGGGACAGCTTGAAAACAAAACGGACAAAGATCAGACACAGATAAAAGTAAGCCGCAGAAATTACAGAAAATTTGCAGCGGCAGCAGCCTCGCTCGTGCTTATTATCGGCGGCGTAAGCCTTTACGCCGATATCCGCTCAGAGTCGGACAGTGTTTCAAAGCATAGCGTAGAAACGGCTGACAAGGCTAGGCTTGAAAACAGAGAAGAAAAGACATACGAACAGCTCAGTTTCAGCCACACAGACACAAAGGCTTATGAGGACAGCTACATTCCAAAGGGCGATGATTATTTCACAGAGGACAGCGTTCTGGAAGATACAGACTTCTTTGCAGATGTGACAGTGCTTTCAGCAAGGCTTGACAGCGACAGCGCACATTACACCCTGAGAATAAACAGCCTTGTATCAAAAAAGGGCGAAGAAAGCGAAACAAATATCACCATTGAAAGCTCTACCCCTTATATCATGCAGGAAAACAGAGAATATTTCATACCACTGAGGAAAGAAAACGGCACTTATTCTATGGCCTTTGAAAATGCACCTCAAATAGAAATTTCTCTTGACGGGGATATCGTTTTTCAAAACGGCTGGAAAAGTCTTGACGATGATTCGGGTATTCTTAAGGACTCGCAGAAAAGCAAGAACGATTATTTCTATGACCGAATGAGATATTCCTCGAAAAACGATCTGCAAGACCTGCTTGCTAAGTGGAGGACTATGTAGCTAACAACGCAAGGGCATATCGCCCACGCTATTTTACGGGAGATGACAGCTATGAAAAAGACAACTTCAAACAGCATAAAAAGAAACTTGATCACAGCTCTGTCGCTTATGATGACGGCGACAATGCTTGCTTCATGCGGAAGCGGTTATGACGGCTCAGAGAGCAGAAAGAGCGGCAGCTATAACAATGAAAGAACAACTGCGGAAAACTACAGATACAGCAATGTTACAGCCGGAGATACTGACGGCACGGCGAATATAGGAGGGGGTTACAATACCGAGGAATATAACCATCTGACGGAAAACGGCTATAAGCTCGTTTCAGACGAACCACTTTCCACCTTTTCCACAGACGTTGACACGGCTTCCTATACAAACGTGAGAAGAATGATAAACGACGGCTGGGAGGTCGATCCTGACGCTGTGAGAACAGAGGAGTTCATAAACTATTTCAAGTATGACTATGAAAAGCCTGCGGAGGGCGCGGTGTCTATAAATACCGAGCTTTCTGATTGTCCTTGGAACAGTGAAGCAAAGCTTATGCTGGTGGGGCTTCAGGCAAGGGAAGCAAAGGTCAAGGACGTTCCTACAAACCTTGTTTTCCTCATAGACGTGAGCGGCTCAATGGAGGACGAGGATAAGCTTCCTCTTGTTCAGCAGGCTTTCTCAATGCTTGCTGAAAACCTTGGGGCTGATGACAGAGTTTCTATCGTCACTTATGCAGGCAGCGACAGCGTTGTTCTTGAGGGCGAAAGTGGAAACAACAGAGAGGAGATAGTTTCAGCACTTAACAGCCTGTCAGCAGGCGGCTCTACAGCAGGTGCGGCAGGAATTACCACAGCTTACAAGCTTGCAGAGGAGTATTTCATAGAGGGCGGCAACAACAGAGTTATCCTTGCAACTGACGGCGATCTGAACGTTGGTCTGTCAAGTGAAGAAGAGCTTACCGACCTTATATCACAAAAGCGTGACTCAGGTGTATATCTCTCAGTGCTTGGCTTCGGCTCAGGAAACTATAAGGATAACAGGCTTGAAGCCCTTGCTGATAACGGCAACGGAAACTATGCTTATATCGACAGCGTTGACGAAGCAAAAAGAGTGCTTGTAACAGAAATGAGCGGAACTCTTTTCACTGTCGCAAAGGACGCAAAGGTGCAGATAGAGTTTAATCCCGAAAATGTTTCAGCATACAGGCTGGTGGGCTATGAAAACAGAATTCTCAATGACGAAGACTTTGAGGACGATACAAAGGACGCAGGCGATATCGGCTCGGGTCAGCAGGTCACGGTTTTGTATGAGATAGTGCCAAATAACGGCAATGAAAAGTCGCTTAAATATCAGGATAACGAGAGCAAGGCTGAAACCAACGAGCTCAGCGGAGAAATGCTCACAGTTTCAGTGAGGTATAAAGACCCGGAGGCGAGCGAAAGCAAGCTTATAGACAAGTCTGTTATGTGTTCTGACTATACAGAGGCTGTGTCACAGAATTTTGCAAAGGCTTGCTCTGCGGCAGAGTTTGCAATGGTGCTTAGAAACAGCGACTATGCAAGCGGTCTTACCGCTCAGGGCGTTGTGGATTATATGGAACAAAACAATGTTGACAACAGCGAGCTTTTTGAACTCATATACAAATATATGCAAAACGGCACAGGCAGCGAGGCAAGCTACTGGTAAAAAACTAAATTGAGGGGTGTTGCATGGTCAGCACCCCTTTGGACCATAAAATTTACCTCTTGCATAGAAATCTGCACCTGTCAGCCAAAAGGGGTTTACACAAAGGGAAAAATAGATTATAATAAGGCTGTCAGATAAAACGGGGGTGAAAGCGTGAAGGTCAGGATAGAGATAGACGAGAATATGTCTGAAGACGAGATAGTCATAAGGTGCGCCCAGCCCGATGAACGTGTGCTTAAAATGAAAAGGGCGGCGGAGTCGGCAGAGGGCGATCCTGAGATAGCTTTTTTCAAAGACACAGTTCAGTTCTATCCTCCCCTTGATTCCATACTGTTTTTTGAAACAGGGGAACATAATCTTAACGCACATACCTCTGACGACGTTTTTCAGGTCAAAATGAAGCTTTTCGAGCTTGAAGAGATACTTCCACGAAAGTTCGTGCGAGTGTCAAAATCAGCAATCGTGAATGTAAAGCATATCTATTCCGTTGAGCGAAACATAACCTCTGCAAGCCTTATAAGCTTTGCAGGCACTCACAAACAGCTTTACGTCTCACGAAGCTATTACAAGCTTTTGAAGCTCAGACTTGGAGAAAGGAGATTTCTATGAAAAACAAAAATCTTATATGGGGCTTGTTCTTTATCCTTGCAGGCGTTGCGCTTATCCTTGACCGCACAGGTCTGCTGGGAAGTGTAAGCGTGTGGAGCGTTGTGATCTCACTGCTCCTCGTTCCTGTTATCGTAACGAGCGTCAGACACCTTAACTTCTGGGGAATATTCTTCCCTATGGCTATCATGGCGATACTCTTTGACGAAACTCTCGGTATCGAGAAGTTCACCCCATGGCCTGTTCTGGGTGTGGCACTGCTTCTCAGCGTGGGATTTTCATTTATTTTCCCTTACCGCTACAGGTTTACCCAAAGCAAGTGGACCACCCACACTACCGATAATCCTGCATGGGATAAATCCTCAGACAACGGGGAATATGTGCGTATCGACGCAAAATTTTCAGGCTGTACAAAGTATATAACCTCAAAGGTGCTGAAAAGAGTTGACATAAGCTGCCGTTACAGCGGTATGGAGGTGTACTTTGATTCTGCCGATATGGCAGGAAACGAAGTCGAGCTGAATGTTGATGTGCTTTGCGGCGGAGTGGAGCTTTATATCCCGAAGAACTGGGGCATAAAGGTGGAAGCCGACTGCGTTCTTGGCGGAATAGACCAGCCTAACGGAGCTTATGATGAAAAAGAAAAGATCCTTATCATAAAGGGCAGAGCAAAGATCGCAGGAATAGATATAACATATGTTTAGTCTTATGTGAAAGAACAAAAGTAAAAGCTGCGGAGTTTTCGCTCCGCAGCTTTTTGTATGTCTGATTATTCTTGAAGTATCATCTTGTCTGAAAGTTCGTCCTCGGCGGTGTCGGAATAAAGCTTCATAAGCTTTTCCTCTGTCATGTTTGCTCTCTGCTCGCCCTCGATAGTAAGAAGCAGTTTGCCTTGGCTCATTACGATAGTCTTGTTGCCGTATTCAATGGCATTTGAAATGTTGTGTGTTATCATAAGAGTAGTCAGTGCGTTTTCTTTTACTATCTTTTCGGTTATCCTCATGACCTTTTCTGCGGTCTTAGGGTCAAGTGCCGCAGTGTGTTCGTCAAGAAGCAGAAGCTTTGGTGTAACGATAGTCGCCATAAGCAATGTGAGCGCCTGTCGCTGTCCGCCTGAGAGCAAGCCCACAGGCATTTTCATTCTGTCCTCAAGACCTAAGTCAAGCTCCTTGAGCCTTTCTCTGAACACTGAAACGTCCTTTTTCCTGATACCGATAGTCAGCGAACGACGCTTTCCACGACTGTAGGCAAGTCCGAGATTTTCCTCTATGGTCATGTTTGGCGCAGTTCCTCTCAGCGGGTCTTGGAAAAGCCTGCCTATAGTTCTTGCACGTTGATGCTCCTTTAGGTGAGTGATGTTCTTTCCGTCAAGGAATATCTTGCCGGTGTCAGCCTCGTAGCTGCCACTGATAACGTTCATAAGTGTGGATTTTCCTGCACCGTTTGAACCTATTACAGTAACGAAATCTCCGTCAGCCACATCAAGGTCTATGTGCTGGAGTGCCTTACGCTCGTTGGCAGTGTTCTTGTTGAAGGTTATGTTTATATTTTCAAGCTTAAGCATTTTAAACCTCCTATTTGTCACTGCATACACGCTTGTATGCCTTTGTGATATATTTCTTGATAGCAGGCAGAGAGATAGCAAGGGCAACTATGCAGGCTGAGAAAAGCTTTGTGTAGTTGCTGTCCATACCGAGATTCATTGCAAAAGCAAGAACAAATCTGTATGCTATCGCACCGAATATCGCCGCAAGTATTCCGCAGAGGATCGAGTGCTTGCTGAAGAATATCTCACCGATAATGAGAGAGGCAAGACCTACCACCAGCATACCTGTACCGCTGTTTGAGTCGCCTGCCGAGGAATACTGAGCGTACATTGCGCCTGAAAGGGATACCAAAGCGTTTGCAATGGCAAAGCCCATTATCTTCATTCTGTCTGAGTTTATTGAAGAAGCCCTAACCATGTATTCGTTGTCGCCTGTGGCTCTAAGTGACATTCCTGCCTGAGTTTTAAGAAACCAGAAAAGCAGAACAGCCGCAATAACAAGCACGATACCTGCCGCCGCAAGCTTGTAATAGTCGCCGAAATATTTCTGAGCCATTGTAAATATAGTATCTTTCTTGTAGAGGGAAATATTAGGTCTGTCCATGATTTTCAGGTTTATGGAATAAAGAGCCGTCATTGTGATTATTCCCGCAAGTATAGGCTGAACGTTGAGTTTTGTGATAAGTATTCCCGTCACGCTTCCTGCGATAGCTCCTGCAACTATTGACAGCAGTATGCCCTTGATAGGGTCGCCGTTGAAAGCCTGCATAACTGATACTGCAACGCCAAGGGTGAAAGTTCCGTCTACCGACAGGTCAGGGATATCAAGTATCCTGAATGAGATGAATATTCCAAGCGCAAGGATAGAAAAAACAAGACCCTTTTCAAATGTTCCCGTAACAACGCTTTCCGTGAGCTGAGTGTTTATTATCACAAGAAGTAAGATCAAAAGCACAGCTTTCGGTATAAGCGAGATAACTGTTTTCTTATTCAGTTTCATATAATTTTCCTTTCAATAAAAAATAGCAGGGAGCGAAAGTCCCGCTCCCTACTATTATACTATGTTTGATTTGATTTTGCAATAGTTTAATCGAAGTAAACTGTCTTTTCTCCGTTTGCAATATCGTCAGGAATAGTGATACCGATCGTGTCAGCAGTTGTCTTGTTGATGTAAGTGCTGAGGTCTTCGTTGAATACCTTTATTGGTATCTCGGAAGCCTTCTTTTCACCGCTGAGTATCTGAGCTGCCATGTTTGCAGTTTCCTTACCAAGGTCGGAATACTCGATACCAACAGTGCCAAGACCTCCGTCCATTACCATTGAGTCTGCACCAACGAACATTGGAACTTTAGCCTTGTTCATAACTTCTGTAACTGTACCCATAGCGCCTGCGATAGTGTTGTCGTTAGGTGAGAATACAGCGTCGCACTTTGCGGCAAGGTTCTGAGCAGCTTCCTGCACCTCAGATGTGTTTGAAGCAGCGCCTTCGATAACAGTGATGCCCTTTTCCTCACAGTAAGCCTTTACTTCTTTAAGGGTTGAAACTGAGTTGTCCTCGCCTGTGTTGTAAAGATAACCGAGAGTTTTTATTTCAGGCTTCATTTCAAGCGCAAAGTCAAGTATCTTTGTGATAGCGAGCTTGTCAGATGTGCCTGTGATGTTTGCCCCTGTGCTTTCAAGCGAGTCACAAAGACCTGCACCGATAGGGTCTGTTACTGCGGAGAATACGACTGGTATCTCCTCAGAGTATGGAGCTGCGAGCTGTGCGCATGGTGTTGTGATAGCGATGATGATATCGTCACCGTCAGCCTTGAACTGGTCGAGTATCTGCTGAACAGTTGTTGACTCGTTGTTAGCCTGCTGAGCGTCGATAGTGCAGTTTTTGCCGTCAACATAGCCAAGTTCTGCAAGTCTGTCGATAACAGCATCTCTGATAGTGTTGAGAGATGTATGCTCCATTATCTGCACAATGCCTATCTTATAGTGCTTTTCTGATGAGCCGCCTGCCTTTGAATCGTTTGAGGAGTCCTCCTTAACGCCGCATGACGCAAGAGCAGCCACAGCCATTACCGCTGCAGCGGCAAGTGCCAGAACTTTTCTTAACTTCATATATGTACCATTCCTTTCGTATTTACGGGGATTTTACCCTACTACTCTATTAAAGCACAGCCGTAAAAGTTTGTCAAGTAAAAGTTAAAAGGATTGTAGAAATAGTAAAAGCCACAGAGAAAATCCCCATGGATTTTGTATGTTTTGCAGTTGGTTGACAGAAATGTGAAAAAAGGCTATAATGATATCTGTAATATTGCAGAGCAGGAGGTTTTGTATTGGGACTAAGAAGGGTTTCAGTGATAGGGTTTTGTCTTGCGGCGGGGGGGGGCGGGGGTGGTAATGCTCGCTGCAGTTATAATAAGACCGCCGAAAATATATATAAGCGAGATATGCCCCTCAAACAGCGAAACATCTAAGAAAACAGCTATGCAGGACAAAAACGGAGAACCAAGCGATTGGATAGAGATATATAATCCTACAAATAAAGATATTTCACTTACGGGATTTTCACTTTCAAAAAATGGCGGTGGAGATCAGCCTTTGGGCGGATATGTCATTAAAGCCCATGACTATATAATAGTATACTGCTCGTCAGCAGGCTTTGAGAATGCTGATTTTCCTCACGCTGATTTCAGCATAGGCAAGGTCAGCGAAGCGGAGATAATATTGAAATATGACTCGTTCCAGTGTGAGAGCATAAAAATGCCTAAGCTTAACAAGGGCGTGAGCTATTCTAAAAATGTCAAGGGTGAAATGTACGTTTCAGAGCCTACACCTCTTGCGGCGAATGCAGAGAAAACTATCGGAGATACACCTGTGTTTTCTCAGGAGGCAGGCAGCTATGAAAAGGCTTTTGACCTTGAGATAACCGCAGGAGAGAGTCAGACGGTGTATTATACCACCGACGGCACCGACCCTGCCACGTCGGACACAAGAAAGGTCTATGAAAATGCCCTGAGAATTGACGACAGGTCAGATGATGAAAATGTCCTTTCGGCTTATGACCCTATGAAAATACAGCTTGACTATCGAGACAGCATAAAACTGCCTGACAAAAGTGCAGTTGATAAAGGCACTGTCATAAGAGCCTGCGGCTTTCAAGAATACCGCAAATTCCGCTCCGGCCTCCGGCGTTTCAAGCTGGGTTTCGCCGTCGTCGGTGTGCTTGATGATGGCGATTCTACCCTTGATGATCTGTTCGGTCACATCGTTTGCCGTGGTGTTGTATTCCACGGTGTAGTTTTTTGCCTCCGCGCCGATGGGATAAACGGTGCTGTCCAGCAGATAGCCCTCGGAGGGCGTGATCTCACGGATAGTCCAGTCATCTCCGCAAACATAGTATTTCGTGGTGAACTGCCCGTTGGCATCCGTAGTGTAGGTGCCCACAAGCTGGTCGCCCTTGTAGATGCCGTAAACAGCACCGGCAAGAGAAGCATCACCCTGCGCCGTGCCGGTTTCGACATCGCTCTTGGTGACGGTCACGGAAAACTTCTTCAAAATATTGAGGAAGCTACGGTTCGTGACCTCGTTCCAGTTGATAGGCGCAGACTGCGCTTCGGGAACAACATAGCGAACAGCAGTATCCACTTCCTCCACGGTATAAGGAGCAGAACCGGAAATGAGGACATCTTCAAAGGTCGCCACGCCGTTTGCATCGGTTACGGCATACTCGTCCACGGCAATGCCGGAGAGTGAAGTGCCGTAAAGGTGGAAGGTCACGCCTTCGTTGAGATTGTCCTCCGAGGACTTCACGATCTGCAAATCTCCACGCTTGAGCTTGTTGTTGAAGGTCACGGTAGAAACCTGACCGGAAACCACCGTCAAACGGC
>ERZ779649.1852-NODE-1852-length-11021-cov-2.156666_pt1 | contig 11021 bp, 10 predicted proteins | sample MGYA00511882_ERZ779649 | MGnify/ENA primary metagenome ERZ779649 (study PRJEB29588, sample SAMEA2157793) | human gut metagenome | biome: human gut; feature: human-associated habitat; material: faeces | place: Denmark | collected 2008/2010 ... | reverse complement strand
TTTCAAGATATTGGTGAAGACGTTCTTGAACATTGCGTTCGGGAAGAAATTCTAGACAAAGAAAGCAGGGAACGGTAATTCCATTAAAATATCATGAAGGAAGTTCTGAAAGGCTGGCTCATCGACAATGCGGTGGTGACAGTGAAGGTCCGGATGAGATCTGACGGACTTGGTAAGTCACTATTACCTGATTGGGTAAATGGCTTGGAAATGTACCGTATCCCATGCCTTGGGACAAATTGAACGTAGTAATAAATCAAACAACAATATGTCGAAAGAAATCAAGATCGCTGTGGCCGGAACCGGTTACGTGGGATTGAGTATCGCCACTTTGCTGGCGCAGCATCATCCGGTTATGGCGGTGGACGTGGTACCGGAGAAGGTGGAGCAACTGAACCGTAGGCAGTCTCCCATCCAAGATGAGTATATCGAGAAATACTTGGCAGAGAAGGAATTGCGATTGATAGCTACATTGGATGGTGCCTCCGCATACCGTGATGCCGATTTCATTGTCATTGCGGCTCCCACAAACTACGACCCGGTAAGGAATTATTTCGATACGCACCACATAGAGGATGTGATCGACTTGGTGTTGAGTGTCAATCCCCATGCCGTGATGGTGATCAAGTCCACCATTCCTGTAGGCTATTGCCGGAGCCTTTACCTAAAATATGCCAATAAGGGGATTGAGAGTTTCAACCTGCTGTTCTCCCCGGAGTTCCTGCGCGAGAGCAAGGCTCTATACGATAATCTCTATCCCAGCCGTATCATCGTTGGTTATCCGAAGCTGATCGCCGACGAGCGGTTCAAGGAAGAGAACGAGGCCATCCGTCGCATCGCCGATATTTCGGCCTTAGAAGAGGCTGCGCATACCTTTGCCGCCTTGTTGCGGGAGGGGGCCATCAAGCAGGACATCCCCACCCTGTTCATGGGCATGAAAGAGGCGGAGGCGGTGAAGCTGTTCGCCAATACCTATCTGGCTTTGCGTGTCAGCTACTTCAATGAGTTGGACACCTACGCTGAGGTGAAGGGATTGGATTCGCAAGCCATCATCCAAGGGGTAGGCTTGGATCCCCGTATCGGTACGCATTACAACAACCCCAGCTTCGGTTATGGGGGCTACTGCCTACCCAAGGATACGAAGCAACTGTTGGCCAATTACCAAGACATACCCCAGAACATGATGACCGCCATCGTGGAGAGTAATCGTACGCGTAAAGATTTCATTGCAGACCGTGTATTACAGAAAGCCGGTTATTACGGTTATGATGAAGAAAATACTTAAAATTCTTCCATGGAAAAATCAGTCACTGTAGGTGTTTATCGTCTGACTATGAAATTCAACTCTGACAACTTCCGTCAGTCTTCTATCCAAGGCGTGATGAAGCGTATCAAGGCGAAAGGTGCCCGTGTGATCGTCTATGAGCCGACACTGGAGGACTGTAGCTCGTTTTTTGGCAGTCCCGTGGTGAACGACCTCGCTAGGTTTAAGAAGATGAGCCATGCTATTATAGCCAATCGCTATGATGGTTGCTTGGATGATGTGGTGGGCAAGGTTTATACGAGGGATATTTTTAGGAGGGATTAAGGATTTTTATTCGATAAGATGAGGTTCTTGAAGGAAAGGCTAGGTAGGAACAAGACCGTATTGGCCAATTTCTCTTACTTAAGCATATTGCAGGTATTTACGATTCTGTTTCCCTTGCTGACCTATCCTTATTTGTTGCGGGTCATAGGGTTGGAATTGTATGGGGTGATCATATTTGCCCAAGCGATCATCAACTATGTCTCGTTGGTGATCAATTTCGGGTTCAATATGTCCGGGGCGAGGAACGTGGCGGTTTATAAGGAGGATAAGGCGCTATTATCGAGGATCGTATCATCTACGTATTTGTGTAAGTTCATCCTTTGGCTCATTTGCCTTGTCGTTTATTTATCGGTTATAAGCATCGTCCCGTTTTTCCGGGATCATTATTGGGTTTATCTCCTCTCTTTCCTGTTGACGTTCAATGAGCTTCTGTTGCCCATCTGGTTCTTCCAGGGGATCGAGAAGATGAAATATATCACGGTCGTGAACCTGTCAGCCCGCCTGTTGTTCGTGGCGGCGATCTTCCTTTTTGTCCATGAGCAAGAGGATTATCTGATCGTTCCCCTGTTAAACGGGATCGGGGCGATGTTTGCGGGTTGTCTTTCTTTGTATATCGTGTTGAGGAAAGAAAGGATAAAATTGTCCGTGATACCTGTGCGGGAATTGGGATCGGCTTATAAGGAGAGTTTCCCGTTGTTCGTGTCCGGTCTGTCCACACAGATTTACGTGAATGTAAACAAGTTGGTGATCGGGTCCTTCTTGGGGATGTCTGAGGTCTCCATCTATGATATGGCGGATAAGGGATTGCATCTGATGAAGCTCCCCATCTCCATGATGGCGCAAACTGTTTTCCCGAAGATTTCCCGGGAACGTAATATCCGTTTCGTGAACCGGATAATGCTCTTGGTGGTGGGAACCGTGCTGCTGGCTTACGTCTGTATGTTTTTCGGTAGCGACCGGATCGTGTATCTTTTCACTGGGGAATATATGGAGGAAGCCTCTACCGTCATGCGGTTGCTGGGTATATCTGCTCTCTTGGTCTCTTTCAATTTTTTTATGGGAGGAAACCGACTGGTTCCTTTCGGATATTCATCGGTCTATATGAAGGTGATGGTAGGAAATTGCCTGTTTTTCTTGTCCGGCATCGGGCTGTTGTGGCTTGCGGGTAACATCAATCTGTATACGGTGACAATGATGGCGGTAACGGTAGAGGTTTTTTGTTTCGTTTCCCTACTTTTTCTGAATAAGAAATTAGGATTATTATATAGCACAATATGAATATATTAAAAAAACTAGGAATAGTTATTATGGGAGCTTTGCTGGGAGAAAGTCATGGAGCAGCCAAGAATTTTTCATATGTAGACATGAATGAAGTCGTAAATAATATAAAAGTAATTCTATGGCAGGATGTGAATAGTTCTAAGGTTTTAGATCAGGCTAAAAAATGGAAAAAATCTATCAGGGAAAATGGTAGTTGGATTGATCTGGATTATCAAGATAAATCAAGGACTCCTTGGTCTCCACAGCAACATTTGAATCGTATATTGGAGATGAGTTTCGCTTATACAAGTGAGAGAATGGATACATTTAAAGATATAGGTTTGGGTAGTGCTATCATTTCCGCCTTAAATTATTGGATAAGTGTATCTCCAATATGTACGAATTGGTGGTTTAATGATATTTCAGTTCCTCAGACGATAGGTAAGATATTGATTCTCTTAGATGAAACAGAATGTTTGAATATGGAATTACGGGATCAGTTAATCTTGTGTATGAAAAAGGGTAATCTTAAAAAACATGAGGGAGCCAATAAAATGGACATTGCTTTACATTATCTGTTTCGAGCCGCTCTGACTGGAGATGATAAATTGATGAAAGAGACCGTAAAAGAGGCTTTCGGTGTGCTTTCGAAAGGAAAAAGGGAAGGAATACAAATAGATGACTCCTATCATCAGCATGGAGATCAACTGTACATATCCGGTTACGGTGATGTGTTGATAGATGGTGTATTATCTATTGCCTGTTACTTGAAAGGAACAGACTACGGTTTATCAGAGGAACAGTTAAATGTTCTGTCAGATTTCGTATTGAACGGATATGGTTCTATTTTCCGATCAGTTTATAAGGACTATAATGCCGGGGGACGGCTTCTTTCACGGAAAAATGCGTTAAGAAAGAGCGATATTGTAAAAAAATTGGAGTTGTTATCAGAGTTGGATGTACAGAATGAACTTAATTACCAAGAGCTTGCACGGGAAATAGAATCAGTATCTAATGTTAAAGATGAATATAATCGATTGTTTTGGCGTTCTGATTATATGGTACAAAATAATCCATCCTATCAAGCGTCCGTACGGGGAGCGTCCGTACGGACTTATAAGGCCGAGACTGGAGGTAATGGAGAGAACCTAAAAGGAACTTTATTGTCGGCAGGATCATTCTCTATACGTGTTTCAGGGGATGAGTATTTTAATATTTTCCCCTGTTGGGATTGGTCAAAAATACCGGGAGTGACATCGTTGAATCAAGTTCCATCTTATATCAAAGAATGGGGTGAGCCGGGTAAAACCGTTTTTGTGGGTGGAGTTTCAGATGGTAAGATGGGGGCTTTCGCTATGGATTATGCGGAATATGGTGTGAGGGCTCGTAAAGGCTATTTCTTTTTCAAGGATGAGATTATTTGTCTGGGTGCGGGTATAGAAGGAAATGATCCAAATGTGGAGACCATAACTTCCATCAATCAATGTCTGTGCAGAGGTGATGTAGTACAAGATACAGGATCTGTATATCACGATCATATAGCTTATTATAGCCTGGATTCTTCTAGAATGATTGTAGAGGCTGATATTCGTCAAGGAAGTTGGAGAGATATTAATTTAACCCAATCGAAAGACTATATACGGCAGAAAATATTTTCTCTTTACATAGATCATGGAAAGGATACAAAAGATGGGAAATATTCATATATGATTGTTCCGGGTTTAACACAGGATGAATTTAGGTCTCATCTAATCAATCATATTGAGGTCCTAAGAAATGACTCTTTTATGCAAGCGGTAGTTAATACGAAAACACATGAGTTACAAGTTGTGTTTTATGAGGCTGGAGGGTTTGATTATAGGGACTTAAAATTATATGTGAACTCACCTTGTGCTGTTTTAATTCCTGATTACAAGTTGCTTAATGATTTTTATATCAGTGATCCTTCGCAAAAGAGGGATCAAATGCTCCTTAGCCTTAATAAGAAAGAATATAAGATCCGGTTGCCAAAAGGTAGTTTAAGTGGTTCTTCTATATCTGTACATATTTGAACATGGAAACTCTCTCGGTACGTATAAATAAGGATTCCATTAGACGGTATTTATCTAAGCTAAGCATAATAATACTTTGTGTTATAATGCTTTATTCGATGAAGCCTTGGTTTTTTTGGAATGGTACAACGGCTATATTATATGCTTTGATTCTTTTGTTTATCTCTGTAAGGCTCCCTTTTATCAAGAAAACATTGAAAAGGAAACAATTCATTCTTTGTTGCTTGTGCCTACTTATGTATAGCAGTGTTGATTTGTTAGATCTTGTTCATCCGGTTTTTATTATACAATATTTATTTAGGAATTTGTTGCTGGTCTTCTTTGTTATTCTTTTTTCGAATGATGAAAAAAGGAATTTAGTGAGGATTTTTACTAAAGTGTATTCAGTTATACTATTTGTGAGTATTATAGCTTATATATTTTACTTATTGGATATAAGTATACCATATACAATCATGAGATATGAGTATAATACTGGGTATCCTAGTTTTAAAAATTATATATTTTTGATAATACGGAACGAAACAGAATTCTTCTCTCGTTTTCAGTCTATTTTTTTGGAACCCGGACATGTGGGGATGATTTCTTCTTTATTGTTGTATGTAAATCAATATAATTTAAAAAGAATATCAGTATTTATTCTTTTTATATCAGTACTGATTTCTTTTTCCCTAGCAGCTTATGTACTGCTTATATTAGGTATGATATTGTATTATTTACTGAAAAGCAAGCATTATTTTAGAAGAGTTTTTCGTGTGTCTTTTTTTCTTTGCTCTGCTGTGGTGATCTCTGTCATATTTTATGTAAATAATCCGGATTCTGTTTATTCAAAATTAGTCGTAGCTCGGTTGGATTATGATGAGGAACGAGGGATCTCAGGAAATAATCGCACGAACAGCCAGTTTGATTATTATTATGATAAAGCTTTTTTGCAAAAGAATGATGCTTTTCTCGGAATAGGAGATGAGGAATTTGTTAGAAGATTTGGTAGTGGAAATAGCTCTTATAAAACATTTATAGTTCAGAATGGGATAATAAGTTTGTTTTTTTTGTTTGCTTTTTATTGCATGCTTGTTTATTATTGCTTATCTCCTGTTTATGTTGGATTGCTAATTCTTTATGCTGCGTCATTCTTGCAAAGACCATATGCTTTGTGGGAAATTGAGTTGTTTCTTTTTATGAGTGCAGGATCTATCTTAAAGTATAAATATAATGATAAATTATTCGATTATTATTCCACATAGGAATATCCCTAAGTTATTGCAGCGTTGTTTGGATTATATTCCGTATAGGGATGATGTTCAGATTATTGTGGTGGATGATAATAGCGACCCTCAAGTGGTGGATTTTGATAATTTCCCAGGGATGAATATTCCTAATGTAGAAGTGTATTTTACAAAAGAGGGAAAAGGGGCTGGATATGCTCGTAATGTAGGAATAGAACATGTAAAAGGGAAATGGGTGTTCTTTGCGGATGCAGATGATTATTTCTCTAAAGCTTTTTTATCAACTATAGATACTTTGAAAGAATCAAAGCATGACTTGATATATTTTGGTTCTAGATGTGTTGATGCTATTACAAAAGAAATACATGAAAGAGACCGTAAGTATACGGAATTGATGAAAGAAGCATTAGCTGGTAATGAAGATAAATATAAATATACTGCTTATGTTCCATTTGCGAAAATGATTCGTTCTGATTTGATACGAAATAATTCAATTTTATTTGATGAAACCGTAGTCGCAAATGATATGATGGGATCTATTAGAATGGCATATTGTTCTAAATCTACAGGATTTGATGAGAGATGTATTTATATTAGGGAGGCTAGGGAGGGATCTCTTATGTCAAAGCAGAGTATACAATATTTAGTATGTAGATTTAACGTATGGTTAAGAGTTAATGATTTTTTGACAGATATAGGTTTCTCAAAGTATCATATAAATCTAATACCTATATTATTAAAGATATTATTTAGAGGTAATTTTAATGTTTTTAGAGAGAGTTGTAATTTGCTATTACAAGATAAGAAAGTTAGTGTCAATGACCAAGTGTCTCGTTTATTTATATATCGAATTCTGAAATTTAAAAAATGATGAACATTGCATTATTAACCGCCGGAGGAACTGGTACACGCATGCATCAAGATATTCCAAAACAATTTTTGCATGTCCGTAATAAGCCTATATTAATTTATACTATGGAGGCTTTCGAACGGCATCCTAGTATAGACGCAATTATTGTAGTGGGGTTGGAACGTTGGATTGATATTATTTGGGCGTATGCCAAGCAGTTTAATATAACTAAGTTAAAATGGGTTGTGCCTGGTGGAAATACCGGTCATGAATCTATTCGTAATGGATTGCTGGAATTAGGAAAACATTGTGATACATCTGATGTCGTGATGATACATGATGGGAATCGGCCGATGATTAGCCCGGATATCATATCAGATAGTTTAGCCAAGCAGAAAGAGTTTGGAAGTGCGGTTGCGGTAATTCCTTGTGTAGAGGTGGTTTTCAAGAGCAGTGATGGTAAGTCTTCTACTATAAACATACCTAGAGATGAATTACTTCGTACGCAAACTCCTCATACGTATGAGTTAGGAAAACTGTTGTGGGCACATAGGGAAAGTGAGCGATTAGGCATTTCAAATACGGTAGCTTCTTGTGATTTGATGTGTCGATTGGGTGAGATCGTGTATTTCTCGAAAGGATCTGAAAGGAATTTGAAAATTACAACGGTGGAAGATATAGAGATTTTTACCTCATTATTAGATTATAAGAAAGAGGAGGGATTGAAGTGAATACGGAGACTTTTGCAGATAATTTAAGAAACAAGAATATTTTGATAACCGGAGCTTCGGGTTTGATTTGCTCCTCATTCATAGATCTCTTAATGCGCTATAATGAGCAAGGTACCCATATAAGTATTTATGCGATGAGCCGGAACGAGAAGTATGCGCATAAACGTTTTGAGGCTTATTGGGGAAATCCTTTGTTTTCCTTTATTTGTCATAATGTGATAGAACCTTTCTCCTTGGACATTCCTTTTGATTATATGGTTCATGGAGCGAGTAATGCCTCTCCGAAGCGTTACGCTACCGATCCGGTGGGTACCATGAAGTCCAATCTTGGGGGGGGATCGAATCTATTGGAGTTGGCAAAAGAGAAAAAAGCAAGACTTTTATATATATCCTCGGGAGAGGTGTATGGGGAAGGGGATGGCTCGGATTTTACTGAAGACTATAGTGGTTATGTGGATTGTCTTAATCCTAGAGCTTGCTATCCATCTAGTAAACGAGCTTCCGAGACGTTATGTGTCTCTTACAAAGAGCAATATGGGGTAGATGTAGTAATCGCTCGTCCTTGTCATATTTATGGTTCAGATATAGAGCGTGATGATCGGGCCTTTGCACAATTTCTGCGAAAGGCAAAGGCTGGTGAGGATATATTATTGAAGAGTGATGGTAGTCAAGTTCGTTCTTATTGCCATGTGGATGATTGCGCTTCTGCTTTATTATATATTTTGCTACGAGGTATAAATGGCAAGGCTTACAATATCGCAAATAGAGACTCTGTATTATCTATTAAAGAACTGGCGGAGTTAATAGCTCAAACAGTGGGTGTAAAGATTATGTATGATATTCCTTCCAATTCTGAATCTAAGGGATATTCTAAAGTGCAACGAGCTGTATTGGATTCTTCATTATTGGAATCTTTAGGCTGGAGACCTCAAATATCATTGAAAGAAGGTTTGAGACGAGTTTTAGGAATATATAAATGAAATTGTGGTTATGTTAAGCATACAAGATTACGTAAAAAACTCAGAGACACAAGCTAGATTAGGCTTAAGAATGCCAACGAAGGAGGAACTAAAGCAAATTCAAGATATATTGCTAGATATGTATAAAGATATATTGTATATCTGTGAGAAAAAGCGATTAACAGTCTTGCTGGGTGGTGGCAGCGCATTAGGAGCAGTGCGGCATGGTGGCTTTATTCCTTGGGATGATGATATTGATTTGATTATACCCCGAAAAGACATATTCTTGTTTTTAAGTACATTCAAAAAAGACTTTGGTGATAAATATGATGTGACATCTCCGTCAAATGGAGGTGATGTACCTGATATAGTGCCTCGTATTCATCGTAAGGGAACTTTGCTTGTCAACTTGTTCGATAAAAGAAATATAGGTCCATCCGGTGTGTCTATAGATATTACTATCATGGATTTTGTACCGGATAATAAATTACCCCGTTTTTTTCATGGTGTAGTTTCTAATATTATGTTTTTTCTGGCTAATTCAAAAGGTATGTGGTTATGTCGTAATGAACGTTCTGATAGTTTTTTTAGCTCCAATATCAAGTTGCATTTATTTTATAAGTTTCGATTGTTTGTAGGTGCTTCTTTATTTTTTATTAGCTATCGCAAAATGTGTTTATGGTTTGATAAATGGACTTCTTTGTGCAGAATATCTAATTGGCTATCTATTCCTGTTGGCCGAGAACATTATTTTGGAGAACTGTTACATAAAGATGTGTTTTATCCTCCAAAGGAAATGCTTTTCGAGGGAGTGAAAGCTTATGTTCCAAATGACTTAACAACCTATTTGAGGAATTTATATGGAGAAGATTATATGTCAATTCCTCCTGTCGAAAAACGAGAATCACATCCTTTTGTCCTTTTGAATTTGTAATTAAATGATATATGAATGCAAGGATATCTTACATCGATCAATTAAAAGGAATCGCTATCTTACTAGTTGTGCTTGGACATGTCATAGGGTATAACAATTGTGAGAATAGTTTCCTATGGCGCTTTATCTATTCATTCCACATGCCTCTTTTTATGTTCATTAGTGGGTATGTAGCCCAAATAACATTTCGGATAGAGAATTTTGGTTGGAATGAGGTATCTTCTTTCATGATCAAAAAGTTTAGGACATTGTTGTTACCTATGATAACTTGGGGAATCGTGATTCCTTTCTTTTTCTTAAGGTCAACTGCTGAGAACAACCTTGTTGATTATCTATTAAGCTATATTAAAATGTGGGGAGGTGGATTATGGTTCTTCGCTACTCTCTTTTTTCTCTCGATTTTATTCTTGTTATATAGATTGATTATTAAGTTGATAAGTCCCAAATCTATCATTATGGATTATGTGATCTTATCATTCTTGTTTGTACTTATTGTATTGTTGTATAAATCTTTGCCTAAAGATGAGATTTATTCGGAAGGTGTACGTTCTGTTTTTAGTTATTTTACGTTTTACTTTTCAGGGACAATTGTATGCAAACAAACCAAATTGAGGAATCTTGTTCTGGATAATGATTTGTTTTTCGTGTTTTCATTTGTTATGTTTTGCCTACTGATTCCTTCTTTTGTATATGATATGTCCTCAATATTTAACCAATTGATGAAGATTGTTTTGTCTTTATTCGCAATCCCTTCTCTGTCCTTTATTGTTCGCCATGTTTCTTGGAATAGACAGGTAGATAATATGTTCCAATATTTTGGACGTGAGTCTTTATCTATTTATGTGACTCACAACGGACCTTTTGCCTTTTTATTGGTATTATCCAATTATGTTACTTTATCATCGGTTGATAATATACTTTGTTTTTTGTTTCTATTGATATTCTCATTATTCATTTGTTATGCTTCTATATGGATAAAGAACATAGTTTCTATATCTCCTGTTTTAGAATTATTTTTATACGGAAAATCTTATAAAAGAAAATCGATATGAACATCTATTTCATTAATCCCCCTTTCAAAGCTGAGTATGGAAAATTCTCTCGTGAGTCCCGTAGTCCAGCAATTACGAAAAGTGGGGCTTTATATTATCCTCTATGGCTGATTTATGCGGCTTTGTATTCAAGCAAACAGGGACATAATGTCTCTTTTTTGGATGCTCCAGCTAAACAGTTAAATGAGGAACAGTCTTTAAACATTATTCGGAAGACGGATAATGAGCATTCATTGTTTGTTTTAGATACAAGTACGCCTTCCATTAAAAGTGACGTTGCTTTTTGAAAAGGAAAAAGCAGGTCAGAGAATAAACTATAACACCCAGACAGGAGAAAATCACACCAATTTTGAATCCCGGAAGTGTATAT
>ERZ779649.1847-NODE-1847-length-11036-cov-5.751207_pt1 | contig 11036 bp, 5 predicted proteins | sample MGYA00511882_ERZ779649 | MGnify/ENA primary metagenome ERZ779649 (study PRJEB29588, sample SAMEA2157793) | human gut metagenome | biome: human gut; feature: human-associated habitat; material: faeces | place: Denmark | collected 2008/2010 ... | reverse complement strand
GTATGACACCTAATGGAAATCATATGCTTCGGCTTTTAACTCACAGCTAACGGCTCACAGCTCACAGCTGATAGCTTTTATCCTCTTCCTCCAATCGTCATTCTGAATGGACGCAAGAATGCTTTGTGAAAAAGCAGCAAAGCAGCAATATGGCACGGAGTGAAGAATCTATGACTCGGATGACGCCTTACCACTTTCCCCACCACGGGTACAGATCCTTCACATTCGCTTCGGATGACGCCTGACCGTCAGCTTATCCTCAGTCATACAAAAATACGGTACCCATCACATCTGACGAGTACCGTATTTTATGTTTCTTAAGTTATTTCCTTACCCTTGCTTTCCATTACGCTTTCGGGGAAATATGAGAACCATACACATCGCGGTAATCATTTTTCGCCTTATCGTCTTCACTGTTGACACGGACACGTTCTACCTTGTTTCTGTCATTGTCCTTGCCGGAAATGCGGTCGACACGGATACGATCCAGACGGATCTGGCGGAGTTCCGGTTCGAACTCATTCATGGCTCTATCCATATTGTCATCTACCGGCGCTCCATTCTTCAATGCACGATAGAACATCGCCGCAAATTCATAGCGGGTCATGGAACGGTCACCCTTGAATTCACCGTCCGGATAGCCTTCGATGATACCGTTTCCTGCCAATGTAGCCACATATTCATAAGCCCAGTGGTTTTCCGGCACATCGGGGAAATCCTTCTTCTTACCCATATCCAGGATGCCAAGAATAGAATTCATCTTCTGCTCCATGGTATCCAGGCGTTTCTTCAAGTCCTTGTTCTCATCACGGAGATCGACGATTTCTTTTGCCATGGCTACTTTGGATGTGGATACATGGTTGCCCTGTCCCAGCTTCACGCTAACTCCGGCATTCACCATGTTTTCACCGGCACCGAAGGAACCGCCCACGCTGAACATGGTATCTTCATTAGGGCGGTAGAATGCGCCTACCGATACGGCATGAGCATCTTTGTAGTTGCCGTAACCGGCTGCGAAATCCCACTTATCATCCGGGTCGAAATCAAGGGGATGAAGGGCTGCCAATGCTGCAGCGCCCGCTCCTACACGGTTCACACGGGTTCCCAGTTCGCCTACTTTATTGGTTACATTTTTGATATCCTGCGAAGACGCGATGCCGGAAACGGAATAGGTGCTGCCGTCATTACGAGTGAAGTTCAACGTATCCCCGCTAAGTGAAGCAGATGATGTATAGCGGTCCTGCAATCCGGTGACGGTTGCTGTCGTTCCATCACTGTTTGTCAGCGTAGCAGTACCTGCACCGTTCGAGGCATAGGTCGCCGTGCCGCCGGTTACTACCGTATCCTTGGCATTGATCGTGTATATAGCATGTCCGTCCCCAGGATCTGCCGTCTTATTCACCGACGTAATATTCGTCCCGGCCCTTACTTCTGTGGAAGCAGCCGCTACGATGGATGTTTTTGCTTTCCTCAGCTGCGCTACATTGACAGCATCAGTATCATTTGTGCCGGCTGCAACTCCGGTAATCTGGCGGGTGATACCTTTGGACGTATCGCCTACGGAAACAGCTGCTTGCGTAGATTTCCATACCGAAGATGTATCCGTGGAATTCGTACCTGTTCCGGGATCATAGCCCGCAACGCCTTTATCCACGGACGCCACAGAACCTGCGCCAAGCGCTACACCGCCTTCTTTGGTCACGTTGGCTTCACTGCCGATGGCTACAGCATTCTTGACACTGGTACTGGTACCGGCTTGAGACGAACCGATGACAACGCTGCCGTCGGCACCTGTCAGTGTTCTCTTATCCCCAAAGACAACAGCGCCATTTGTATTGGTCACATTATTTTCAGAACCGATGACGGAGACGTGATTGATATTAGTCGCTGTATTATTATAACCGGTGATCGAGTTGTAGGTACTCGGACTGCCGCTGGTACCGGTCACGGTATTGTTAACGCCAATAATGGATGTTTTCTGGGTATAATCCGCTTTGTTGCCACCGCCAATAGCTAAAGTGGCACCGCCACTTTTAGAACCTGTAATCGCAGTTCTCAATTTATCAGCAAATTCTTTTGCAGAAGAACCACTATCAGATGGTGCAGAAATATTGGTGATGGAATTGGTAATTTCATTGCCGGCACCGTAAATGAGAGATCCATTGGAATTAAAGGTGCGGTTTGCCACACCGGTAACAGTATTAGCGATACCAGCATAACGATTATTTGATGTTTTCGATTCAATACTATTCAAAGAACCTGTAATGGTGGCTCCTAAATTCTTTACCGGATTTGCCAGTCGTCCACCGTTATACTCGCTGGAAATAATATTATAGACACCGGTACTTGTCGTAAAAGCGCCATTGCTGAAACTGTTGGCACCGATGGTGGTGGCATAGACATTCAACGCGTCTGTCCGCGTAGAAGCGCTGTCTACCGTGGTATCCCCCAGTGCGCCTTTGTAATTATGTGAACCGATCATCGTACTACCGGTACGGGCAAAAGTATTATCACCGATAGCAACACTGCCTACGACCTTCGTCGGATCAGCCGGTATTCTTGCTAAAGATAACCAACTTCCGCTAAATGTTGTCTGTCCAAAGGCAAAGCTGGCTTCTCCGCCGCCAGCCATATTTTCTACTTTTGCATTTTTGCCAATGGCAATGCTGCCGCCTTGGCTGGCATAGTTATTGATATTGGCTCCTTACCTATTGCAACATCACCGGTTGCAGCACTAGCACCATTAGAATAACCAATGCCAGCTCCTTGCCCAATTGCTACGTTTTCTACTTTCGGAGCGCTACTCCCCGTACCAATAGCAATCCCCGGGCCATTACCTGCCGGGTTGGTCGCCGGTGCGGCATCAGCCGCATAACCACCCATGAGGACTCCCATCCCCACAGTTGCCGCCAAAACGGCTTTCACCGCTTTTCCCGAAGCGCTCTTCGTGTGGCTTCTTGCCACTTCAGAAGTGACGACATAGGCATGTTTTGCCTTACTCCATACAACCTTGTAAATCTTGTTCATACTTTCCTCCCAATTTAAAGAAAATAAAAAATATAAAAGAGCTGTCATGTTTTCCCCTTCGTACTCCGTCTCACCTCTCCCTGTCACACAACCGGTTTCAGATTTTAACAGACAAATTCCGCAGGTTACACAAAACTGCTTTTCTAATAATTAAATATTATAGCAGAGAATTTATCTTGTTTCCACTTTTTTAAAAACTATCACGAATAATTAAGAAACAAGGTTAGTTGTAAAATGAAATCAGACACTAAACCGCAACAGCAAATCGGGCAGTTACACAAGAAAACATTTCATTCCGTATTCTTCATCCCGCTCCCGCAAGTGAGTATCCCCAGAGCTACAGCATCGATGATGATCACAACTTCATGCGCCGCTTAGCGTCTTTGAAATCGGCGCCTTACTAGATCCGCAGGGCAAGACACTTCATTTATTTTCGAAATCGTTCATCTGCTTTCTTTATAGAAAATAGAAAAATCATGCCTCCTGAATTCTATCGCATATTCATGGAGGCATGATTTCATACTACACGGAAATTATTTTACAGGATTATCTGTTGTGAATGACACGTACGCGTTCGATTGTCGGCTGTCCTGCTTTGTTCTGCGCAATCGTGTCCACGCGGAACCGCTCCAATTCAGGTTCAAATTCCTTGAGCATTCTGGCAGGTACTTCGAATCCTCTCTGCATCGCACGGTATACGATAGCACCGAATTCATAACGTGTCATCATACGGTCGCCGCCAAAGTTTCCGTCAGGATACCCTTCAAGGATACCATTCCCCGCAAGGGTGGCGATATATTCGTAAGCCCAGTGGTTCTCCGGTACATCAGGGAAGAGCTTGATCTTCATCGGATCCAACGCCTGTCCCTGAACGACCTGGCCAAGCGCGCCGCGCAGCTGTTCCACTTCCTTACGGAGGTCTTTGATTTCTTTCGCCATTGCCACTTTTGATGTGGATACATTGTTGCCCTGTCCCAGTTTCAAGCTGACGCCGGCATTCACCATATTCTCTCCGCCGCCAAAGGAACCTCCCACACTAAACATGGTATCCTCATTCGGACGGTAGAATACGCCGATAGCCCCCGCATTGGCATTTCTGTAATGTCCATAACCGGCTGCCACATCCCATTTATCATCGGGATCGAAGTCCAGCGGATGGAGGGATGCCAAGGCGGCTGCCCCAGCGCCAACTTTGTTCACACGGTCCCCCAGCTTGCTGATGCTCTGGTTTGTCTGGAACAGCTGGGAACCGTTCACCGCATCTTTGCTGGTCGGGCTAATATCGCCGGGCGCCACATTGGTGATCTTCTTATCTCCCGCATCTACACCGTTTTTGGTGATGGAAGGCCCGTTATTGATAGTCAGTCCGTTATCATTAATCGTGGTATCTCCCGTCTTGACGGTCGTGGCATTGACAGTCTTGGCATTCACTGTATCGGAATTTACCGTAGTGATATTTCCTGTCTCGGCAGTAACTGTCTTTGTCATCACAGTTTCCAAACCTTTCAGGTCTTTGGCCATGCGGACTTTCAGGTTGTTATTGCCGTCGGATACGACGCCAAGGTTGTCTTCTGTGGTCAGTTTGTTTGTGTCTGTAATGCCTCCGACTACGTTCACCTGTTCGTTCAGTTTCTTCTTGATGACCGCTCCTGTATCACCGCCATACTTCATGCCATCATTTAAGGTAGCCACTTCTTCTTTGCTTCCGTCCGGTTTCTCGTATACGATACGGGTCGTGGTCGTACCCGGCGCGCCGTCTACTCCGGGCTTGCCATCACGGGTAACGGAAATATTTGTCGTTACGCCGTCTTTACCATTAATACCGATTTTACCATCTTTGCCGTCTTTACCTGTAGCAACAATAGTTTCGCTTTTCAGGTTCTTGTCCAAGCCAACAATCATTTCACCGTTGCTATTCACCATGGTCTTGATGTTGGAAGAATCATATTCCGTATCCGCCTTCGTACCGGTGCCCTTGATGGTCATGGTTTCATTCAGTTTTTTAGCTACGGTACCGGTATTTCCTGCAAACTTGAGCCCATCATCCAGGGTAGCAACGTCATGCTTATCACCATTCTTTTCTTCGATGATGAGACGTGTGATATTCGTTCCGTCAACGCCGGGTTTACCATCACCACCTTTAATGGTAAGTCCGTTAGCGCCGTCCTTGCCATTCAAACCGATGGAGCCATCTTTGCCGTTGATGACCACAGCAGAGCCATCTTTACCGTTGACTCCAATGGATCCGTCTTTGCCGTTCGCGCCTTTTTCACCAAGATTGATGTTATCTTTCACATTGACTTTATACGGATTCGCTGCTGTTCCGTCGCCTTCAACGGTGGTATTCTTTCCATCTACCAGCTTGGTCGCATTGGCTGCGATCTCGTCTTTCAGCTGATCTACATTGACCGCATCTGTACCAGCCGTGCCTTTTGCTACATTATGGATCTGGTTGCCGCCATTATTCAGGCCATCCGCGGTTAAAGAAACATTCGTCTTGCCGGTTCCCGGTGTTTTCGGCGTAATGGTGACACCTCCGGCGGTGACTTCCGTCTTATTTCCGGTGCTGTCGGTCACAGTCGTACCGGCTCCGTTAGTTACTGTCGTATTTCCTGCCGCGTCTTTTGTCGTTACGCTGGTCAGATCTTTCAGCTCTTTAGCAAGTTTGACGTTGAACTTATTATTCGCCGCATCGGCTACCACGCCGATATTGTTATCACTCAGTTTGCTGCCGTCAGCGCCGCCCAAGATGGACATCGCCTGGTCAGATCCCCGTTTAACCACATTGACGTCTGCCGCGCTTGTCGCGCCGATAGTGGAATTGTCTCCGCCAAAACGGAGCGGACGGGTCATGGTATAGAGCTGGCTGCCATTAACCGCATCCGTACTCTGCGGAGCAACCAATCCGGCCGCCACGTTCTGAATACGGCGTTCCCTGCCTTTAGCTCCTACCGTGACGACACCTGCCGGTGTGCCCCCTGCATAGGCATAGGTACCATCACTGTTATAAACCGCCATACCTTTTGTGGACACGCTGTCTGCCACATAAGCGGAGCCGCTCCCCAGATATACGGAATTCCCCATGGTAGCATTCACGTTGCTGCCCAGTATCTGGGTATTGGACAATCCCTGCGCATTACTTGATGCATCTACTGTATTATTATTCCCGACGATCTGGACATCTGTAAGATTCTTTGTATTATTTTTTGCCTTTACCGTATTCTTGGAACCGGTAATCGTGATACCGGACATCTTGCCGGCATCATCCTGTGTCGTCGTATCCGCATCGCCGCTGACTGTATTATTATTCCCCGTCAGCATAATATCCGTCAGTTCTGTTGCCGTTTCTTTTTTGACAATGTTGCTGTTGCCGGTTACTCTGTTATTCTCGCCGTCCAGTGTATTTTCATTTCCAAACACACCGGAATTGACCGCCGTGATATTTGAACCATTGCTTGCTACCGGAGTTGTGGGAGCACTGTTCCGTGCGCCGATGACATATGTTCCTGCCCCATTGACAGTGTTAGCCGTACCGATTGCGCCGGAAGATTCTCCTGTAGCACTTGCCGTTGTACCTATAGCCAAAGCATCATTCGCCAATGCGTGTGCCTGATCACCCAAAGCTACCGCGCTCCGGCTGTTACTCTTGGCTTCACTGCCTATTGCTACCGCTTTATCATCAGAGGCTCCGGCGGCATAACCGATGGCCACCGCCTTATCCACACTGGTTCCGCCATTCTTTATGGTGGTGACGGCACGGGTACCCATGGCAATAGAATGATTCCCTTCCGACTGTGCTCCTGCACCAATGGCCATATTGTATTTATAACCGGAAGCCGCCACAGTCTGCGTAATGGTAGGTGTACCGCCATTTATTTCCTCATAGCCGGTTCCCAGGGCGATGCTGCCTTCTCCCTGTGCCTCCACATTATTCCCAATGGCCGCGCTGCGTTTTTCCAATGCTTTGGCGCCGACGCCTGCTGCCATAGAATCTTCACCGGCAGCCCCGTCATTATTGTAATTATTCGCATTTGTGGACTTCACAGAGTAATAATGAGTCTTTGCCTGATCCACTGTTTCATTCAACTGATTAACATTAACCGCATCTGTTCCCGATGTACCCTTAGCCACATTGTGAATCACGGTTCCTTTGTTATTGGTATTCTTTAAAGTGATACTCTCTCCCTGCCCGGTAGTTACAGTATCATAGTAAACTCCTGTAGCCGTCGTACTAGTGATACTGGCATTCACCTGCCGGACCGTTTCATCGATGGATTTCTTCAGCTGTGCCACGGTAACGGCATCCTGATCCTGCGCGCCATCCGCCACATTCGTAATACGGCGCAATGCTGCCGCCGTACCGACTGAAACACCTGTGGAAGGAGCAGCAGTCCCTGTCAGGTAACCAGTACCGCTGATCATGGCCGCGCTGGCTTCCGAACCATTACCGATAGCAATGTTCCCGCCGGAAGCCTTTGCCCCTTGTCCAAGCGCCATGCTGGCCGCGTCTTCCGCCAATGCATTAAACCCGGCAGCTATGGATCCATTTCCTGCTGCCTGCGCATGAAAACCAAGCGCCAACGCGTCATCAGCGGCTTTCGTATCACTGCCGACTGCTGTCGCCTGGAGGCGGGACACCAGGGTAGCATTCTTATTGGCATTATATCCGATGGATACATTTTTCCCAATAGAAGGGTTACCGGCAGTACCTATATTCGTCCCTGCCTCTACACCAATGGCAATATTATAATTGCTGGATACATTTCCGCCCGCCTTGGTGCCGATGGCAATATCATGCTGTCCATCCACATTTTGTCCGGCTTCGTCACCAATAGACACATGCGAGCCCTTCGTTCCCAATACATCACCAATCATGCCCTTACCGGCACCAATACCGACAGACACAGATCTGCCGGCTGCCGCGCCGGCCTCATCACCGACAGCAACAGAACTGGAACCGGCTGTCTGACTGGCATTCCCAATAGCAACCGCATTTTTTCCTTTTGCTTCCGTTCCCTGACCAACAGATACGGCATTTTCTCCTTCGGCCACAGCAGAAGTACCGGCTGCCAGACTGTTTTTGCCTTTAGCAGCCGCTTCTTTGCCGATCGCCGTTGCGGCTTCCTTACCGGCCTGGGCACTTTCGCCAACAGCAATCGCACTGTGACTGTTTTTGGCAACAAAAGCACCGTGCCCGATAGCTGTCGCATTATTAGAAGACACCGTCTTTGCCGCTGTTCCAATCGCCATACTGTTGTTATTAACTATACGATTGCCGCCATCATTTTGAACAACCGCTCCATCTCCCAACGCAATAGAAGAATTACCACGGGCATTGGCTTTATTCCCGACAGACACACTATTCTTGCCGCCGCCGACAAGTACGACCGTGCTGTCTCCATCCGGTGTCATACCGCTGACAGCACCGTTAATTGCCCCATGGCCGATGGCCACGCCATTTACTGCATTAGAAACGTTTCTGGAAGCATGCCCTACCGACACGGAATCTTCGGCTTCTGCTTTGGCCTCCACCCCCATTGCCATCGCATTATCTTTGGTGGCTCTGGCCTGCGTCCCTACCGCGACAGCATCCGAGCCAACAGCTGAAGCATCTGCCCCCGTGGAATTGGCACGGAAATACTTAATCCCCGGTTTTGCAGCATCAAGTCCCAGGCTATTTGTCAGTGCTGTGAGCGTGTTGATTTTTAATGTATTATTGCTGATATTGCCGGCGTTTGTGCTGATATTGGTAGTATTCGTACTGATATGGGTAGCATTATTGTTGATATTGCCGGTGTTGGTATTCACCTGCGTACTTAATGTAGCCAAATCACCCGTCGTGGCCAGCCCGGTCGTTGATATGGTAATCGTCTTGGTTGCCGGATCCTTAGTTACGGTGATATGGGTACTGCCGTTCAATGTATCCCCATCATTGACTGTAGCCGCCTCACTGCCGACAAAACCGCCAAAGCCCAGCATCGCCGTTAAAACCGCAGCCAGCGCAGATTTATATGCTTTATTCCCCTTATTTTTGCTGCTGCTGGCGGCAATTTCTGGAACTACCACATAACTGTTCTTCACTTTGCTCCAAATGACTTTGTAAATTTTGTTCATATAACCCTTCCTCTCTACATACCCAAAAAATATAATGCTATATCAAAAATTTATTTATATGATCCGGCAGATCTCCTACACCTCCTTCTATACTTCTCATCATATTTACCAGCCTTTATAAAAACACAAGATTTTTCACTGATGAATATTTATCTACCGGTTCAGTGCCATTTCATTCATATAATGTAAACAGCTGTGCTCTTAATTTTTGCAATAACAGTACAGCTGTCCTTACTTTAATTCCAAATGCCTTTATGAATATGATTCATATCAATATTTCTTAAGAATGGAGATGAATTTCGGAGCGATCGATTATTTCCAAGGCATTCCTAAAAAGCTACCTTATTCTCCATATTTCTGTTCAAGTCCACTTTAATAAAAGAGTTTCCTTATTTCCCGTCATGTGTATGTCGTTACATACTGTAACAGCATACATACAAAATGGCCCAATCATATAATTCTAAATTTCAAATCGACTCCCAAAAAAAAAGCTCCTCCAACGGCATATCCGTTTTTAGAATCATTTTAATCTTCACAGCCTCCTTAAAATTAATTCCATGACGGTTTTCCATTTTCAACAGCAGCATTTCCTGCTTGATCCCCATTTCTTTTGACAGTTCTTCAAGGCTCATCTCCTGTTTTGCCAATTCTGCCATCAGATTTTTATACACGTTCCTCTCTCCCTTTAATTTGAAATTTCAAATTATTATATCATTATAACTTTTTATTACTAAAAAATCCACATCCCACTCCTGATTCATTGAAATTTCGATATTATTTATGTAAAATCAACAGTAAGGAGGCGATTATGACAAAAGAGGAATATTTGAAAAAGCTGATCCTCCAACGATGGACACTGAAAGATTTCGCCGCAAAGATCAATATGCCATATGGAACTCTATATTCCATTCTGAAGAATGTAGATGGCGGATCCATGTACAATATAGTAAAAATCTGCAGTGGTCTGCACCTTTCCACTGACGAACTGTCTCAGATAGGAAAGCCCCGGAATTATATCCTGCAGGAAGATAGAAGTACGTACAATACAAAAGAACTACCGGATCTGAGATCCATCTTGAGCAGCACATTTCTCTTCAATGGAACGGAATATACTCTCTCAGAGAAAAAACAGGACATGCTGTCTCAAATCATCCAAGCTGTACTGAGCGAAAAAACATAGTAGATCCCGTATCGCACTTTTCTCGGAAAATAACGGAATTACCAGCTTATTTTATCCAAGCCGGCAGGCGTAAACACACATAGCACTTCCACATCCATTTCCTATGTATTCATACATTTACTTTATCAGTACAATTATTTATCTTCTGCCCCAACCAAGCGGGTCTCGGTTTTCTATACCATAATCTTCACATAGTGCTACCTGAAGGTAATCATAGAAGAATCACGGGCAATAAGCTTTCCTCAAACAGAATCACCCCCGCAAAACCCAAAGCGTCAAAAATATATCCTCACAACACAAAAAGCGTTCCTTCCCAGATATACAATTAGGAAGAAACGTTTTTATTTTTATACCTTATATGTACAATATGGGTTGTGCCAATAATTTTTCACAAATTCAGACATATCATCGGTAATGGATCAAATCAACCGGTACTTTCCTATTCAGAAACTCCCCTTCTTTAGAAAGCAAAGTTTGAGGCAAATCAAGCCGGCGCCTTTCTTGCCAATTCAGTGCACTTATTATTATGCGCCCGATGACCAACGAAGCCGAAACGGATACTCGCATGCCAAGATGATTCAACCCGTAAAAGAATATTTAGCTTATAGCTGACAGCTCACAGCTGATAGCTTTTATCTTCTTACCGGCTTCCCCACCACGGTGACAGATTCTTCGCTGGCGCTCAGAATGACGTTTAATGTTCTCTGTCATTATG
>ERZ779649.1841-NODE-1841-length-11072-cov-2.855496_pt1 | contig 11072 bp, 9 predicted proteins | sample MGYA00511882_ERZ779649 | MGnify/ENA primary metagenome ERZ779649 (study PRJEB29588, sample SAMEA2157793) | human gut metagenome | biome: human gut; feature: human-associated habitat; material: faeces | place: Denmark | collected 2008/2010 ... | reverse complement strand
TGCTGGACGAGCCGACGGCGGGGCTTGACCCGGAAGAACGGATCCGGTTCCGCGGTATCATCAGTGATCTTTCCCAGCAAAAGCTCGTTTTGCTGTCAACGCATATTGTATCGGATCTCGAAGCAGTCGCAAACGAAATCATTCTGCTCCGGAAAGGTGTTGTCCTCTCAATGCAAAAGCCTGCTTCGCTGCTGGAGCATCTGAACGGGCAAGTCTGGCTCGTTACAGTTCCTGCTGCGGACGAAACGGCACTCACAAAGCAATATACCTGCAGCAATGTCATGCACACAGACGGAAAAAGTGTGATCCGCCTGCTCAGCAAAAGCGCCCCTCGACCCGACGCAGTACCAACAGCACCCAATATGGAGGATCTGTATCTATATTATTTCGGCAGATGATCGTCCGGCTGATTCCGGCTGAATCTCGGGTGCAGTAAAGCGCAGATTTTTTAGAAGGCAGCTTGCAAGTTTTTAGACCTGCAAGCTGCTTTTCTCTGTAAACGCAGAGCCGATTTTGCTGCCGCAGAACCTCCGGAAACGAGATTTGTCCGTTTGTCCGCAGCACCTCCTGATAGCTCATGCCGCGCATTTTCTGGTATGTTGCCGCATCAATATCTGTGTCTGATGCGAGAATATGATTGCAGATGTTTTGCTCAACAGCCTGCTTGAGAAGCAGTTTGCCGATTCGATCCCCGAACATACTGAGGATGGCTTCGAGCGTTTCTCCGAGGATTTTCGGCAGGAAGTCTCCGGCATATTCGCTCTGCAAATAGCCGCAGTAAAATAGAATCGCCTTTGCAATAAACTCGTTCTGTGTGCTGCATCCGTCGCTTTTGTAGTGCTCCTGCACCCGCTGCCAAACCGTATCTTCCATCCAGACTGTGTGGCGGCTTCGTTCTTCTGTTTTCATGTTCAAAACCTCCCGAAATCGTAATAGCGTCAAAATTGTCCTTGATTTTACTGGCTTTTTGCGGCTTTTGGGCAATAACAGCGTCATTCCACTTTTGACAGCCGCAAAAAAAGCGCCATTTTTATCCCCCGAAACTGCCCGCACTGCGGGCAGAAGTGGACGGGCTGGCGCAGAAAAGCGCCAGTCCTTTCACCTGCTATAATTCGTCCATAGGAAAACTCGGATAAAAATGCAGACATTTCGCATAATCGACGAAAACCATTCCCACGAAAATGCGGCTTCCAAGCTCGTTCTGGCGGCAGTCCGCTTTTTTATCCTTGCGGTACTTATTCGCTTTAAGCAGCATTCGGCTCCGCCGTATGAGACGACTTTTCTTCCCTTCTTTTCTTTGCCGTTATCAGCGCGCAGATGCGCGATGATATAATATCTTCAAATGTGATAGGGGCATCTATTTTAGAGAAATACTCTCTGATAACTTTTTTCAGTTCTTCTCCCATCCACGGACCAAATGTAATGTGTATATTCTCAATTTGATCAAAATGAATTGGAATCATAAGGTATTGGTAATTCTCAATTTCAAACACTTTTGTGCTATTATCGCTACATAATTCAAGTGAACGAAACTCAGCTACGATTCTACTTTCGTTTAAAAATGCCCATTCTTTAGATTTTGTAGATGCCAGAGCAGTTACATTTGTTGCCGTAGCCCCCATTGTAGCGGGGTTCTCGGTCACTTCCTTGTCGTCAAATACTACATCCTTTATGGATGTATAAATTCCTATAGGTGTCTCTATTCTTTTGGGGCAAAATGCATACTCATCAAATGAACCACTAATTGGATACGCTTTTACGCTACGCTCAAACTCTATCAGTCCTTGTCGAAAAGAATATGCCCGTTTTTTCACTGTAAAACTAACTCTAACGCCCGTTTCTGCTCGGGTATACATATACCAAAGCGAAATGTTCTCATCTTCCTCGTGGTTTAGGCTAACAATATACGGCAAGCTATCATTGTGTTCCATTAAGGGCTTTAAATATTCGCCCTCATTCCTATCATCTAGTAAATCAATTCTTGTTGCCTTTAATTCCTTATTTCTCAAAATTGAAAGTAGCGCATTTAGATTTGTATAATGAGAATAAGTAAATCTATCGCTTGCGTCCCGCCATGCTTTTGCTGCTGGACTATCAGATATTATTTCAGAATAGATGGCTCGTCGGCCTACAAAAACTTTCATTTAACGCCCCTCTTCCGTAACGCACCTCACACCAGCGGATTCCGCGTGAAGTCCCATGAGGTTTCATAGGAATCCCAATCTTTTTTGCTAACTTGTATATTCTCAGAAACCACTTTTTCAACATCTTCAATTTTATCTACTTCAATAGCAACTGGAATGTTTGCTATATCTCCTGCCTGGAAGTTGATCGTTGGTGAAAAAATAGACAGGAACTCATCAACAACCGGTGTGTTACATAGTCCAAGCAGATATAGCAGATTAGACTCAGTAAAGCAACTCATGCCCGATACATCAAAAATATGACCGTCCGGTTTATACCGAAACGCAACGCGCCCTGATGAAATCAGTGACCACGATATGCACCGGTGAAAATAATACTGGGTGTTCTGAGGTCGAGAACGCAGCTTTCCTTTTTCGTCTACAAAGTGGCGAATTTCAAAACCATCACGTTCCCAATTTACCAAATACTCGTTGTTTCCGTACCAACGGCGATAATCGCCACCCTTGTTATAGGGGAACCATTTCTTTTGGCTTTTTACAGCACTATCCAAATTTTCCGCCATATAATTAACTTTCTCTTCATTCACTTCATACCAAAGTCGAATGAAAATATCGTTACATCCGGTCGCAAGTCCTTGCCTTGGTCTGGCAATTTGTCCGATTGATGGGTATGCAAAAGTTTGCAAAGTTGCGCTGCTCACCCAATACGCCACCGGAGAACCGGGAATTTTGGAGAAGTTGTCTTGCGATGCTTCATAGTAAATCTGCTTTGAATTTGGAGTCACAGGTTGCTCAACTATTCCGTCATCTGTGGTGTAATCTACAAAGGAATATCTATACGAATGATTCTCTTTCGCGCGAATATAAAGCTGTGCGATGTCTTTGGGTTCAATATATTGGAATGTCCGCTCGTGAAGCCTTAAATATACGCCTTTGTAGGATGCGAGATGTCTTTTTTTAATTACGAATGCAATAGAGCCAAAGTCAATTCCAAAAATACCACGACCCATATGAAGCAGGTTCTCTATACTGCTTGTTGTAACTGTTTTTTCCCTGAGTCGTTCAAAGGATGTCAAAAACAAAAATGATGGCTGCGTGATCATCGCCTGATAGCCATTCTTCTTCGCCATCTGCCCGCAACGTTCAATAAACACAGCAAACATATCCGCCTTGCTGTCCGGGAAGTTCTTCTTTACATAGTCGGACAGCTTTGCACCCATGCCAGACGCACCCATATACGGCGGATTTGTCACCACCGCATCGTACTTCTGCGCCAGCAATTCGGCGCACCTGACCAGCGGCAGCAGTTCCTCCAGTGCCGGTTTCTGCATCATATTGATGTCCTCGCGGATCTCGTCAAACCGGGCGTACAGTCCGGCAAAGTCTACGGGCGTGATGTTCAGGATGGAGCCGTACTCCTTGGCGTCCCGCATCTCGGTGACGATGCGCTCAATATCGGCTTTCAGCTTCGGATCATTCCTGTGGAAATACTCGATGGTCATTTCCTGAATGCCGTTGCTCTCGCGGATAGAGTAGATATTCGGCTGAATCCCACGGGTAAGCAAGCGCCGGTCATACTGCCGCGCCTTCATCATAACCGCAAAATAGGCAAGCTGCGCCGCGCGGTCATCAATGTCTAACCCAAAGAGGTTATTCTTGAGGATGCTCTGCGCCGCCTCGCGCTGATCCCAACCGGCAGAGGTATAAATCTGCATCAGCACATCGAAGGCATACACCAGAATATGCCCGCTGCCCATGCAGGGGTCGATGACCTTGATCTCTTCCGGCTTGATGGTCTTGTATTCCTCCCGGAGCTTGGCAAGCTGCGCTTCCACCTCTGGCTCCTGCTCGGCTTCATCCAGATAGTATTTCCAGCCGCCCCGCAGCTCGGCGTTGGGGTGTCCTTCCAGCCAAAGCCGACCGAGGGAGTTTTCCACCATATAGCGAACAATCCAATCCGGCGTGAAAAGCTGCGTGGCGGCAGGGATGCGCTCCTTCGTAATCTTGACGTTCTTCTTGAGCTGGGCAAAGGTATCGTCTTTCAGCTCGGTGTTGTAATACTGATACAGCCAGCCAATGATCTGAACGGCATCCTGCCAGTCCTCTTCGGGGATGTCGGAAACCATGTGACCAAGAACGCTGTCCTGACGGAGAATGTTGTTGGGCAGCAGCATTTCCGTATAGCCGCCCATACGCTCGAACATGACAGGAAGCGCACTGTTCAGGGCGTTGCACTGCGTCAACAGCAGATAGCGGTAGAGGGCTTCGGTGTCGTTGCTCTCGATATACTCCGCCACCTTGCCGCTGTCCAGTCCCGGCAGATCAAGGTGCAGCACATCGTTCAGGATCTCCGGCTTGAACGCACCGGATGCGTCCGAAAACACGCGGATATGGGAGGGCAGATAGTTGTTGACCTCCATAAAGCGCAGGGCAATAAAGCGGTTGAACCAAGTGTAGGCAACCTCTTCCATGACCTGCTGATAGCCCTTTTCCTTGATTTGCTTGATGAGTTCCTGCCGCTGTGACTTTTCCTCCGCCGTCAGCAGCCGACCGTTGAGCGTGTCCGCAGAGGCGTCACCAAAGCCGGACTCGTCAATTCCATATTGATAGGCACGTTGGGAAACCTGAGCGATCAGCTCGTTCCGCGCCCAGATCGCAAACTTCTGAATTGCGTTCTTGTTCATCTTCTGATACTCCTTTAGTTGATCTGCACGCCGTCGCAGCTTTCGAGCGTCTTCATGAGCTTTTCGCGGATCGCCTCGACGTACTTATCAATGTCTTCCTTGCTTTGCAGACGCTTAACCGAGCAGAGGTCGTATCGGCGCACGGTCATGATCTTCGGGGGCTTCGGCGCGGGCGTTCCGGGCTTTGCGGTTACTGCGGGCGCGGGTTTCGGCGCTTCCTGCTGACGGGAGGCAGACATGACCTCCATGCGGCGGCAGATCGTGTCCTTGTAGTTGAGAAGCTGGGTGATCATGGCGTCCAGCTCGGTGAGAGAGATCGCAGTTTTCGCCGCCTCGCGCTTGTTCACGAAATGATCGTCCGCCTGACGGAGCAGTGCCCCGGCGTCCCGCGCTTCGCTGGCAAGCTGGTGAACATCCTGCATACACTGGCGGATGTTTTCAGCAACTTCCTCGCGCTTCATATCCAGCAAGCTGTCGTAGGCGGTCTTGACCTTCTGGACAAGTTCCGGCAGCTCTCCAATACGGGAATAGGGCTTTGGCATGGCAAGGATTGTGGACATCGTGCTGATGACGTTCAACGTGTCTGCATCCGCCGCGAAGTAGTCTCTTTCCTTGAGAATGCTGGCAAGCCTCTTCTTGGCATCGTCGAACACCGTCCGCTGCGCCTTGAAGAACATCTCCACGCCTTCCATATCCTCGGCGGAATCGAGAAGATCGTCCTGCCGCTGCACCATCCGCTTGAGCAGGGCAACATTGTCCTTGCGCTGGCTCAGAACATCGTTCATCAGATCGCGGGCAGCGGTGACGGTTTCTTTTTCGGGGTAACGCTCTTTGGAGTAGAACTCGTCAAGGAGCTTCTGATAGTGGCTCTGCTTAGTTTCAAAGGTGTTCAGCACGAAGTGGATCAGCCCGTCCTCATCGGAGGGAATGTCCATCGCGCCCAGATAGTCCCGCAGGAAGTTGACGCTCTTGCGGATCAGCTCTTCGGAGGGGGCAATACGCCGTGCGACAATGGCTTTGTCAATCTCGGTCTTCTTGCGCAGGAAGTCCACCAAACGGCGCTCCTCCTTGCCAACAACTGCGCCGCCATAGTTGATCTGGATTTTCTGCTGGACGATCAGACGGGCAATCAGGGCTGCAATGTCGATTTCCTTCCAGCCATAGGGGATCGCCTGATACCGGCGCTGCACATCGCCCATCGAGGTCTTGAGCATCTTCTGGTTTTGCAGTTCCAACCACTGACTGATCTCATTGAGGGCGTCTTCGTTGTTTGCGCCCAGTCCGGTGAAGCCGACTTCTTCGTATGCGCCGTTGAGGATAGCGAGAATATCAGCGTCGCTGTCCACAAACTGATTGACCATGTTGAGCTTGGAATAGACGCTCTCCACAAGGCTCTTCATCGCCTCATCCAGCTTATCCTTCGCAGAACCGTATTTCAGGTCAAGGATTTCGCCGTGAACGTAGAACTTGCCCTCGACGATGGCTTTTTCAATCAGGCTGCGGGCATGACTTTCCAGCTTCCGCGCCTCGTCATTGCGGTCGCGGATGATCCGCTGGATGCTCTCCGGCATCTGCGACACGTTCCGCTGCTTGACATACTTGCGGATCTTCATCGCCTGTTCCAGCTCGTCGAAGTAGGGCGTGTCCGCCGAGAGAACGACGATTGCCTCGTTGTTGACCTGTGAGTCCATAATGAGCCGCTGATCTCCAACGCCGTAGAGGTCGCTTGCCACGGTGACAATGCGAAGCCGCATACCGCCCATAGACGCGCCGTTCAGCGTCTCGTCAACGTACTGATCATAGGCAAAGTCGTACTTGCCGTATTTATATTTCTTTGCCGGATAGATTTCGCCGTAGACCGTCTGAGAAATGCTCTGGACGATCTGGGCGCTGTCAACCGGCGTATTCTTGATGTCGATGGCAATATCCTGTTCCTCGTCCGTCAGGAAGGCGTAGGTATCGCCGTTGCGAGAGATATAGTTCTGCGTCAGAAGGCGTTCCAGCGAAGCCGTGATAGATGCGCGAAGGGCAATCTTGTCCGTGTGAATATCGTCGATCATCAGGATAGCGATGTTCTCGATATTCGCTTTGACGTCTTCAATATAACGGACGAGGTAGAGCAGCTTGAGGACGTTCACGTCCTGCTGTTCCAAGCCGTCGTGCGCGTCCGCCGCGTTCTGGCAGCGGTCGATGACCCGGCGGATGGCACTCTCCAAGAAGGTATGTACCGTGTCATAGAACTGATAGAACGGCACAAGGGCGTTCTCGTCCTTGTTTTCGATTTTCTGCGCCGCCTCTTGGAAACCAGACAGCATGGAGCGTTCGCCGCCCGAAAGGTGCTTGCCGGAGTTACCGTGCTTGCGGATTTCCGCGAGAACCTTCTGGATGACGATGAACTGATACGGCACAAAGGGGAAGGTCGCGCTGAACTCTGCCGCGCTGGTAAAGCCTTTGATGTCAAGGATCGGATTGTCAAAGGCGAATAGGCTCTTGAGACCCGAAGCCTCTTTCTCGTACTCCATTTGCAGAAGATGATCCGCGTCCTCTGTCTTCGCCAGAACACGCTTCTTGATGACCTCGTCAACAGAAGAGGAAGAAAGACTCAGACGGGTATTGAAGCGTCCCTGAATCTTGGAGAAGTCGTTGCCGGTGATTTTCACGACGGAATCAATCGCTTCCTGACTTGTGACCATGACCCAAACCTTGCCCCGGCATTTGTCACCGATCTCTTCCACCAGCGATTGCAGATTCATCATCAGATCGCCGTCGTCACCGATGTACTGACCGACTTCATCCACGCAGAACAGGAGACGGAAGTTTCCTTCCTTGCTGTCCACATACTCCTTGATCTCAGACACGAGCTGTTTGATGCTCATGTCGGCATTCTCTTCGCCGTTGAACCAGTTGCGGGCTGCTGTCTGGCTCATGCCGAGAACAGACTGCAAGACCTCAACCACATCATCCTCGAAGAAGGCAGCAGAATCGCGGGCGTTGACCCACTCGTCCCCGTTGACTTCCTTGAAGGCAGCGCGGAAGGCATCCGTCTTGCCCTGCTTGTCAATGAAGCGTTCCAGCTTCGCCACCTTGAGGTCTTCGCCATAGAAGCCGCAGTGGTTATAGAACACCTTCGCAAAAACGCGCAGCACGGCGGTCTTGTCCTTGTTGATCGGTCCTTCGATGTCAATGTTGAACAGGATGGACTCCGTGGGGATTCGGACGCATTTCTGCACCGTCGCATACATCATCGGATCGTCAAACTTGTCCGCAAAGTAATCAAAGGCGTGTTTGCCGTCCACCTCTTTGTTGGAGAGAAGGTAGGAGAGCATTTTCAGGAAGTGAGATTTACCACTTCCAAAGAAGCCGGAAATCCAGACGCCGATCTTGTCGGTCGGATTGTCAATGGCTTTGACGTAGTTATCAAAGAACGTGGCGAAATGACGCCGCAGTTCTTTCGTGATAATGTACTCGCTGAGTTCCTGCTTCAAGCTCTGCTGGTCATCCTGCGACACCTTGATAACGCCGTTGATGTCACGGTCGATGTCCTTTTGGAACATACTTTGTATTTTCATAGTGCCTTCCTCCAATCACAAAAGGTTGAATGCCCGGTAGTAGTGTCCGTCCAGAAACTTTCCAAACAATCCGAGGTCCTGCCCGTTGAACGATCCCGGATAAAACATGACGATGGGGATGTCTTCAAAGAGATGCTGCATACTGTCCAACATTTTATGAGAGCGCATAAACGGGAAGATTTTTCCCACGCCGGTCAGGAAAAGAACATCGCCGTATTCATGCGGCTCGTACTTCATGTATTCCAGAAGTGCCTCCGGCGTTGCAATCTTTTGAAGCTGCTTGAGAAGGTATTCCTTTCCGCGTTTTTCTTCCAGCCCGTCCACGGATCTCAGAACACGCTTGTCCTCCAAGAGTCTCAGAAAAATCTCGTAAAGGTCACATTCCTTAATGTGGTACGGCGTTCCGCTCTCCGCTTTCAGCCGGGAAACGAAGTCTCTGACAATCAATTCGTCTGCCGGATCATAGCAGAACACATGAATGCCGACTTCGTTGCTTAATCCTTTATTGGCAAGAAAACTGGGGTCAGATATTCTGTCCCGGATTCTATCCAACTCTTGCTTGATGTCGCTCATGCCAGAGCCTCCTATCTAAAGCAGTTAAAAGCTGCGAGTGCTTCGAGATCGTTATTTCTGCGGATGCCTTCCTCCAGCTCTTCGCAGAGGAACAGCGGATTGAGCCGCGTCGATTTGAAAGTGTCAAGAATCTCAACCTCGACCAGAACTTTTGTCAGCACTTGCTTGATTTTATTGACCGTTGACTCGCTCCATCCGGCAATATCGTCGTTCTGCTCCTGCAAGTGGGAGAAGAAGACATTCAGGTCTTTCCGTGAAAACTCGAAGTCCTGACTCCGGAACTTTTCTCCGATCACGCCGACCATGAAGTCCCAGACAATGCGGTTGTATCGCATCATGGCATAGAGGTTGATCTGCTTTGCAATCTCAGCCGGAGCCGATGATAATTCCTGCCGGAGTTGCTCATCATCCAAGGCATCCAGGCGCTTATAGCAGCTTCGCACCATGCGGGCAACAAGCCGCTCGGTCGGGTATTGAAACAGATTGTTCTTTTTGATTTCTTCGATAGCATCCTCCACGGATGTCCCGTCGAGGTAATACTTCGATGCAATGCGGATTTCATAGAAGAGAAATTGTTCCGCCGTGATCGTTCCGTTATAAATCAGAGATCGTTCCATTCGCTTCTCCATTCGAGCCGGTCTCCCAAGCTCATTGTAATCATATCATATTGGCTGTCCCATAAAGCGGACTTTATCATGCGTTTTCACTCGAATCCGGCACAATTTCCATAATATCTTCCACGCCGCAGTCCAGCGCCGTGCAAATTTTCAAAAGGATCTCCGTCGTGACATGACCGTTTCGACCCATTTTCGTGACGGACGCCGGGCTAATGCCTGCTTTCGCGCACAGATCTTTCTTTTTCATGTCCTTGTCAATCAGCAGTTTCCAAAGCTTCTTATAACTTACAGCCATATGTCGATTCCTCCAGATGAAAAAAGTGCTCTGCTGCTTGGCAGAACACTTTTGCGCAAAGCTGCCAAGTCTAACAACAGCGCTTTGCAGCGTTGTATTTTATTGTATCAAAACAGAATGGAAAATGCAAGGAAATGATAAAAACGAACGATTTTTATTTCGCAGACCACTTATCGAATTCGCCTTTATCTTTGTATATTGCCACGCAAATTCTGCATCTCATAAGACGCATGAATTATTGCTGTTTTGCGCGCGAAAATTCTATGCTATTCGTACCGAATGCGCAAACATTAATTAAGTGTCTTTATCGAATCCACCATAAATGCAGTTGAGCCTTTCCCATTTCTCTGCTACAATAAGAAAAAACGCAGCGGAGGTTTTCCCATGATCCGTGATATCTGCAAAGACGAATTTTTCCTATCCCAAAAGGCAGAGCCGGCCACGGCTGACGATTTGGCAATCGCGCAGGACTTATTGGACACGCTGGCCGCGCACAAGGACGGCTGTGTGGGCATGGCGGCGAATATGATTGGCGTCAACAAGCGCATTATTGCGTTCGACAACATTGGTGAGTACATGGTCATGTTCAACCCCGTGATCGTCAAAAAATCCGCGCCCTATGACGCGGAGGAGGGCTGCCTGTCGCTGACCGGCACGCGGAAAACAAAGCGTTATCAGACCATCAAGGTGCAGTGGCAGAATGAGCAGTTCCAGACGCGCATCAAGACGTTCACCGGCTGGGCGGCGCAGATCATTCAGCATGAAATTGACCATTGTGAGGGGATTTTGATATGATTTTGTATTTTTCCGGCACTGGAAACAGCAAATATGTCGCCAAGCGAATCGCAGACGCGCTGGGCGATGCGCTTGTGAATCTGAACGACCGAATCAAGGCTTCCGACACTTCGCCCGTTGAAACCGGCGAGCGGGTTATTATTGTCACGCCAACTTACGCGTGGCGCATTCCGCGCGTCGTGCGCGACTGGCTTCGGAAAACGGAACTGCGCGGCGCGAAGCAGGTGTGGTTCGTCATGACCTGCGGCAGCGAGATCGGCAACGCCGACAAGTACAATCGCGAACTCTGTACGGAAAAGAGACTTTCCTGCATGGGCACGGCACAGATCGTCATGCCGGAGAACTACATTGCGATGTTCTCCGCACCGCAGGCGGACGAAGCGCGGGAAATCGTC
>ERZ779649.1840-NODE-1840-length-11078-cov-2.270616_pt1 | contig 11078 bp, 10 predicted proteins | sample MGYA00511882_ERZ779649 | MGnify/ENA primary metagenome ERZ779649 (study PRJEB29588, sample SAMEA2157793) | human gut metagenome | biome: human gut; feature: human-associated habitat; material: faeces | place: Denmark | collected 2008/2010 ... | reverse complement strand
GCCATTCTTTATGGAGTATACACTTAAAGCAGCAACTGGAACCACCATAAAAAATGTATCTTTAATGGCAATGAACAACTTGCTAATTCCACTGCCTCCACTTTGTGAACAGAATAGAATTGTTGATAGAATGACGATACTCGACACAAAGGTTAAACAGTATCAAAAACAAGAAACGTGTTTGAGAGAACTTAATAATAACATATATTCGATTCTTAAAAAGAGTATTCTTCAGGATGCTATTCAGGGCAAACTTGTGCCCCAAATAGCAGAAGAAGGAACTGCCGAAGAGTTGCTTGCCGAAATTCACAAGGAGAAAGAACGCCTTGTAAAAGAAGGTAAGCTAAAGAAATCTGCGCTCACTGATTCCATTATCTTCAAAGGTGATGATAACAAGTATTATGAGAGGATAGGCGGCAAAGATATTTGTATTGACGATGAAATCCTCTTTGAGATTCCAGATTCTTGGGTATGGTGCAGGCTTGGCTTTTTATTCAATCATAATACAGGTAAAGCCCTAAATGCCTCTAACAAGGAAGGTAGCATGCTTCCATATATAACAACTTCGAATCTCTATTGGGGGCAATTTGATTTATCTAGCGTAAGACAGATGTATTTCAAAGATTCTGAAATAGAAAAGTGCTCGGTGAGCAATGGTGACCTGTTGGTATGTGAAGGTGGAGATATCGGTCGAGCTGCTATATGGCCTTATGATACGCCAATGTGTATTCAAAACCATATTCATAAACTACGCTCATACAATCAGCTAGATACCCTCTTCTATTACTACATATTTCAGGCATATAAGTATAATGGTTATATAGGAGGTAAGGGCATTGGCATACAAGGGCTTTCATCCAAAGCCCTGCATAATATGTTGGTGCCGCTACCTCCTATAAATGAACAAATTCGGATTACTTCAAAAATTAGTTCTCTATTTCAGTTCATCTAATAAACGCACTATTTTATTATTAATCCTCTTCTGCTCAAGTTTGGGTGGAAGAGGTAATAATGTTTTCAATAATGTATCCCTTGAGATGCCAGGAATCATACTGTTAGCTTGCCTTTCTATAGATGATACATTGGCATAAAGGAACCATCTAATATAATCCAAGTCACCAACAATGCCAGTTAATGCCATTATTTGGCGAGCTATGTGAATACTACCGATTCTATTAAAAGCCATTTCACCAATAGTACCTTTACAAGTTATTAGTAGATCATTAAAATGAGATACTGTCATAGGTGATTCAGTCCATCTATTGATTAATAAATTGCCATTATAGAAGTTACTAGCACCTGTTATGTATGGGATTCCATTTTCTTCTGAATTATACCTGTCAGGAGTCAAATCCCTACCAGACAATAGAGTTATAACACTTGAAAGTCTACACCAGCTCCACGATTGTGGAATTTCAAAAGGAATCTCATCTGATATATCAATCTCAGATTTGCCCACCCTCTCATAATACTTGTTATCGTCACCTTTATAGATAACGGAATCGGTCAAGATTGCCTTCTTTAGTTTGCCCTCTTTTACGAGACGTTCTTTCTCTTTGTGAATCTCGGCAAGCAGTTTGTCAGCAGTTCCTTCCTCTGCAATTTGTGGTACTAATTTACCTCTGATAGCTTCTTGAAGAATAGATTTAGATAACAATATATTGATTTCGTCATTTATTTGATTTTGTACTTTTTGTACTTTTGAATACTTTTCTACCAATGGTAATACTTCAGACAACTTTAACGAGATACATTTTTGTTCCTTGAAAGGTGGAATAGGTATCAGCAATTTTCTAATAGTCTCCATTGATAGGCTTGGTTGAGCTGTGGATTTCTTGATTGCATTTACTCCTCTTTGACCGCAAGGACTCATTAGCGCAAAAACTGCATAATCTAAAAAAATGCTATCATCAAGTGGTTCTATTTTTGCAACATTTGGAGCTAAGTGATTTTTTCTTTCAGCAGGAAAAATGCAAGTATCACCTATACCTGCACCAATAAATGTCATTAACAAACATTTTTTGTTCAAAGCACTTCTTTTTAACTGATTTGATAACATTTCAGAAATAGCTTCATTCTTATTTTCCTCAAAAAATCCCATACGAACATTTTGAGCACGCACTATTGGAATGGGGTTAAATGCAGATATGGCTTCTTTAGTAAAAAACTTTGTGTACTCAAATCCAGCCAGCTTCGTAACAAAAAAAATATTACCCACCCGTTCCCATTCCCATCCATTCGGAATCTCAAACGGAATCTCCTCATCAATGCACTTAACCTCACCTGTAGCAATAATCTTCTCATAATAGGAATTATCGTCACCACGGTAAATGATTGATTCGTTCTTATCTTTCTTGATTTTTTTCTCCTTAACCAGCTTAGCTTTCTCTTCTCTAATATGTTCCAAAAGCACCGATGCCGGTTCGTCATTAGGGTCCTGCTGTACAAGTTTTCCCTGTATCGCCCACTGGAGTATGCTGTTTTTTAATTGTTTTCCGTTCATCTTATTCTAACTGATTTAGAAGTTTTCGTCTTTTTGTTTTTCATTCAGATAGAACTGATATAACTTTTTCCCTATCTTATCTTTTTTGAAAGTACGTTCATGATTCATAGGAGTCATAGACAAACGAATTTTTGCCACACCTTCATTCAAAATTTCAAACTGCTGTGGAGTAATTCTAAATTGAGCAGTAGAACTAATTTCTGTGATTGGTATTACAATATTTCCACTTATAACACCAGCAGATTGACTTCCATTCCCAATCCCAGTTCCTCTTAGTTCAAGATATTTACCTGTGAATGTTCTAATTTTCATGGTTGGTTTAGTGAGGAAATTCATTCTGTCTGAACGTACTGTGGCTACTATAGAATAAATGGTGTCTTGCTTAGCCACACTGTATTTCATATTGCAACCTTCAGCTGCGAGTGCTTTATAAGTATAACCTACTGTTTGTGCTTTAGCGTTGATTCCTAAAATGATACAGAACAGTAATAATATAATCTTTATAGTTTTCATATTTAATCTTGTTCGTAATCTTCGCCTTGTATTCCTAACTCTCCTTTGCTCATGGCATTGGCAATATCTATTTTCAGTTCTTCGTCATAGTCTTTACTCGTCAAAAAGCTATTGACGATGCGCAGCAACAAATCTTGGTCGATGTTTGATGCCGCCACGTGATATATGATAGATTCCAATGTACGCATACATGTACAAGCGTGCCAGTAGTATTTATTCTTATGTAAGAAGTATGTACCCAAAGTCAGTGCAATACGCTTATTCCCATCGTTGAAGAAGTGCCCCGAACAGAATCTATACATCAGATAGGTTAGCTTGTCGGCAAAGGTTGGATAGTATAAATCATTCTGCACAAAATCAAGCGCAGCACGTATCCCACCTTCATCACGCACTCCTTCAAAGCCACCATCGCTGGCATCAATCATTTTGCCATAGATGTTTAAAGCTTCATCGTAGTCTATGTAAATAATCTCCTTACTCATCTTCCGCCTGCTTCAAGCGTTTAAGCACATCTTTGTTGTCAGCTAAGATATGGTCAAAATCAATAGACTGATCACCAATGAACCGTTCAAACTCTTCGGGTGTGACAGCTTGCAGGTATTCCGCTATATTGCCGTGATATGCTTCTCGAAAACTGAAATCTCTTGATGTCATTTTTGTTCTGGCATCATTCAGATAAGGCTTTTGCATGGGATGCTCGGCAAGCTCTTCTACAATATGCTCAACTTCATATATGGTAAGCATTCTACCGCCATTCTCCTTAAAGCGTTCACTGATGGCTGCACCCACGCCATTCTCGAATGAAGAGATAACCAATAGTACCTCTGCATATAAAGTGTGCCGGACATTGTCTTTTAAATCGAGCTTCAATATCTCCCTGTATTCCTTTGCATTTTCTTTAAAAACAGCTTTGAAGATAAAATCTGTAATCTGAGAATACTTGTATGTGGGGTGTCCATCCACATATTGATTGATGGCGGAAGTGAGGTTTTTACGATAATTCTCTTCTGTTATTGCAGCAGGAAGATAGTTTATATCCCTACGGTTAATGTATTTTGTTCCACCACCCGTTTTTTCATTGATAGTGACAATTACAAAATCCAAAATAAGGCTGCGGACTTTCTTGGCTTGCTCACTTTCTGTAAGCAGCATACCCATATTTAAGAATGAGCGGAAATTAAATAATCCGAGCTGAGTCGTTTTGCTCCCGACATTTATGACGGGAGCAAATTGTAATTTCAACTCTTTCAAATGTTTACCCTTACATAAAACATAACCATTAGCCGATAATTCATCTGAATATTTTTCTAAATAGCGTTCTATTGTCCGCTCTTCTACTTCATAAAAATCTGCAACCATTTTTTTTGTAAAGCGGTATTCCCCCTCAAAGAGTATTCCTTCAATATCAAGATGCTTCTGCACTTTACTAACCGCAAAACGGTTGTTAAGCACATTCTGTCTTTCAATATTCGAAATTGTTAAATCTTTCATATCACTCTACAATTATCAGTTACACGATTTTATATCTATGCCGAGAATCTTTTGAATCTCAGAAAGTGTTTTGTCTATTTCATAGTCAAGTGCGGCACGTTTCTCAAAATATTGTTTGAGCAATTCTGCCGGAGGCAATATCTCTTCTTCTTCCTTCGGAAATTTGCATTGGTCAAAATTGCAATTCAAATCAAGCAACTGTTGAGCAGTAAACACACGGCTCTTTTCTCCTGTTTCACTACTGACAATCTCTTTCCTGTCATTCCACCATTCCTGAATGGGCAGAGTGTGCTCAACCTTCATCGGCTTGTTTTTTGAGAAGTGCTTGTACCCCTCCGGCATATCAAGACGATAAAACCATGTTTCTTTGGTCTTGAATCCTTCTTCACAACCCTCTGCTTCTTCATTGTTAAAGAAGAGGATATTGGTAGCAATAGATGTATATGGAGAGAATATAGAACCCGGCAAACGAATGATGGTATGCAAATTGAACTTGCGTAGAAGATTCTCTTTAAGCGCAAGTTTTGCTCCGTCCGTACCAAACAAAAAACCGTCAGGAATAATCACACCACATCTGCCACCTGCTTTAAGACGGTACATGATAAGTGCGATAAACAAATCAGCAGTTTCACTTGAACGGTAGCGCAATGGAAAGTTGTTCTTTACGCTATCTTCCGTACTGCCTCCGTATGGAGGATTCATACCGATAACATCAACCTTATCGGTTTCCTTGAAATCCGTTACGTTTGTTCCAAGCGAATCACAGTTAGCTATGTTTGGTGCCTCAATATCGTGAAGCAGCAAGTTTGTGATGCTCAAAAGATAGGGTAACGGCTTCCATTCTTGACCAACAACTGCATTTTGCAGTTTTTCTCCATCTTCGGCTGAACGTACACTCTTTCCCATATAATTGAGGGCAGAGGTAAGGAAGCCCCCTGTACCACTGGTAAAGTCACCAAAGGTCTCACCCAACTTCGGGTCAAGCATCATTACAATAAAATCAGTCAAAGCACGTGGAGTATAGAACTCACCTGCGTTCCCTGCCGATTGCAGGTCTTTCAATATCCCTTCGTAAATATCTCCGAATGTGTGACGGTCGTCAGCATCATCAAATTCAATCTCATTTACAATATTGACTACTTGACGCAAAAGCGTTCCATTCTTCATATACTGGTTCAAATCGGCAAATGTTTCCTGGACAATACTCTTAGCTCGTGGTGTGTTGGCATCTACGGGAAGATTTTTCAATGCAGGAAATAGCTTTTCATTGACGAAGGAAAGTAGAGCTTCACCTGTTAATGCTTCGCCGTCTTTCTCATCTACCGCCCAATTACGCCAACGCAAATCTTTGGGAATAATAGATTGATATGTTTTACTCTCTCTGGATGCTTTGTATTCCCATGTTTCTTCTTGAGTGTCGTAAACTTTCAAGAAGATCATCCAAGTCATTTGCTCAATTCTCTGTGCGTCACCATTGATACCTGCATCCTGACGCATGATATTCCGGATTCGCTTTATAATGTTATTTACTGCCATTTTTATGCCAATTTATATATCTGATACTCTAATTCTCTGATAGCTTGCTCATAACCGGCAATGCCACCAAATAGTTTTATAATTTTAGTTGGTTTTCCTATGCTATTGAATGGAGGTATCTCCAAGATGTTTGCTTTTTCAAAGTCGAGAATACCATTCTCTGCATATTTTTCAAGAAGAGCCTCCAACACTTCACGTGCTTTACCTTCATATTTTCCGAAGTAGTTACACTTCTTCACATTATTTGCTCTCTCTTTCCTTGTTAATGGAGGCTGGTCAAACGCAACGTGACATATCACATCGAATATGTCGGCATCCTTTAATGCCGGATTTGCTTCACGGACAGCGTCTATCAGGATGGCATACTCCTTTAATTCATCCATTATAGCTTGCTTGCGTTCAGCTTCTGTCCACGTCTGTATGAAATCATTCAGACTTTGGTAATGACGCAATAATTGCGTTCTTGCGAATGATTGAATACTTTCTGTTCTCATCGTCTTGCCATCTTCGCCTAACACAGATACTATCTCATGGGCAATACGGATATCCTTTCCATTGATAATATATTTTTCATGAGGCTCGGAAACTACGGTTGATGGACCATCAATTATTTTATATGGTTTGGGCTTTTTACCACCTCCCTTAGGAGGTTCAGGATCACCATCGAATGTAGGGTCTTTGAATTTTGCAGTAGCATTGCGGAAATCAAGGATTTCCAAATGCCACTTTCCCTTATCTTTTCTGAGTCGTGTACCACGCCCTATAATTTGCTTAAATTCAGTCATAGACCCAATTTCTTTGTCTATGACGATTAAGCCACAGGTTTTACAGTCCACACCAGTAGAAAGAAGTTCGGAGGTGGTTACAATCACTGGATAAGGCTCATCCACACTAATAAAGTTATCCAATTGTTTCTTACCCTCCTTATCTTCACCGACAATGCGTGTTACATAGTAAGGTGATTTCTTGCACAAATCGCTATTCATATTGATAAGCAAAGTTCGCATTTCTGCTGCTTCCTCAATATCAGAACAGAATACAATCGTTTTTGTCATACGACCGATGTCATGCAGCATTTTGGTAATTCTGTTTGCTACAACCTTGCGTCTTAACTTAATAGCAAGGTCACGCCCTATATTTTGTCTTTGATATAATTTCTGCTCAATCTCCTTACCTAACAAATCTATCTCACCCTCTTCAGGAGTCCAGCCTTGCAGGTCAACGTTGATAAAGTCAGCAGTAACCCTATACGGAGCCAAAAAGCCATCGTTGATACCTTGAAGTAGCGAGTAGGTATACACAGGTTCACCGAAATAATCAAGGTTATTCGCCCCTTCATCGGCTTTAGGAGTAGCTGTCATACCTATTTGAGTAGCCGTATTGAAATATTCCAAAACTTTGCGCCATGCTGAATCGTCCTTGGCACTTCCTCGGTGACACTCATCAACTATAATCAAGTCAAAGAAGTTTGGCCGAACTTCCAAGAAGGGGTCGGGCCTACCTTCTTTTCCAACCAACTGATGATACAGAGCCATATACATCTCATACGATGAATCAATTTTTTCTTCACCCTCTCCAACTGAAGTTATCTTAGTCATAAACTTCTTGAATGGCTTGAAATCCTGAGTCATAGTTTGGTCTATAAGGATATTGCGATCTGCAAGATAAAGGATTTTCTTCTTTGCTCCACTCTTATGGAGCCTATGGATTATCTGGAATGCCGTAAAAGTCTTACCCGTACCGGTAGCCATTACCACAAGTACACGTTGTTGCCCTTTTGCTATGGCTTCAACAGTGCGGTCAACGGCTATACGTTGGTAATATCTTGGCTCATGACTATGGGCATCATAGTAGAATGGGGTCTCTATAATATTAAGTTCATCAGGAGTATAGTTTTTGGATGCAAGATAACGGTTGTACAGCTCCTCTTCTGTCGGGAAGTCTTCTAACTTAATCTCAGTTTCTTTACCTGTGATAAAGTCATGTTCCAAGAAAGCATCACCATTACTGGAGTATGCAAATTTCAAGTCAAGGATTAAAGCATAATCCATAGCTTGCTGCATACCACTTCCAACAGTGTGCTTGTTGTCTTTTGCTTCAACCACTGCGATAGGTTTACCGTTGTGGTACAATAGATAATCAGCCTTTTTACCCTCTGCTACTGAGTGCTGGTTGCCAACAACAAGTACTCGACCGTCCGTAAAATAGTATTCTTCACGCATATTTACGCTTACTGCCCACCCTTTTTGTTGAAGTGCAGGAGTAATTAACAGAGTGCGTATCTCTTGTTCTTTAAGTTTTTTCTTGTTTACCTCCATGACAATAAGTTGTTTATGATTTGTTACTGCTGACAATCAAATCTTTTACATCAATATTAAGTTAAGGGCATTGCCTATGTCGTTGAGTGTCTTAATATCCGGTTGAACTGAATTACTACACCATTTACTCACAATGCAGTTGGATTTCCTAATTTGTCCTGCAAGCCATTTTCCTATTTTCTGTTGTTCTGCAAGTACTACTTTTAGTCTGTTCAAATTAGCCATGAGGTAAAATGTTTTAATTCAGGAGCAAAATTATATAATTAGTCTGATAGTAGAGCAACTTCCGATAATATTTCATTATTAGGAAGTAAAAATCTGGCTTAATTCCGGCTAAAACATGAGATTTTACAGATAGAAGAAGAAAAATTATGGATACAAAATAATTTTTCAAGGGTGGTTTTACAGAAGGACTACCCATTTTTTACACTTACTGTAATATTACTTATGTCAAAATTGATAATTCCAGATAACATATCTGACATACTTATAGTATCATTATTAAAATTAACTAATTATTCCGATTAAGTTATCTTTGAAGGATTGGCAAGCCACCTTATTCACAGAGACTAGACTGTAATGGATGGTGAACTACATATCGACACGTTCCCCAACTTAACTCCGGTCTGAGCAAAAGAGAGAACTAACAGAGAAACAGCCGAACTTCTTGCACGAAAAAGAACGGTGTTATAAAACAGAAGCCCACTCTTTCTTCACGACCTTCTATAATCTGAACTGGAATGCAAATGGTAAAATATCGGCGGAAGAAGTAGCCAACAGAGTAAATAGCACCCTTGAAAAGCATCTTGTAAATGAAGAAAAGTTCGGTGTAAACAATGTATTGCAAAAGAATTTTATAGTCGAACAAAAGCAAAAATAATAGACTTGGTTTGGTTATACCAGCACTTTCTTTAACAATAGAAGGCATGTCTATTATAAAATAGGGAATCTAAACGAACCGCTGAAAAGAGTATTAAAGTTCTCCATGACTATGTATAAAAGATTCGGACAAATCCGATTATTGGCGCATTATTGTAAAAGCATAAACAAAGGAATAGTCCTATGATAATATTTATACCAACGTGAATCCGATATAGCCACTCAAAACAGTTTCCCCCTTTACAAACTCATATTCTCTAAGCTACATCCTAATAACTACGAGAGGCAAATTTCATTTTCTGAACTAATCATCAAATCATACTTCGATACTATTTGCCTAATGCCCTCTGATCTTTCATAGTCTGGAAATACTTCTATCTACATAAACTGTCATAGCTTACATTCATAGTTACAACAAAGAATATCTCTCTGTATATCAAAAAACTTATCAAAGGTACCCTTTCATCATTACTCTATCTCCGATTTCCTATCTTCATCAGCACCAGCCCAATAACAATCCAGACCATCTCCCGCACCCGCGTAATCAGAGCGGCAAATACCCCATATGCTCCGGACAAAGACAAGCCGGCTACCGCCAGGGCAAAGCCTCCTTCCCTACCCCCTAATTGCATGGGAAGAAAGAAAAGCAGATTGGCCAGTAGGGAAGAGAAAGCGACGATCAGGATGCAACCGACAAAACTGACATCCGTAGTCAATACATTCAGAATCAACCAGACTTCGAGACACCCCACTATGCGAGCGGTATACTCTAAACCCAATGCCAAATAAAAGGTACTTTTTCGCTGTTGATGAAGCAGAGCTATCTGACTGTCTATAGTCTCCAGTTTTTCTTTATGAAGTTCCGCGAAGCGGACTGCACGCTTCTTCAAGAAAGGGATATGACTGCCCAGACGTACGCATGCCACAGCCATACCGTTCCGGTAGCCTTTGATAAAAAGAGTGACAAATAAAAGGCAGAAGAGTGTGATCAACCCCAAGACAATGCCCATCCCCCAACCGACCGGATAAAAAAAGACATAAATCAACACCGAGCTGAGCCAGAAACAGAAATGCGAGAAGATATGCATCATCACATACAGGATGACCGAAGATGTGGCACGCTCCACTCCGACATAAGAAGTAAGCTCCATAATCCGGTAGGGTTCCCCTCCCATAAGTCCCACAGGAGTGACATAATTCAACGCAAAACCGGAAACCGTGAATTTATAGAGCCGGGCGAACGACAATGAATTCACCGGACCGCTACTACGAAGAATGATATACCACGAAAGGGTATTAATCAGATAAATAAAAAGCCAAAGGACCAGAACCAGCGGCAGATAAAATCCGGCACGCCGCAGGTTGTCCAGCAGCTCATCATAGGACACATCGAAAGTGAACAGCATGATGATGACGGCCAGGATGCCAAAGGCCAAAAACAAATTACGAAATTTATTCTTCAAAACAATATACAATTTAACGCATCAAAGATAACGTTAATAATGTATACAATGATACAAGAATAGATCGTTTAACAAAACACTTTCTTGCACAGGCTGTTTTTAATGACAAATTAAACCTAAACAAATTAACTATGGATTGGATTGTACATCAACTTAGGGTACACCCCGAGCTGGCTATCTTCCTGACCCTTTTTGTGGGCTTTTGGATTGGAAAAATCAAAATCGGAAAGTTCAGCCTGGGAGTTGTAACAAGCGTATTGCTGGTAGGAGTCCTTGTCGGACAACTCGACATCACCGTCGACGGACCTATCAAATCTGTTTTCTTTCTGCTTTTTCTTTTCGCCATCGGCTATAAGGTCGGTCCTCAGTTTTTCC
>ERZ779649.1832-NODE-1832-length-11127-cov-4.530257_pt1 | contig 11127 bp, 10 predicted proteins | sample MGYA00511882_ERZ779649 | MGnify/ENA primary metagenome ERZ779649 (study PRJEB29588, sample SAMEA2157793) | human gut metagenome | biome: human gut; feature: human-associated habitat; material: faeces | place: Denmark | collected 2008/2010 ... | reverse complement strand
TATCAACACCCAACTCACCAAGTAAAAAGCAGAAAACCCAGGCAAATACATGCTTATTAATTCGTTTCTCCATATAAAAGTCCCCTCCTTTGTTTTTATAATAAATCATTATGCGCTATAAAGGGAAAAATGTCAATTAATATACAAAAATTAATAAAATGTATTTTTATAAATATGTATTAGAGGAGCGTTTTAAAATAAAGCGGACATTATATCCGGACTCGTCACAGATCCCACGTACGATCTCTTCAGCTGTGTCCCGGACATTATCGTTGATACAGATAATACAGGAATCCTTTTTCCTGTTAAAAAAAGAGGACTTCGGCCAACGAATATAATAGGAAATCCGATTTTTTAAAAGAGCCCGCTCAATAAGCTGCTTACAATCAGGATCAGAAACTTCACATAATTCAATTTCGTTATTGACTTTCAAAGTAGTGTATAGCGGCTGCATGCTGTCACCTCCATTGGATTTACAAAGCGATTATAGCACAAGTGTTCCGTGCGGCGCAATGTATTACCGTTGCTTTTTCTTATGTGTTTGTAAAAAGTTTACGACCAGAAGAAGCATTAAAGTGATCAAAAGGATCAGAAGTCCCGGGACGATGCCGGGTGACAGATAATACATTTCTAAATGATGTTCTCCCTCAGGGGCCTGTATCGTGAGAAAAGTATCTGCATAGGTTCCGATATCAGAGGCATGTACTTTATGACCATCCAGACGAATATGCCAGCCGACATCATAAGGAATGGAGGTAACAATGGTATCACCTTTATGTACCGAAATATTACCGGAAAGTCTTCCAGAGCTGTGGGAGGTAAGAGTAATTTCACCGGTCTGTAGAGAGGTCAAAGCATCCTGCAACGCTAAAGTATCCAAAGACTCAATATAAGTATCACCGGGCGCTGTCGCTGAGGCTGAGACAACGGTTACCGTAACGGCTTCCCCGGCGTGGAAACATCCAAGACAGAGATTATAAATACTTTTACCGTACTCAAAAGATCCTGCCAAAGCATCATTGACATAAATATCTGCAGAGACAAATGGAGTCAGGGGCATATACATATATACCGGATCCGTATTCTCGGCGATGAAAGAATAGCTCCAGGAGGAAACAGGGTCATATTCCAGATCAGCAGGCAGACTGCCAGCAGGATTGGCGAGCTCTATATCGTATTTCTGATAGAATAAAGTATTCGATCCGCATAAGTTATTCAGATAACGGCTCTGATTTTCAAAAGGGTCAGAAGTAAATGAGATATCCGCCGAAGCCAAAGGTGCACTGTAGATAAATTCCATAGCAGAAGGATTCTCGTAAACGGACACCGAATTATCCGTCGTTTTTAAGGAGTAATATCCGGAAGGCTCTGCAGTGTCTGACAAAAGATATTTCACGCCCAACAGACTGTCTGTCACAGGGGTGGTACCATAGCCGGTATTCCATAACCATGCCTGACCGATTCCGAGCTTAGATGTCAGAGCGTTGACACTTTGGGTATAAGTGGAAGAATAATGAAACATTCCCTTAAATCCCAAAAGCATTGGATCATTGGAAGTAAGCTGGTAATTCTGACAGATACGGTACATTCCGGAGTCCGAGGCTTTAATGTCATCAATCAGTGGTTTGTTGTCATTCAGATAAGATACGTATTCATCCATACGCATATAAGGAGTTGCGTAATCAATATTGCGGAAAATGGCTCTGCCATTGATACCGAGATCGGCTGAGGTAATTAGCAAAAGCAGTCCAACCACAAGCTCCAATGCCGGGAAACGATGCGTCTTCTCTAAAAAACATGGTAATTGATACGAAAGAACACATAGAAAGCGGCAACTCATATACAACAGGCAGAAGCTGAATAAAAAGGAATATCTGTAGTTGAAGGAATTAGGTGTTATAAAGCCGTGCCAAAAGATATTCAACGGCCAAAGATAAAAACTAAGAAGCAGGAAGCTTGTCAGTAAAAAGGCGCCAATCCTTTCCCGGAGAGAGATCCGTTTGCAAAACAGGAAAAGAATGGACAAAAGAATAGCGAGATACCCGCAATAAATATTGGGAAGCCCGGTGACCCCAAGGTAGTTGACGGTGCCATTGCGAAGTTGTCCCAATATATCGGATAGTGGCTGGTTGATCAATCGAGGATCATAAACAACACTGGTCAGAGGATCCGACAGTTTTCCGATAAACATATCGGAAAAAGTCGGGATCAGCAAAGGAGCTGCCAGTCCCAAGGATATTAATGTAGAAAGAGCGAAATTTTTCAGAATTCTCCACAAGTCGTGCCGGGAGTGAGAGTAAGTGGTAAGAAGTCTGAAAAGAAGATAAAGGGCACAAAAGATTCCTGCCATATAAGAGATATAATAGTTGAAATAGAAAATTGCTGTTAATGGCAGAATGAACCAAAGATTACGTTGCTTGTCCAGCAGTTTTTCCACTCCAAGCAGGAGTAAAGGCAATAAAATGACACCATCCAACCACATGATGGATAGTGCAAATTGCAGATTATATGACATCAGCGCGTATGCAATGGGCAGTGGAAGCAACGTTAAATGAGCGAGTAATCTTCGATAAGAAGAGGTCTGTGCGGGTAATGAATTATATTTATTCCACAGGAAATTAACATAAACCGAAAACGTTAATCCGGAGAGCGAAATTTTGCTGACGGTCATGAGAAAAATAGCAAGAGGCAGTTTTTCAATGGAAAACAGTGTTGTCAGCCAGGAAAAAAGGGCTTGCAAGATAGTAGGCATACAGACCAATATAATTGCCGCCGAGGGATTTAGACCAATGAAAGAAAATGGAATCATCTCCACCGATCAGATAATGCAAAGAGGAGAAAAACGGCAGATACTGTTCTGTCATATCAAAGGTAAAAAGAGTTACTTCCTTAAAAGGATAAAAGCCGTTGGATTTCAGAATCAACAGAATCCCAAATGTTGAGATTAAAGTTGAAACAATGCAGAATAGAAGATTTTCTTTTTTGGTTGATCTGGACATGAAAATGAACACTCCTTTGTAGCGTAAGATAAAAATAATATATTTCTATCTTACTATAAACATAAACTGAACACAAGGGTCTGCTATTGACGTGGAAAGCGTGCAAGAGTAAAATAATAGTACCGGAAAGGAGATCATACCATGGATATTATAGAGAAGATTGGCGATACCATTACAGAAAAAGGAAAAGTGGCGGCAGATAAGGCAAAAGAACTGGCGGCTATTGCAAATCTGAAGAGCCAGATTTCTACCTGCGAAGAAGTGATGAAGAAAAATTATCTGGAGATCGGCAAGATTTATTTTGAGCAGTACAGTGATATGCCGGAGCCTCCTTTTGAGAAGCAGTGTGAAGCCATTAAGAATAGTCAGCGTGCCATTGCAGATCTGCAGGAGAAAATCGATCAGTTGAAAACAAAATAAAACAGAAGATAGAAATACGAATAAAAACAGGGTTGACAGCAATCCTGTTTTTATTTATAATTCAGACATAACAATGTTATGTGAATAAGTGAACAGATGTAAACACAATAAGGAGGGAAATGACATAAAAAAAGAAGCAGCAAAGGAGAATAAAGAGACCAGAAAGCATCTTTTGGAATGTGCGGGGAGAGAGTTCCTGGAAAAGGGATATATGAAGGCTTCCCTGCGGAACATCTGCAAAGAAGCCGGGGTGACCACGGGAGCATTGTATTTTTTCTTCAAAGATAAGGAAGATCTTTTTGCTGCATTGGTGGAAAAACCGCTGAAACAACTCTATCTGACAATGGAGGAACATTATGCTGCGGAGATGCGAAGTGAAACGCAGGTGGTCAGACTGGAACAGAACGATGATGACCTGGAGACCTCGAGAGAGATTATAAGGCAAATGTATGCGAATCGGGATGCCTTTCTATTGTTGTTGACAAAGTCTCAGGGATCCCGCTTCGAAAATTGTCTGGACGAGATCGTGGATATTTCGGAACAGCAGTACCGCAGATTATGCGATATGGTGACCGGCGCTACCGGGAGACCGCGGATCGATGATTATATGACACATTGGATGGCGCACATTATGGTAGATACTTTCATGCATCTGTTTCTGCATGAATCGGAGGAAAGTATGGCACTGAAGCATGTGGATGCCCTGACCAGGTATTTGGCCCGGGGCTGGATGGGCATGATGACGGAAAGCTAAGATATATGCACCCCGAAAAAGTTCGGACTTTGCAGGGGTGCTGTTTCAGGATATTAACATAACAGTGTTATGTTAATGAAAATCATTATCAATAAGCACGAGGAGGAAGGATATGTATCTGGAAGTAAAAGACCTGAAGAAAAGTTACGGCGAGGGCGGCGGTTATGTGCAGGTATTGAAAGGGATCACTGCAGGAGTGGAAAAAGGTGAAATGTGTGTCATTCAGGGTACCAGTGGTTCCGGTAAATCGACATTGCTCAATTGTATCGGAGGCTTAGACACCGTAGATTCCGGATCCATTGTCGTAGACGGAATGGAAGTGGCAGGACTTGGAAGCAAGGCATTGTCCGATTACCGGAGAAATAAGCTGGGGTTCATTTTTCAGTTCTATAATCTGGTGCCCAATCTGACAGTGAAAGAGAACATTCAGGTCTGTCAGTATCTGACGAAAAATCCCTTGGATCTGGAGGAATTATTGCAGGTACTTGGTCTCATGGAACATCAGAACAAGTTCCCTGCACAACTGTCCGGTGGACAACAGCAGCGCTGTGCCATTGCCAGAGCGCTGATCAAAAATCCCAGCCTTCTGTTGTGCGATGAACCCACGGGAGCGCTGGATTCCAAAACCTCCAGAGATATTCTGATGCTGCTGGAGGATATCAACAGACAGTACGGAACCACCATGCTGATCGTCACGCATAATAATTCCATTAAAAATATGGTGCATCAGGTCATCATGATCAAGGATGGACAGATCAGCAAGAATTACCGGAATGAGAAGCGGGTTCCGGCGGCAGAACTGGAGGATTTGTAGGATGCAGAGGATATTGAGCAAACGCGTACTTCGGGATATCCGGGAAAACCTGCTGCGCTATCTGGCATTGTTTTTCCTGGTGGCAATGGTCATGTATATGGTGGTAGCTATCGTGGGGGCGTCTGAGACGATCATGCAGGGAACAGAGGAGAGTGCCGCTGTTCATCACAGAGAGGATGGACAGTTTGGAGTATTTGTCCCCCTGACAGACAGTGAGGTCACACAGATCACAGATAAAGGTGTGACGGTACAGCAGGATTTTTCACTGGATTTTCATCAGGGCCAGGCTACCTTACGTATCTATCAGGCGAGAGAGAAGATTGATCTGTTTGCTCCTGAACAGGGGGCAGAGTTGCCCATGCAGGGCGAGATCCTGCTGGAACAGCACTATGCGGAAAAACATGAACTGGGGTTAGGGGATACCCTTACCGTAGGAGGCAGAGATTTCATCGTTGCGGGAATCGGAAGTACACCGGATTACGATGCAACATATGAGAAAACATCAGATACCACTGTGGACAGCAATCTGTTTGGAGTCGGATTCATTACGGCAGAGGATTACGAAGCACTGAAAGCGGGCGGACAGAATTTCCGGACGGAGGATTACACCTACACCTATCTGCTGAACGGAGCAATGACGGATCAGGAACTGAAGGAACTGCTACAGTCCTTCGAACTGGATCGCAGCAAGGTGACAGATACCTATTTTCTGGAAATGCTGGCAGATGCAGAAGAAACGAAAAATGATATTCAGGACGGTATCCGGGAACTGTTGGATGGCGTGAATGAGCTGACGGACGGCGTAGATGAACTGGCAGAACATAATACGGATCTTACGGATGCGGCAGATATCCTGTTTGATGCCATGCTGGAGCAGGTAAATGACAGCCTGGAGGATGCCGGTGTGGAGGTGATGCTGACTTCGTCAAATTACGAACAGCAGCTGAACACCATGATTGCTGATCCGCATGCTTATACCGCATCCATGCGGCAGGATCTGCAGGATATTAAAAAATCGCTGGACGAATTGCAGGAGTTCCGGGGCGGCGTGAAATCCTACACGGATGGTGTCAATGCGGCTTCCGCCGGAGGCGGCGCGCTGGTGGGCGGTATGAGCAAGATTACGGAGAACAGTGCTGCACTGAACCAGGGAGCCGATGGAATTTTCAATGCCATTCTGGGTATGGTCAATGAACAGTTAAAGGCTCAGCTGGAGCCATATGCGGCTTATGGGATCACCTTTTCCGGACTGACATTGGACGGTTACGGAGAACAGCTGGATCAAATGGCAGCTGTGTTTACGCAGAAGGGAGCATCCCAGACAGCGGCGCAATTGGCAGCGGTGAAGGGACAGCTGGATACAGTGGCACAGTTCCGCGATGGTGTCAAAGCTTATACGGCAGGTGTGGGAGAGGCAGCAGGCGGATCCCAGCAGTTGTTTGGTGGATTGAGTGTCCTGTATACTGCCAGTGAACCATTGGTAAGCGGAACGGATGCTGTAGTGGATGCTCTGATGGACATGGTGGAGGCACAGCTGAAAGAAAATAATATTACTGTGGATCTGACCGCGGATAATTATAAGGAAGAATTGGATCGGTTGGCTGCAGAGGGCAGCAGCATGGATATAAAATTACGGGATTCCCTGCAGAAAGCAAAAGACACCCTGGCGGATCTGGAGGATTTCCGGGAAGGAATCATCGAGTATACGGATGCAGTGAGCGAGATCGCAGACGGAAGTAAGGAATTGCGGGATGGCGTGCGGGAACTGCAGGAGGAAGCCGATGATATGATCGAGGAATATTTCACCTTCGATATTGATAATCTGACCCAATTTCTGATAGCGGGGGACAATCCCCGTATCGATGCCGCTGCGGGGGATGTGGTCATCAATAGGTTTGCCGGTATCCTGGCCGGAATTATTCTCATGGTCCTGTTTACTTATGTGATTTCCGTATTTGTGATACATAATATTGAAAAGGAAAGCAGCGTCATAGGTGCATTATATGCCCTTGGTGTGACCAGGGGACAATTACTGTTCCACTATCTGTTAAATCCCATGCTGATCTCTTTCCTGGGCGGAGCTGTCGGATGTATCCTGGGATTTTCCAAATACGGAACAGGCTGGCAGATGGGCGATAGTATTGCATATTATTCTCTGCCGCCTATGCAGATCGTGACACCCGGTTATCTGCTTTTTTACAGTCTGATCATGCCACCTGTGACGGCAGCAGTGGTAAATTATCTGGTGATCAATAAAAAGTTAAAACGCACGGCCTTGTCACTGCTTCGTAACGAGCAGACGGCAGGAAAAGCCGGCAGGGTACAGAACATGAATCTGGGAAATATGAAATTTCTGCTCAGATTCCAGATCAGACAGATGCTGCGGGAAATACGTTCTGCATTTGCTGTTGTGATAGGTATGTTCATCTGCCTGCTGATACTGATGCTGTCCATAGACTGTGCGGTACTGTGTATCAATTTTGGAAACGCCTGTCTGGAAGAAACAAAATATGCTTATATGTATACTTATAAATATCCTACGGAGGATGTTCCGGAGGGTGGAACACCGGCGTATGTCGAGAATCTGAAAAAGGAATCCTATGGGTATAATCTGGATGTGACAGTGCTGGGGATTGATGATGACAATCCGTATTTTCCCATAGCAACAGCAGACAAGAAAAATGAGATTGTGATCTCCAGTGCTGCGGCACAGAAATTCGGTGTGAAGGTAGGCGACAAGCTGGTGCTTTCCGATGAGGTGAATGAGAGAGATTATGCATTTACTGTGAAAGATATTGTTTCGTTCACCTCCGGCGTCTATGTTTTCCTGGACAGGGATGTCATGCAGGAATTGTTTGATCAGGAGGACGATTATTATAATGTAGTGTTTGCAGATCATGCACTGGATATTGATAATGGCAGATTATATGCCACAGTATCCAAAGATAATGTGGCGGAAAGCTCACAGATTTTTACAGATATGATGGGACCGATGGTAGTAATGCTCGTGGCAATATCTGCACTGATTTTTATGATCGTCATGTATCTGATGATGAAAGTGATGATCGATCGTTCCGCCTTTTCCATTTCACTGATGAAAGTATTCGGTTACCGTAGAAGGGAGATACGAAGACTCTATCTGGATGGGAATTTCTATGTGATTCTGCTGGGAGCGGTGATCTGCGTTCCACTGGCAAAATGGAGCATGGATCTGGTGTATCCGTATTGCATTGCAAATGTTGCTATCGGCATGGACCTAAAGTTCACACCGCAGATATATATTATGATTTATGGTGGAATTCTTCTATGCTATATGGTGATCAATTTCCTGCTGGTAGGCAGATTGAATAAGCTGGTACCTGCAGAGGTATTAAAGAACAGAGAGTAGCCTTAATAAGGCTGCTCAGACTGCAGGCAAAACGCTTCTGGAGTGCTGACTAAAAGCGTTTTGTCTACAGTCTGAGGCAGTCAGCTGACTGCCTTTTTTCTTTGCAAGGAAATTCATTGAATGTTAAAAAAAAATATGGTATGATAAAAGGCAGAACAAAAGATATGAAAATTACGGAGGTTTTGCATAGAATGGAACAGTACAAGCAGGAATTTATTGAGTTCATGGTGGATTGTAAGGCATTGAAATTCGGAGAGTTTACCTTAAAGAGCGGTAGAAAGTCTCCTTTCTTTATGAATGCTGGTGCGTATGTCACCGGTTCTCAGCTGATGAAGCTGGGGGAGAGCTATGCCAAAGCAATTCATGATACGTATGGTGATGATTTCGATGTATTGTTCGGACCAGCATATAAGGGTATTCCCATCAGTGTGGTAACCGCAGTGGCTTACAGCAAATTATACGGCAAAGAGGTTCGTTACTGTTCTGACCGTAAGGAAGAGAAGGATCACGGCGCAGATAAGGGAAGCTTCCTGGGAAGTTCCTTAAAAGACGGCGACAGAGTTATCATGATCGAGGACGTTACCACTTCCGGTAAGTCTATGGAAGAGACGGTTCCCAAGGTAAGAGGAGCTGCCAACGTAGAGATCGTTGGTCTGATGGTATCCCTGAACCGTATGGAGAAGGGACTGGGCGGTAAAGTCAGCGCACTGGAAGAGATCAAGGAAAAGTACGGCTTCGATGCACATGCCATCGTGACCATGCAGGATGTTATCGATCATCTGTACAACAGACCTTACAAGGGAGAAGTATACATCGACGACACCCTGAAGAAGGCAATTGATGAATATTACGCCGTATATGGTGCTTAAGCAGGCGGCTTCGAAAAGTTTTGGATAGAAGACAGGAGGATTCCATGGAAGAGAAAATCTATAAGATCATGCGCGGAGCGGGTGCTCTGAATATTGTATTGGGAGTGATCTCCCTGGTAGTCGGAATTGCGGCAGGAGTACTGCTGATCATCAGCGGCGGCAAGCTTATCTCCGGCAAATCCCACATCCTGTTCTGAGGACAAAAGAGAAGAAAGGCGCCGCTTGGGCGCGCAGATTGGGCATTTCCACATAGGAAGTGCCCTTTTCGGGTTCCATAGGAGATATATTATGCGGAAAAAGAACTACATTTTTACGAATAAAAAACATTCGGATAAAGCGATCATGTCTACGATTCTGGGTGTCATCAGCCTGGTGTCTCTTGGCATTGTGACGTATTTGTCCTACAGTCAGGGGGGCGTGATGCACGGAGGATACGGAGTCACCGGTGTGCTGGCAACGGTCTATTCTCTGATCGGACTGATCCTTGGCGTTCTGACACTGCGGGACAAGGATATTTATCGGTTCTTTCCTGTGCTGGGGACGATATTGAATGTAATTTCCCTCGGTGGCATCAGTTTTTTACTGTATCTGGGGAGCCGGATGTAAAATATGACATCCGGAGGCAGGAGCATGGGAACACACGACAGTCATTTGGAAATAAGGAGTTAACAGATATTATGGAAGAAAGAGAAATTTTACAGGAACGTCTGGAACTGGCGCTTCTCCGGATCCGGGAGATTCCCGGTGAAGATTTCCAGGGAGCGGAGTTACTACCCTGGAAAGAATATTTTACAACAGTAGCGAAGTTTTTACTGCTGATCGAGGATACCAGACAGTTCCTGGAGCAGGGGAAACAGGCCACTGCCACATTGGAAGAATTACAGCAGCGCAACCGTGCTCTGTATGAAGATATTTTACCGGAAAACTATGAGAACAGTTTTGCCAATCCAGCTTATGCTGTGAAGATGCTGGGAGAAGAATTCGGTGTGCTTGTGTCCTTTTTATACACAGAAATGCGGAGCCTGATCGGTTTTACCTACGAAGGACGTTTGGATGAGCTGGTGATCCGGATGGAGCTGTTTTCTGAGGTATATGCGGCATTTGTATATGAACAGCAGGAAAACCATAAGCTTCCCACGTATGCAGCTATTCGTGAGATCCTCTACTGGTTCGTCAGTGATTATGCGGATGTGGCGGCAGAAGAGCGGGTACGTGAAATGGTATGTCCGGAGAATAATTTTGCAGCGGCAATTCTTCGAACTGCAGACTTTACGGATCTACGTTATCTGTATGCTTATGGTGAGTATGTAGGCGAAAATGAATTGAAAATGGCGGAATTTATGAATTCTCTGCCGGAGGAGACTGTCCATACCATGGCAGACACTTACACCGAAGGGTATCGTATCGGCTTTGAAGTAACCGGCAAGGATCTGTCGAAGAAAGCGGTCGTGGATGTCCGTTATCAGCTGGGCTTTGAGCGCATGATGAGAAGAGCCCTGGAGAATTTTGAGAAAATGGGACTGCAGCCGGTGATCTACCGTGCAGCTTCCAGCATTTTGTACAATCCGTCCATTTACAAGAATGGCTTCTACAGCGTCAGCCCCAACAGACAATACGAGTTCGACCATAAGGATGACAAGGCACTGTTCTTAGACAAAATGTATTGCAGCCGAAAACTGGAAGTGATGCATACCGCGTTTGAAAAATATAAAAAAGAGGCACGCGGTTATGCGGGACCGGCGGTAGTGGAGACCTTCGGAGAGAAGGAATTCGAGCCGGTGAACAAGCCGGAAAGCCTGAAAATGACGGATGAGCAGAGTGCATTACTGGTAGAGAACCGTACCCAGATGGGCCAGCTGCAGAGACAGTACATTATAGAAGAA
>ERZ779649.1830-NODE-1830-length-11133-cov-2.335891_pt1 | contig 11133 bp, 4 predicted proteins | sample MGYA00511882_ERZ779649 | MGnify/ENA primary metagenome ERZ779649 (study PRJEB29588, sample SAMEA2157793) | human gut metagenome | biome: human gut; feature: human-associated habitat; material: faeces | place: Denmark | collected 2008/2010 ... | reverse complement strand
GGTATCAACCTCAGACAATCGATGTGAAAGGTAAAGGTTCTTTCAATATTCAGCTGAAAGAAGACTCTGAAATGTTGGAGGAAGTTGTTGTAACGGGGTATGGTGGCAAACAGCTGCGTACGAAAGTGACAAACTCTATCGCTAAAGTAAAAGAAGAAACCTTGAAACAAGGTATGTTTACTAATCCGGCTCAAGCTCTTTCGGGTGCTGTAGCGGGTTTGTCAGTAAGCCAAACTTCCGGTAATCCGGGTAGTGCTCCAACCTTAGTACTTCGTGGTGGTACAAACTTTGATGGTTCTGGTTCTCCACTTATTTTAATTGATGGTCAGGTACGTTCTTCTTTAAGCGATATTAATCCTGATGACATTGAATCTATGGAAGTTTTGAAAGATGCCGGTGCAACAGCTATCTACGGTGCACGTGCAAATGACGGTGTAGTACTTGTAACAACCAAACGTGGTAAATCTGGTAGAGCAGAGGTGAATCTGAAAGCTAAGTTTGGTTTAAACTATTTCAAAGATTCCTATAACTTTATGAATGCCGGCGATTATCTTTATTGGATGCGTACAGGTTATATGAATGCTTACGTTGGAGATATGAAACATCCGGACGGTGCCGGCATAAAAGGATGGTCTTCTTTAAGTGGACTAACGACTGCAACTCCTTACGGAACAGGTAACCTGTATTTTGACAAAGATGGTGTAACGCCATTAGACGGAAATAAGACAAGCTCCGCTATATGGAGTCCGATGCTATATTCGGATAATTTATCATTCTTGCTTGATCAGGGATGGCAAACCATGATAGATCCGATATATGGTGATAAAATTATCTATAAAAACACCAATATTGCCGACTTCAATATCAATACCCCATCATTCTCTCAAGATTATAACTTGAGTGTCAGTGGTGGTAATGATAAAGGTAACTATTATGCAGGTTTAGGTTACAATAAAAGTGAAGGTACGGCAGGGGGGAACTGGTACCAACGAATCACCTTTACTTTTAACGCAGATTATAAACTTAAAGAATGGTTGACTTCTAATTCAAGTTTCAATTTTGCGGATGCGACTTGGAATGGACTTCCTGCATCACAAACAGCTGAAGCAAACTATTTCTCACGCTGTCTTTCATTACCTCCTACGTTCCGAGGCTACAATGCAGATGGTGATATGTTGTTAGGCCCGAACTCCGGTGATGGTAATCAGCAATACAATTTCAAGCAGTTTGTCCGTGATAATAATACGGATAAGTTTACAATGAATCAGTCTTTCACAATCGATTTCATGAAAGGTCTATCATTGAAATTAGGGGCTATTTGGTATTATTCTGAAGAAAAAACAGAAGCTTTCAATAAAGATTATTTGAGTTCTCCCGGTAATTTGATTACATCTCATTCTACTTCTGCTTCATACGCACGCACTCTTGACCAAACATATAATGCAGTGTTGAACTATAATTATCAGATCAACAAAGATAACTTCTTGGATGCAATGGTTGGTTTTGAGTACTATGATTCATACAGTAAAGGATTTAGCGCTTCTGGTTCCGGGGCTCCCACTGATGACTTTATGGATTTGGAATACACTTCCAAAGAGGAAGGTAAGCGTTCCATAGACTCTTCACATTCTCGTCAACGCATTATGTCATTCTTTGGACGCGTTAATTATGACTACCAATCCAAGTACCTACTTTCTTTGGTTTTGAGACGTGACGGATATTCAAAACTGGCCGAAGAGAACCGCTGGGGAGTGTTCCCGGGGGTATCAGCCGGTTGGGTATTCAGTAAAGAAGAGTTTATGAAGAATACAGCATCTATTCTTTCATTTGGTAAATTACGCGCCAGCTTTGGTTTAAATGGTAATGTAAACAAGAACTTTGTTGGTAACTATACAGTGCAAGGTGCTTATGGAAGTAATCGTTATAATGGTTCAACCGGTTTCTTGTTGAGTAGTATTCCTAATCCCTATTTGATGTGGGAAAAATCGAGAACTTTTGAAGTAGGTCTGGATATGGGCTTCTTAGAAAATCGAATCAATGCCAATTTAACTTATTACAATCGTCTGACCAGTGATAAATATGCTAATATCACAGTTCCTTCCACTTCAGGTGTAAGTTCGGTTACTTCAAACAATGGTGAGTTCCAGAATCAAGGTTTTGAGTTTGAATTAGGTTTCCGGATTATTGATGCTAAGGACTGGAAATGGAATTTAAACTGGAATGGTGCTTTGAACAAAAACAAGGTTGTTTCTTTGCCGGATAACGGACTTGAAAGAAATCGTCAGAGTGCTTATCAAGTTTATACAGGAAACGGAGATGAAAAGAAATGGGTCGGAGGATACCAGGAGGGCCAACGTCCGGGTGATCTCTACATGTTTGTTGCAGAAGGACTGTACAAATCTCAAGATGAAATACCCGCTAATCTGATTGATTTGACAACAGGTAACAATGGTTCTAGCGGCCGTCCTCTGTATGGTGGCACTGAAGGTTACAATAAACTGACAGATTCTCAGAAGTCGAATGCTCTTCCCATTCAGCCGGGTGACGTAAAATGGAAAGATGTTAATAACGATGGAGTCATTGACAATTATGACATGGTAAAGGTTGGAAATACTGTGCCTAAATGGACCGGTGGTATCAATACAACTGTAAGTTGGAAGGACCTTACCTTGTCGGCACGTTTCGACTATGCATTGGGATTCACTGCTGTAGACTGGAAAACGATGTGGATCATGTCATGTGCTCAAGGTACATACAATACTATTGAGGAGACCAAAAACACATGGACTCCGGAAAATCCGAATGCTAAATATCCGACTTATGTATGGGCCGATCAATTGGGTAAACGTAATTATTGCCGTAGTTCATCCATGTTTGCCTATAATGGAAACTATATAGCATTACGCGAATTATCACTGTCATATAAATTGCCTTCAATATTGGTTCAGAAAGCTAAGTTATCTAATGTAGAACTTTCAATAACAGGTCAGAATTTAGGTTATTTGACAGAAGCAAAGCACTTATTCTCACCCGAAAAAGCTGATAATAATGGAGGATATCCATTGCCTCGCACAGTGATTTTTGGTATTAATGTTTCTTTCTAAATATAAAAATATAAATTATGAAAAAAATAATATATATCATTTCCTTATTTGTATCATCTGTTCTTTATACGTCATGTGATGCGTTGGACCTTGCTCCCGAAGATTATTTCGGAAGTGGTAATTACTGGAATAATGAAGCCCAGGTAGAAGGATTCATGTACGGAATGCACTCTCAATTGAGAGGAAACTATAACATGTTTTATTGCTTGGGAGAACTGCGTGGTGGTACACAACGCGTTGGTAGCTCTTCTCAAAATACGAGTTTGGACTACGCTATACTGCGTACCAATACCTTAAGTCAAGATAATCCGGGATTCACTAACTGGTTTGGACTATACAGTCCTATTATGCAAGTAAATCACTTTATTCAAAAAGTTGAAAATGAGTGTGCTTTCCTAAGTGAAGCAGATAGAAAAACCTACTTAGGACAGGCATACGGTTTGAGAGCACTTTATTATTTTATGCTTTATAAAACTTATGGTGGTGTACCTATAGTCACAACTGTGGAGTTGTTGGATGGTAAAGTTACCGCAGACAAATTCTACGTTGAACGTGCTACCCCGGAAGCTACTTTATCTTTCATAAAAGAAGATATCGGAAAATCAGAAAGTTATTTTGGCACAACGGAAATAAATAACAAGCATGATAAAACAATGTGGTCCAAAGCTGCAACCTTAATGTTAAAAGCCGAAATCTATATGTGGGCTGCAAAAGTTTCCATTAATGGTTATACTGCTTCCGGAAAATCTGATTTGGAGATCGCCAAAAACGCCTTAAATGGGATAATTGGTAAATTCCAGCTATTGAATAAGTTTAGTGATGTGTTCAGTACTTCCAATAGAAACAATGCTGAGGTTATTTTCACTTTACATTTTGCAGATGGTGAGGCAACCAATTGGGGAGGTATGTTTCTTTATCAGGATGCAGTGTTCATTGGACAGGTTTACGGTCGCGATGACAAGAAAATCGAAACAGATACATTAAATCTGAAAGGCACAGGTGGCGTTTTCCGCCATGAATACACAGAAGATTTCTGGAAAAGTTACGATGAAAAAGATACTCGCCGTGATGCGACATTCTTAGAGTATTATACTAAAAAGAACAAGGAAGGTTTTGGCTGCGTCATGCAGAAAGCTATCGGTTCTATCAATTCAAATAATAACCGTATTTACGATACCGATTTCATTGTCTATCGTTATGCTGATGCTCTGTTAATGATGGCTGAAGTCGAAAATGGTCTTGGAAATCCATGTGCCGGCTATATCAACGAAGTACGTAAACGTGCATATGGCTCCGATTATGAAGCTAATAAATATACTGAAGGAAATTATGCGGAAAACGAATTAGCCATTCTCCATGAACGTGATAAAGAGTTTGTTTGGGAAGGTAAACGTTGGTTTGATGTGGTTCGTATGCATGATGCCAACGGTAAGTCTCTGGCATTTTCTGCTACGGCTAATTATCCGGCAGACAAATCGATTTTGGATCCGAGTGAAGAATACAAGCTGTTATGGCCTATTGATGTAGATGTCATGAGTGTCAATCCCTTGCTGAAACAGACCCCCGGATATGAAAAATAAAACTTAGTCAATAGGTTTTAAATACGATTATTTATTACATGTAGAAGCTGCCCCAATACTCTTGGAGGCAGCTTCTTTTTTCAGTCATATCTGATAAGTTGATATGCTTGATAATCAATTCTGATATCCCGGAGTTTGTTTTAATGCCGGATTATCTGTCAATACACTTTCGTTGATCGGCCATAATAAGCGGGTAGCAACGGCTGAAGTACGTTTAGTCACATAGTCTGCACCAAGCAATCTTAAGTCATACCAACGTTTTCCCTCAAACATAAACTCACGCATACGTTCTTTCAAAATAGCTTCCAAAGGATCTTCGTCGCCGGACATATATTTATTATCTGTATAGAAGTCTCCTTTATCATTGGGATAAGCCAATGTAGCTTTGTTGGTTTCAAAGAATTCTTTTCCATAAGCACGTTCACGGACCTGATTAATTTCGGCAGTCGGATCCTCACCCAACAATGCTTTAGCTTCAGCAAGCAATAACAGGCAGTCGGCATATCGGTAGATTGGATAATCATTCAAGAAGCTACGTTGTGAAGCTCCATCAAGTAGAACTCCCTGGTATTTATTACAAAATGGAGCAATATATTTAACTGTACCATCCTGCTGTTTCTGGTAGACTGCCGTCATAGAAGCATCTTTACGGGTGTCTCCATCGCGGAATGCTTTATTGTACAAATCATATCTTATCTGTAGACGAATCAAGCCGTTCAATTGTCCTTCGGGCAAATCTTTAAATGACACTCCCTCTTTATTGCAATAAGTAGAGGTCATATATGCTTGTTGGGGCACCAGGTTCTGTCTGAATTTATCGTCCCACATATTATATTCGTCTTTAGCGTTACGTATTGAGAAAATGATTTCAGAGTTGTCTTTATTGTTATAAGCAAATACTTTTGAGAAATCATCTTGCAAACTAACATTTGCATTGCTGACAATTGATTGCAAAGCAGTTTTGGCTGTAGTATAGTCGGCTGTACCGCCACCCATTTGGCGACCACTCCATAAATAAACCTCACCTTTTAACATCTGTGTAGCAGCCATCGACCAGTAATATCTGCCATATTTGAAAGAATAATCGCTGCCAAATCCTTTTTCGGACGCTGTAATGTCTTCTTTGATTTGTTTCATCACCTCCTCCGCAGGAGAAGCTGCTTTTGATAGATTGCTTAAATCCAAAGAAGCCCCATTCGTATAGTCAAGATAGAGGATAACATCTCCCCAAGAGCGTAGCAAATGGAAATAAAGATAAGCACGCATTCCATAAGCTTCGCCTAAGTAATAGTTTTTACCAGCTTCGGAGAGTACTGTCGTTTCCTTTGTTTTGGCTATCATCAGATTGATCTGATTGATCACTTTGTACATTCCTGCGAAGTTGCTTATTCCTGTATTCTCTTTATTGATTGTATTGAAAGGCAGACGCTCCATACCTTGAGTTGCTTCTCCTCCGAAAGGAACATCTCCGTAAATATCTGCACGAGGCTCACCTAACAAGAAAAAGTTAAAGCTGCATTCTCTAAGCAATGCGTGCAACCCCACATTAAAAGTGCTGAACTGGGCCTCTGTCTTCCAGTAATTACTATCTGCAATAGAACTGGTAGGATCAATATCCAGCGCATCACATCTTGAAAACAGCAGGAGAGAAAGCCCTGCTAACATATATGTAAATATTTTCTTCATAATGCTATTTGTATTAGTCATATATAATTAGAATGTCACTGACAAACCGAATAAAACTGTTCTCGGAGTAGGATAACGGCCGTTATCTATTCCACGGCCATAAGTCGTATCTACAGCCGGTTCAGGTGAAACGCCTGTGTATCCGGTGATATAGAATAGATTCTGACCTGTTACATAAACTGAGGCATCTGTCATGCCTACTTTACTAATCCATGTTTTAGGCAGATTATAGTTCAATGTCAGTTCACGAAGGGCCAAATAGTCACCTTTTTCATAGAAACGTGAACTGTTATTGTCAATAGCCGTAAGACCATTATTTGAACGTGTTATATTCTTCTTACTTAACTGGTCGGCATAATAGAATGCAGGCAGATCAGTATCGGTATTTGTTTCACTCCATGTTTTTTTAACTTCTTTAATGATGTTGAACGAACCTTGATATTGCCCCAATGAACGTGCTGCAAGGTCATTATAAATCGTATGTCCTAAAGCATAATCGAAACGGGCATATAAAGAGAGGTTTTTATAACCCAATGTAGTAGAGAATCCACCGGTAACTTTTGGGAATATATTTCCTACTACTTGACGGTCGTATCCATTAATAACACCATCGCCATTAATGTCTTCCCAGCAAACATCACCCGGTTCGATAGGTTGCCATCCCTCTTTTCCGGCATATTGGGCTGCAAGTCCCGGACCATATAAGTTGGCTACCTCATCGATACGATTATTGGCATATTTTTTTACATCATCCCAATCTTTGAATATGTGGTTTTGTTTATAGGCAACTAGTTCTCCCAGTTTACCACCTTCCTGACGACCGGCGATCCATTTGGTTTCATCTGTTCCATCGGCTTTTTTACGTCCGGTTGCTACTTCATAACCACCAACACGATTATTGGGATTACCATTGTAGGGCAATTTTACGATCTTATTTGCAACAGAAGACAGGTTGGCTGTTACATCCCATGTTAACCCTTTCGGATTATTCAGAATATTAGCTCTGACTTCCATTTCAAAACCATAATTACGCAGAGTTCCCATATTGGTCATGATTTCCGTGAAACCGGTATATCCCGGAAGAGCTTGTTTGGTTAACAAATCCTTTGTAGTACGGTTATAATAGTCGAGGATAAAGCTCAAACGATTATTTAAGAATCCGATGTCAAGTCCTGCTTCAAATGACTGACTTTGTTCCCAACGTAATCCAGTGTTTACCAAACCTGAATTGTAGAATGCGGTTGAACCTCCGTATGTTTTTGCGCCTACTTGTGAATATGCGCCATATACATCAAAATTTCCGATTCCATTCACATTTCCATTGACACCATAGCTCAAACGGGGTTTCAAGTTAGAAATAACTCCTGATATCTTAGAGTCTTTCCAGAATCTTTCTTCCATAATATTCCAACCGACAGACACACCCGGGAAGAATCCCCAACGGTTATCACCTAATAATGACGAATAGCCATCTTGACGGAATACTGCAGATAGAAGATATTTACTCTTATAGTCATAATTTAGGCGGCCGAAATATGAAAGAATACGATATTGTTCATGCCAAGAATTAATAGTACGTTTCCCTTCTCCGTTATCTGTTAAGCTCAGATCTGAGAAATCATCTGTCGGTGCACCACTTCCTTTTGCTTCAAATCCACGTTTGTAGTTATCATAATATTCCATACCTAACATTAAATTAACATTGTGGTCTTTGGCAAAAGTATGAGTAAAGTTCAGGACCGCATTATACGTTTGTGCAAAGTTACGTTCAAACTTGGCAGTACTTGTGCGTGTTTTAGTATAATGCTCAGTCAACATATTATCCATATAATCTTTAGTGAAAGATTCATATAAGCCTTCAGAATAATACCAGTTTGCTGTACCTTTGATAAACAGCCCTTTCATGATATCAATCTGAAATCCTTGAATCATGGTAAACTTATCTGTTTGATTAAAGGTTTGCCATTTTTCAGGTTGAAAAGCCTGATTTCCATCAGCAACGTTGGGACCTAAAGTCGGATTTCCATCTTCGTCTTCAAAACGAGCCGTAGGAGGAGTTGACATGATACGACCAAAATAGTTTCCTTCACTTCCATTTGACCCCGGCATGTTTTTCCAGTTGGCGCGATTATAGTTAAAATTGGAAGTACTTGTCAGCCAATCTGTTATTTTATAGCTGGCATTTAATACAAAGCTATAACGCTCATAAAAAGTACTAACAGGAAGACCTTCCTGACGGTTATACCCCAGACCGGCATAATAACTCCCCCGATCATTACCTCCTGACATATTAATGTTATAATCTTGTGAGAAAGAAGGATTATTTAAATTATAATCGGCAGGATTAATATCTTTGTAAATAATCATGTTTGAAGGATCCAATGGATCAACCATTTCCTTCCAGCCTTTCTGCAACAAGTAAGCATTATCTGCTGTTTTTCCCATAATATTCCAAGCAGATTTACCTAATACATTCCCTGTACCAAAAGGAGAGGCTCCCGTTAGATTACTCAATGGAGCAATTGACACGTATTCACCATCAGAACACTTATAGCCAGATTTAGCATAGGTGGTACGCAAAACGTTGATATAATCCTCACCTCCTAAGAATTCATATGGATTATTCACATAGTTAAGACCTAATTTTGCTTTAAAGTTTATTTCACGGTGACCCGCTTTACCATTTTTAGTTGTGACTAAGATAACACCATTACTAGCACGTGCACCATACAAAGCGGTAGCACCTGCATCCTTCAAGACTTCCATTGATTCAATATCTTCAGGATTAATATCACTCAAACCATCGCGAAGCTGACCATCAATCATAACCAATGGAGATCCTGTTCCGTCAAGATTGGTACCCCCACGCAATACAATTGTTGGAGTTGCTCCCGGACTACCTGAAGCTTGTGTTACCTTCAAACCTGCAACAGCCCCAGATAATGCCTGTGCAGGATTAGAGAACAAACCGACTTTTAACGATTCTTCTTTTACTTTTGAAATAGAGTTCGTAACCTTCGTACGTAGCTGTTTACCACCATAACCGGTAACTACCACTTCATCCAGCATTTCAGAATCTTCCTTCAACTTAATATTAAAAGAATTTTTGCCCTTTACATCGAGTACCTGAGGCTGATACCCAACATAAGAAACTTTGATCTTTCCATTAGGATCGACCATTAATGTAAACTTGCCGCTAATATCGGTAATTACACCATTGGTGGTACCGACCTCGACAACACTCGCTCCGATGACTGATTCACCGCTAGCATCCGTAACCACACCTGTGATTGATTTCTTTTGTGCCATGGCTCCAAGAGAACATAAAATGCACAAAATCAAGAAGATGGTTTTCTTCATAAGTATTGCTTTTTGAGTTAATAATAAAGATGTTTATATGTGTTTTTGGTTATTTAAACTAAGTTCTATCGGGACGGTAGGCGAAAAATGGAGAAAAAAGGCATAATAAGATTACCGCATAACGCATTTATAATCAATAGATTGAATCTGTAAAAACCAAAAACAAATGAAGATTTCAATACTTATTTCAGCTAAAAAGTAATGGTATCATAACAGTATAAAATAATAAAGAAATACTCCATGAAAAAGGAAAAAGGTATAAATCCATTCCATGAAATAATAAAAATGATTTTCTTGATCGAGTGCGAAAAAGAAAGACAAGGAAAGAAGCAAGTATAGCAATAATCACAATAATGTATTTAACATTATTATACAATCTTCAGATATAAAGCTATAAGGTAATATCGAAAGTAGAATTATATGGCCAACCGTAGTTAGTATATGGCCGATATTGTGAAAAAGTAATTGAATTTATAAACACAAATAGACTGTTTCCAATCTTAAGAAGAAGTTTCGTATGTGACTTGAAAAGAATGAATAGCCTCCTCTTTATAATAAGTGTTTTTAATTACTTTTAAGGTATATAGAGTTGAAAATACCCTAATAATATTATCAGAATAATTTCCTAAAGTCTATAAAATGTGTGTGCTCTGCTTTCAGCAGGAGAATAGATTAACAATAAAAAGCCAACTGATTTATTGTCAGTTGGCTTATATTGATGGTATTTAAAGAATATTTCTAAGTGATGTCTTCAATTTCTCACTTATCATACCCTGGTGTTTGTTCCAATTTTGGGTCATTATTTAATGTATTGACGTCTATCGGCCACAACAACTTATGGGCTTCACTTTCTTTAATTAATGGAACTCTTTCATCAGGAGTCTCATTGTTGGGATAATTAGCTGCTACTGAAAAAGCTAATGATTTTCCGTTTGCATCGTGCATACGTACTACATCAAACCAACGTTTACCTTCCCAAACAAATTCTTTATCACGTTCATGTAAAATAGTTAACTCATTGTCAGCATAACTTCCATCAGTGTATGCGAATTGTGGATGCCAGTTCTTACCATAAGCCCGCTTACGTACTTCATTAACGTAATTTGCACATTTTCCTGAAAGGGCATTTTCTATTTCTGCCATCATCAATAGTACATCGGCATAACGATATACAATAATATCTGTATCAAATATACGCTGGTTGTTAGAATTGACAGAACCGATACCCTTTTTCATAGCAATGCCAAATCCTTCCTTTTGGGCACTACCATAATGATCCATGAAAGTAGCGTCGCGTCGCATATCTTCATCATCATATGAATCCCAAAGTGCCTTCTTATATTCATGAAGGAATTGCCCTACTGTCCCTTTCAAATCTAAAGTATCCTGCATTAATTTGCCAT
>ERZ779649.1826-NODE-1826-length-11147-cov-3.242247_pt1 | contig 11147 bp, 9 predicted proteins | sample MGYA00511882_ERZ779649 | MGnify/ENA primary metagenome ERZ779649 (study PRJEB29588, sample SAMEA2157793) | human gut metagenome | biome: human gut; feature: human-associated habitat; material: faeces | place: Denmark | collected 2008/2010 ... | reverse complement strand
CTTATTTTACGGTAATTTTCAGCGAATTCGTGACATCCCAACGGGTCGATGTGAGCATCGCCCCCTACAACCGAATGTGCGGATGCCTGCGAATTCGCCGACAATATATGCGAAATTCGCTGCTTTCTGCTGCCGAGGCTGCGTTCGCTTCCATTGTACCACAGCCATCCGCAAACCGCATTGCCGGATTTGTTTGTTTTCTTTCGGAGATTTGTCAGACAGCCGAAAGAAATTCTGCGCTTTTGCGGACAACACGAGAAAAACAGAGAAAGTTTTAAGAAATTTTCAAACAATTACAGAAAAAATCAAACAAGCCTTGCACAGAACTTAGCATTTTGTCAGTGCTATACAAAAACATACTTCGCAGCAGCATCAAGACGGAGACAGAAAAAAACAAACAAAACAGGTGCATCAATCGGAAGAAAATAAAATAAATACTGTAAAAACAGAGCAGTTTCCAAAGAGCTGTCCGTTTTTGGCGGAATACGGACAAAAGCTGTCTGCGCGCTGCGCCGAATTTGGCGCAGAACTTGTTCGTCAGATTGATTTTTGTCTCTCCACACGCTTAAATAAAGCCATAACAGGCGAACACCTGTAAGACCTGTGAAAAACCAACACAATTTGAAAGTGAGGAAACAAATCATGAAAAAGATTCTTGCTCTGCTTCTGGCAATTACCATGATTGCCGCGTTCTGCGCCTGTGCGCAGAAGCCCGCCGACACGACTCCGGCCGATACCTCCGCAGACACCGCTTCCGACGCACCTGCCGCTTCCGATGGCAAACTCATCAAGGTCGGCATCATCAACAACGACCCCAACGAATCCGGCTACCGCACCGCCAACGACAAGGATCTGAAGGCGATGTTCACCGAGGAAAACGGTTATGACGCTTCCTTCGCCTACAGCCTCAAGAACGACGAGCAGATCGCTGCTGCCCAGAAGTTCATCCAGGACGAGGTTGACTATCTGCTGATCTCCGCCGCTGGTACCTCCGGCTGGGATTCCGTCCTGCAGGACGCACAGGCTGCCGGTATCCAGGTCATCCTCTTTGACCGCACCATCGACGCTGACGAGAGCCTTTATGTTGCTTCCATCGTCTCCGACATGGCCAAGGAAGGCCAGACCGCTGTTGACTGGCTGGCTTCTCAGGGCCTTGACTCCTACAACATCATCCACATTCAGGGCGTCATGGGCTCCGCTGCCCAGATCGGCCGTACCGGTGCGCTGGACGCGCAGGTCGCTGCCAATGACAACTGGAACATGGTGACCCAGCAGACCGCCGAGTGGAACGCCGAAACTGCCCAGCAGATCGTGCAGTCCGTCATCGACTCCGGCAAGGAATTCAACGTCATCTACGCTGAGAATGACGACATGGCCAAGGGCGCTGTTGCGGCTCTGGACAAGGCAAACATCTCCCACGGCGTGGGCAAGGATGTCATCGTCATGGGCTTCGACTGCAACAAGTGGGCGCTTGAAGAACTGCTCGCCGGCAACTGGAACTACGACGGCCAGTGCAACCCCTTCCAGGCTTCCTACATTGACGCCATCATCAAGGATCTGGAAAACGGCAAGGCCCCGGCTGAAAAGACCATCGTCATGGACGAAAAGGGCTTCGACGCTTCCACTATCACGCAGGAAGACGTTGACAACTACGGCATTTAATCAAACACTGAACTTCGCATAAAGACTGAAATGGCTGCGTGCGGCACGGCGTATATGGAGCATTCCGTGTATCCGCGCTGCACGCAGCGTGCCATTATGGAGGCGAACACAATGCAGGAAACAGCTTTACTGGAATTGCGGGGGATCTGCAAATTTTTCCCCGGTGTCCGCGCGCTTGACGGCGTGGATTTTACGCTCCGCAAGGGTGAAATCCATGCACTGATGGGGGAGAACGGCGCGGGCAAATCCACGCTTATTAAGGTGCTCACAGGCGTGTATTCCAAAGACGAGGGCACCATTTCCATGGAAGGAACGCCCGTACAGATCCGCACGACGCAGGACGCGCTGAAAGCGGGCATCAGTACGGTTTATCAGGAAATCACCCTCTGCCCGAATCTGACTGTGGCAGAGAATCTATACATTGGAAGAACAAAGGGCGCGTTTACAAACTGGCGCAAAATGAACGCGGGCGCGAAAAAACTCCTGGAGTCGCTCGGCATTCCCGCCGCGCCCACGCAGCAGCTGTCCAGCTGCTCCATTGCCGTGCAGCAGATGGTCGCCATTGCCCGCGCAGTCGATATGGAGTGCAAGGTCCTTATTCTCGACGAGCCGACATCCTCTCTTGACGAGCAGGAGGTTGAAAAACTCTTCAAACTTATGCTGGACCTCAAATCACGCGGCGTCGGCATTATCTTTGTTACGCATTTTCTCGAGCAGGTCTACGCCGTCTGCGACCGTATTACCGTTTTGCGCGACGGCAAACTTGTCGGCGAATACAAGATTGCCGACCTGCCGCGTGTGCAGCTTGTGTCCAAGATGCTCGGCAAGGAGCTGGATGACCTGTCCGACATCAAGGGTGAACAGAAAGCAGATCAGAAAGCGGAAAGCACAGAGCCGCTATTCGAGACCAAGGATCTGTGCAGTGACGCCGGGATCAAGCCTTTTGATTTCTATATCAAAAAGGGTGAGGTCAACGGATTTACCGGATTGCTGGGATCCGGCCGAAGCGAATGTGTCCGTGCTATTTTCGGTGCCGACCGTATCATTGGCGGCACAGTGAAAAAGAATGGCAGACAGGTGAAGATCACTAAGCCTCTGGATGCTATGCGTCATGGCATTGGTTATCTGCCGGAGGATCGTAAGCGGGACGGTATCGTAGGTGACTTGTCCGTAAGAGAGAATATTATCCTGGCACTACAGGTGCTTCGTGGATTCTTCCGACCGATCTCCCGGGCGGAAGCTAATAAATTTGCAGACGAATACATCAAACTGCTGGATATCAAGACGGCATCGGCCGAAACACCCATCAAGTCGCTGTCCGGCGGTAATCAGCAGAAGGTAATTCTAGCCAGGTGGCTTCTGACCCATCCGGAATATCTGATCCTGGATGAGCCTACGAGAGGTATCGATGTCGGCACCAAGGTGGATATCCAGAAGCTGGTACTGAAGCTGGCAGGTGAAGGCATGAGCGTGACCTTCATTTCTTCTGAGACCGACGAGATGCTCCGTACCTGTTCCCGGCTGATAGTCATGAGAGACCGCAGGGTGGTAGGAGAGCTGTCCGGGGAGGATCTGACCCAGACCAAGATTATGAGTACGATTGCCGGAGGTGAGAGTAAACATGAGTAAGGAAAAAACAGTGGAAAAACAGAATAAAAATTTCCTCAGCGGATTGTTCCGGCAGCAAATCTTCATTCCCATTGCAGCCCTGATCATTCTGGCAGTATTCAATCTGATCGCGGATCCCAGCTTTTTCAAGATCACACTGGGATATAACAGCGCAGGAGATCCGGTATTGTCCGGCTATCTGATGACAATCTTAGACTACGGTTCCGAACTGGCAATCCTGGCTATCGGCATGACACTGGTCACTGCCGCATCCGGCGGACAGGATATCAGTGTGGGCGCGGCCATCGCTATTGCAGGCAGTGTGATCCTGCGGGTACTGTGCGGTACCAATTCCAGACCCGATACCTTACAGGCTCCCATTATCGTAGCTTTTCTGATCGCCTGTGTGGTGGCAATGCTCTTCGGCGCATTTAACGGTGTGCTGGTAGCGTATTTCAAGATCCAGCCCATGGTAGCGACGCTGATCCTCTATACGGCAGGCCGTTCCATCGCTGCATGGATCAACAACAACGAACTTCCTATTGTAAGTGATCCGACCTTCAGTTATTTCGGCGGATTTATTCCCGGAATCCCCATTCCCACACCGTTTTTCATTGCGGCAGCGTGCGTACTGGTGATCTTCCTGATACTGAAGTTCACGACACTGGGGCTTTACACCCAGTCCGTTGGTATCAATGAAAATTCCTCAAAATTAAATGGACTGAATCCCACATTTATTAAGTTCCTGACCTTTGTGATCTTAGGACTGTGTGTGGCGGTAGCGGCACTGATCAAGGTAAGCCGTCTGTCCTCCATCAACTACTCTGTGATCGCAAAGGACATCGAGATGGATGCAATTCTGGCAGTAGCACTGGGCGGCAACTCCTTAAGCGGTGGTAAGTTCAACATGGCAGCGTCAATCCTGGGTGCCTATGTTATTCAGTTCCTGACCACCACCTTATACAAATTTGACGTACAGTCGGATGCGCTTCCCGCTTACAAAGCAGTGGTAGTTATCCTGTTGGTGGTATTAAGCACGCCAAAGGTAAGAGAGTGGCTGTCCGCTGTTGGCAAGAAGCTGAAGCAGAGTAAGACCGTAAAGGAGGTTGGCTGAAATGGGTAAGAAGTTAAAAAATATGACAGATACCAATCTGCTGCTGACCATCACAATTGTAGTATTTTTTGCAATGTATATCGGAGCTATCGTGTTCCAGGGAAAAGGCTTTTTAAAGCCACAGACGTTTTTCAATATACTGAACGCCAACGCAGCTCTGATCATACTTTCCTGCGGTATGAGCTTAGTCATGATCACTGGTGGGATCGATATCTCCGTCGGTGGCGTGGTAGCACTGGTCAGTATGAGCTGTGCGGTATACCTGGACTTTGGCGGAGGCAATGTATTCATTTCTATGCTGATCGCCGTTGCTATCGGCCTTGCCTTCGGTATCGTACAGGGCTTCCTGGTAGCGTATCTGGATATCCAGCCCTTTATCGTGACACTGGCCGGGATGTTCTTTGCCAGAGGCATGACCACCATCGTAAATACTAAGCCCTTCAATGTGGCGAATGAAAACTTCACTGCACTGAAGGAGACACGTGTGTTCGTTCCGGGGATGGGATCTGTGAACAAGTTGGGAAATTATGTAAATGCCTATGTGGAAATCGGTGTGATAGTAGCACTGATGGTAGTCATAGTGATGTTTGTCATGCTTCGCTGGACGAAGATGGGCCGCAGTTTCTATGCTGTGGGCGGCAACAACCAGAGTGCACTGATGCTGGGCATCAATGTTAAGAGAACGAAGTTCCTGTCCCATCTGCTCTGCGGACTGTTGGCAGGCATCGGTGGCTATGTATACTTCCTGCATGTAGGAAGCGGTTCGGCTTCTCATGCGACAGGCATGGAGATGAATGCCATTGCATCCTCTATCATTGGCGGTACAATGTTGACAGGCGGTGTTGGTAATATCATCGGAACCTTCTTCGGAGTATTGTCCTTAAGCACCATCCAGAACATCGTATCCAGTGCAGGTCTGGATCAGGCATGGTGGACCGGTATCACCATTGCAGCTATGCTGTGTCTGTTCCTGGTGGTACAGAGCGTGGTGATCGCCAGAAAAAAGAAAATGCTGCAGAAATAAATAAGAGTAGTTTCCTTCTGCTGGAGGAAGGAGAAGAACGAAATGAAAAGAGCGTGGCTGATGTGCAGCCACACTCTTTTTCCGCTAGTAAAAGTAATCCACTGGATATTAAGGGGGGTAAAAGTTATGAAAAAGACGAAGGTAAAAAAACAAAAGACTCCGAAAAAACAGGGATGCAGCCTGTTCCTGCTGCTGATGCTGCTGGCACTGGCACCGGTAGTTCTGGCAACAGTGATCCTCAGCACCACATCCTTACATCTGACCAGAACGAATCTGGAAGGCAGTGTACAGACCACACTGCATGTAACTGCGGATAATCTGGCAAAATACTGTAAGGAAAATGAGATCACGGCAATGAATGCCAGCGGTTATTACGAGTACCTGGACAGCCTGAAGGAAGAAGACCTGGAGATGGCCATTCTTGCAGATGGCATTCCAGCTACCACATCCATTAAAAATGAAAATGACTATCGTATCCGTGAAATCCCCATGGATCAGGACCTTGTGTCAGGCGGTGGGACGGATGGTTATTATGATAAAAATGTAGTGATAGATGGAAATGCTTATTATGGTTATTATATCCCGATTATGAATGACGGACGGATCACTGCGGTAGCTTTTGCGGCGGAACGGAAAAATGACATCACCGATGCTCTGTGGGAAATCAAGGTTGTATTCCTGATCTGCGCAGCGGGGATAGTGCTTCTGTTTGGTGCCATCTGCTTTTTCCTGAGCAGAGCTCTGTCGAGCAGGATGAAGGAGACTGGCGCCAGGGTGGATGCCCTGGCAGAAGGTGATCTGAGTGCCAAAAAAGAATCCCACAGTATCGTCCGTGAAATCCGTAATCTGTTACTGAATACCTCGCAGATGCAGCGGAATCTGGCGCAGGTCATCGGCGGTGTGCAGGAGGTAGCCGGAGAACTTCTAAACAGTGTACGGCAGGTCGCAGAGGGAAGCAATACTACCATGGAACAGGCGGAGCAGATCAGTCAGGCCGTGGATCAGCTGTCCGCTGCAGCAGAAGAAATGGCGGAAAATGTACAGAACATCAGTGACCGCATGGACGAGATTGGTGCGGCGGTCAACGACATCAGTGCCAGTGCCGGACAACTGCAGAAGGATTCGGAGGAGATGCAGGACAACAGTAGAAAAGCCGGAGAAGGTATGGAAAAGATCATGACCGGTAGCAGCCGTTCCGTGGAATCCGTGGATACTATTACGTCCAAGATCCATGAGACCAACGATTACATTGAAAAAATCGATGAAGCGGTAGCTCTGATCTTCTCCATTTCCGGACAGACAAATCTCTTAAGTCTGAATGCCTCCATTGAGGCCGCCAGAGCCGGAGAGGCAGGAAGAGGATTTGCAGTGGTAGCGGAAGAAATCCGTAAGCTGTCGGAGCAGAGTGCCGCCGGGGCCGAACAGATCAAGGAACTGGCACAGGGGATCATGGAGAAATCCGGTGAGACTGTGGAACAGGCGGATGTGGTAAAGGATATCATCCGGGAGGAACAGGATTACATTATTGCAACCAGAGAGCAGTATCAGCAGTTAGAGCAAAGTATCAGACATTCTGCGGAAGAGATCCGCAAGATTGCCGGAGAGACCAGACATCTGTCACAGCAGAAAGAGGATATTCTGGGCAATATCGGCAGTCTCAGTGCTATCAGTGAGGAAAATGCTGCCAACAACCAGCAGGTGAATGCAAACATTGAGGAAATCCTGACACAGATACAGACAGTGGGCGCAAACTGTGATAAAATGAAACAGATCTCCGGGGAACTGGAGAACTCTGTGGCGTATTTTCACACAGAGAAAGAACCTGATGGAAAATGAGAGAATGACAGAGTGGTTTCCGGGTGGGAAGAATGACAGAACAGGATGACATTACAGATATGAAAAAATGCAGAACAGGAAGACGATGGATGATAGGTCTGTTGCTGGGGCTGGGAATGATACTGGCCGGATGTGGCAGCAGACGAAGTACTGCGGATGACACGGTGACATCGGAAGAGATACAGATGGATCGTATCGTTGTTGGCTTTTCCCAGCTGGGAGCGGAATCCGACTGGCGCAGTGCCAACACGGAGTCCATGAAAAGCACTTTTACAAAGGAGGCAGGGTATGATCTGATCTTTGAGGATGGGCAGCAGAAGCAGGCCAATCAGATCCGGGCTATCCGCACATTTATCCAGCAGGAGGTAGATTATATCGTGCTGGCACCGGTGACGGAGACCGGTTGGGATACGGTGCTCAGAGAGGCGAAGGATGCCGGGATCCCGGTGATCATCGTGGACCGGAAGGTGGATGTGGAGGATGACAGTCTGTTTACCTGCTTTGTAGGGTCTGATTTTGAATTGGAGGGCCTGAAAATGTCAGAGTGGCTGAATTCCTTTTCTGTTAACAAGGGAATTGCCCCACAGGATATTCATATCGTAAATATTCAGGGAAACATCGGTGCTTCTGCCCAGATCGGACGGACCAGGGGACTGGAACAGGGCGTGGCAAAATACGGTTGGGATCTGTTGGACCAGGTATCTGGAGAATTCACCCAGGCCAAAGGCAAGGAGGTCATGGAGGCTTTTCTGAAAAAATATGACAATATCAACGTGGTCTATTGTGAGAACGATAATGAAGCCTTCGGAGCCATGGAAGCCATCCGCGCAGCGGGCAGAACCGTGGGCAGTGACCTGGCGGCAGGAGATATCATGATATTGTCCTTTGACGGTGTCAGCACGGAATCCATGGACTGCGTACTGAAGGATGAGATCACCTGTATCGGAGAATGCAATCCGCTACATGGACCAAGGGTAGAAGCACTGATCCGGATCCTGGAGGAGGGCAGGACCCCGGAAAAATTCTCTTATGTGGAAGAGGGACTGTATGCTCATGATGATACTGTGGTCTCTGTGACGGTAGATGATAAGATTTACCGCGTACAACAGGTGGACAGAGAACTTTGCAAAGAGAACGCATATTAAAAAATCTGAGGTAACGATCCGAATGTCACAGACATGGGATCGTTACATTTTTTTGCGGGAACTATAAAGTAATTGCAATTTAGTCCGATACATATTGTGAAACACGAATCACATTCGGGAAGGAGGAGTCGATATGCGTATTGAAGCGTATACACAGGTACAGCAGCTGTATCAGTCACAGAAGGTCAGCAGAACTCAGAAGACTCAGACAGCGTCACACACGGACAGACTGCAGATCAGCAGCCAGGGCAAGGATTTCCAGACCGCTAAGGCAGCAGTGGCAGCAGCACCTGACATCAGGGAAGAGTTAACGGCTCCCATTAAAGCAAGGATCCAGAACGGTACTTATGGAGTGGATAATGCAAGCTTTGCGGAGAAGCTGCTTCAGAAACAGGAAGAAATGAGGTAGTTCTTTGGCTAGTTTAATGGAAAACCTGATAGATGTATTAGGCAGAGAGAGTACGGAGTACGAGGCTCTGCTTCAGTTATCACAGCGTAAGACACCGATCATAGCAGGCGGTGATCTTGCAGAATTACAGAAGATCACGGACGAGGAGCAGGAGCTGGTCAGCAGGATCCACAATCTGGACAAGCAGAGAGCGGGAGTGACTGCGGACATAGCCGATGTATTGAACAGGGATGTTAACGACTTGAAATTGCCGAATCTGATCACTATGTTATCTGCACGGCCTGCGGAACAGCAGGCACTGGCGGATTCCCACGACAGATTACAGGCAGCGGTCCGGGGACTGAAGCGCGTGAACGAGCAGAACAGTGAACTGTTAAACAGCGCGCTGGAGATGGTGGAATTCGAGATGAATCTCCTCCAGGCATCCAAGGCTGCACCCGAGACAGCGAATTACAACCGGGGAGCTTACAATGCAGGCAATACCATGGGGGTCATTGACCATGGATTCGATGCCAAGCAGTAAGACCGGATCCCGGGGATCTGAGGATCCCCTGATACAGAGGTGAAAGTTTATGCCATTAATGGGTAGTTTATATATAGGTTCGTCCGGATTACAGACAAGTCAGAATGCGCTGAATACCACAGCGCATAATCTTTCTAATGTGGACACCACAGGCTATACCAGACAACAGGTACAGCAGTCTAACAGAGCTTATGTCACATTATCGACAGACCCTAAGTCTATTTCCAACAAACAGACAGGTCTGGGTGTCACATATTCCCGCGTAAAACAGGTCAGAGATTATTTCCTGGACAAGACATACCGCAAGGAATCCGGACGTAGTATGTTCTATGAAGTGTCCACAGAAGTCATGGAAGAGGTAGAGAGCCAGCTGGGAGAATTGAACGGCGAGGCATTCCAGACCACCATGACAGACTTCTGGACCGCTATTCAGGAGCTTTCCAAGGATCCCAGCAGTTCTGTAACACAGGGCATGCTGGTGCAGAGAGCGGCGGAATTCGTACAGAGAGCCGGAGCAGTATACAGCGGATTGAGCTCCTACCAGAACAACCTGAACACACAGATTAAGCAGAATGTAGATAAGATCAATAAATACGGCAACCAGTTATTAACGCTGAACGATCAGATCCGTGCCATTGAGAGTGGCGGCATTGAACATGCCAACGACCTGAGAGACGCGAGAAATCAGATTCTGGATGAACTGGCAGAGCTGACCAACATGACCTTTTCCGAAGATCGATACGGCAGTGTATCCGTACAGATCGAGGGCGTGGATTTCGTAAAGGACGGAACCTGTTATGAGATCGCTCTGAAGACGGATGAAGCCACCGGCTTCTACACTCCGTTCTGGCCGCAGGATGCCACCTACACCGTCAGAGCTGACGGCACCAGAGATTATAATATTGACGGCGCAGAGGTATTTGATCTCTCCGTGGAGATTTCTTCCGACCTGAACACAGATGTCGGCGGACTGAAAGCCATGCTTCTGGCAAGAGGAGATCACAGAGCCAATTACACGGATCTGGCCGAAGGAAAATATGACGGGGTATCCCAGTCCGTTGTCATGAACATCCAGGCAGAATTCGACCAGATGATCCACAACGTGGTGACGAAGGTGAACGATATTCTGGCGAAGGCTGCAGGAGTACAGACCGGAGATCTGGAGTTGGCAGACGGCACTAAATTAGAAAATGCCCGTTACTGCACGGTAGACCCGGACGGTTACATGCGCATGGAGGATGGCAGCCCCATCCAGCTGTTCACCAAGGTTACAACGGATGGGTATGAGAAAGTAAGTGTGAAGGAAGCGGACGGATCACTTAAGGACTACTGGGTCATGAAGAAAGAAGATCCGGACAGCCCTGAGAGCCTGTATACCATCGGCAATCTTCAGGTAAATCCGGCGCTGACGAAGGAGCCTTCCAAGCTTGGATTCCGTTTGGCAGACGGTTCCGAGGATAAGGAGACCGCAGATGCTTTGAAAGCGGCATTTACCGAGGAAGCCTACACGCTGAATCCTAATGTACAGAAAAAGACTACTTTTGTAGATTATTATACCGACCTGGTATCGCAGGTATCCAATTCCGGCTATGTATTCCGGAGTATTTATGAGAATCAGGTCAGCACCGTGGAAGCTACACAGAGCGCCAGAGAACAGGTTATCGGTGTATCCACGGACGAGGAACTGTCCAATATGATCAAGTTCCAGAACGCATACAACGCATCCAGCCGTTATATCAACGTGATCAGTGAAATGTTGGAACACATTCTTTCCACGCTGGGTGTGTAATGTGTAAGAAATAGGAGGTAAGTTATGCCCTCACAGT
>ERZ779649.1819-NODE-1819-length-11168-cov-4.166922_pt1 | contig 11168 bp, 14 predicted proteins | sample MGYA00511882_ERZ779649 | MGnify/ENA primary metagenome ERZ779649 (study PRJEB29588, sample SAMEA2157793) | human gut metagenome | biome: human gut; feature: human-associated habitat; material: faeces | place: Denmark | collected 2008/2010 ... | reverse complement strand
TAGAGTTTCCGATTTTGTTTATTTAAGCCATTTTATTTTTCATGCGTAACTACTACGGTGATTTTTTTCTGTACTAACATGGTATGACCTGTAGGCTGTGACAAGTTAGTATAGAATTTTGCAAATAAAAAAAGCAGCCCGCCGAATACCCCCGACAGGCTGAGAAAGGAATGCAGTGAACATGAAAACACTGCACTCATAGTATACCATGATTTTGTTTAATATCCAACCACTCTAGTTATATAAATTGCATTTTCTGCTGAATATACTGAGCCGTTGTTTTTCAGAGTTATCCGGTAATTCTGGCTGAATGTGATCATTGAACCTGAAATATTCACAAGAGCAAACTTTGCATAGTCATAATCTGCAATATAATGAATCGTTCCTAAATGCACAAGTTTTCCGTTCGGGCTAAACACCTTAACGCTGCCACAAGCATTATCGCCAGACGATCTGTAAAAGATTTCAAGATAAGTATAATTTTCCGCACTGTCTGACAATGTGACAGTTCCTGCTGTTCCACTTGCACTGTTATAAAGCACCTTACCACTAATGCAAACGCCATTGACTTCAAGGCTGTTATCATGTTTCGGAAAACAATTCACACCAAAGCTGTACTTCTTGATGTCCGTGTACGTAATCGGGATACCCTTTGAAAGAATCAGATTGTAGGTTGTTTTGCCTATCAGGTCGGAAGCCTCAACCTGTACGTTCCACTCGTACTTGTTATCAGCCGTAAAGCTTGCATCGGTGTTATTCTGCACGGTTGCATAACTTCCATATGAACTGTCAGAAGCCTTCTTTGTTCGATACCTGATTGCGACTGTATTCTTGCCACCAATTGATGCATAATTCGCGTTAACGTTCAAAATGCTATCTGAATAATAATTGTTTTTACGATTCAATTTGATAATCGCACTCGGCAAGCTCCAATCATACACAAGAACTGTAATATTTTTCTGCCCCGCATTTCCCCTTGAATCAACGATTTTGACAGTCACTTCAGTGTCGTATGATACATTTACCACACCGACATTTATAACGCCTGTAGAACCACTTAAAGTGCCTGTATAAGCATTACCATTTACAACCGCTGTCAATGTTTTCAGCGTGGCACTGTTTAATGCCTGTGCATTGCTTACGCTGATTTTCAATGTCGAGTTGTTCCTGATAATGTACTTATTGTTTTCTGTGATTGCAACTGTTTTAGAATTTGAATCCTCATATTCAGCATCAAATGTCGGATTAGAATTTACAACGTGCGCAATAATGGCACAGCTTGATGTTCCTATAACCGTGCTGTCACTATACGTTGTTACAGCAATCTCTCCGGTCATGCTATTGCTGTTTGGCATTTGTGCATACAGACTTGATGCAATCTTGTCCGTATCCAATGAAATGTTATCCGTTACGCCTGTGCCGATAGTATAACTGTATGAACCCAACTTCAGCACTACTGTGTGTGTAAATACGGTTGACTTCCGGTTCATATGCACAACAATAGTATCGCCGATATTAAAGTCTGGAGAATTGTTCGGCCATGTGTTCAGACTTGGCTGTGATGCTCTGCCAATATCGGGAAGGCTCCAACTTCCAGAGCCTTTACAGTTTACACTCGTAACATAAATTGCACATTCTGCATATGCGCTAAATGTCTTTGAACCATTGCTTTCATGCCCGATTGCAAGCTCACCAGATGCCACAACCGTTCCAGTGTATAACTTAATTCTAGTGTTTGATTGATAAACAACAGTGCCATTTACAGTGCACTTGAAAGGGCCTGCCATGTACCAATAGCCAGACTTAATTCCTGCACCTTTCAACGTCCATGAGATAACAGACTGATTGTTTGCGGTGCTTTGACTTTTTAATGACCAGTCAAACTGTAAGCATGCACCATCATACGCTGATGTTTTGAATGTTCCTGATGTAGCCATATCACACCCCCACTATACCGATGCCGTCATTTGTAACAGTATCGCCATCTTTTACCGTTATTGGAATAAACCTTGCCTTGTTGCACAACGTGATCTCTTCCTCAATGACAGATTTTTTTTGATGGAACTCATCACCTGAAACCCAGAATGTTTTAGCACCGGTGCGATCATATCCTGCGAAACCAACGGAATTATTGACCACAAGATATGAGCCATCAAGTCCATACATGATTAGTCCGTTTTTATCAAGCTTTGCAATCAGATTGTTTGCTTCATCATAGACTTCAATCTGTCCGTTCTGGTTAAGATTAGAGCCGAGCTTCAATGTTCCGCCCTTGATCATATCAGCAACTAAATTTATAACGTTGATATGTTGCATATTCAGTACATTATCAATTGTCCATGCACTTTCAAAATTCCCATTTATTCCGGTGCTTGAAAAAGCAATCCCACCGCTGTTGACCATAATAACGTGGTGAGCTTCTTCTTTTGGCAATGCATCAACAACAAGAATTTTGTCACCTTCATACACCACATAAGAATTGCCAAGCATGCCTAGAATTGTTTCCTGAACATGTTGAATTGCATCTGAAAACACAACCTGTAAAGCAGAATTGTTCTTCTCTATGCTCTGCTGAATCGTTGAGCTTACTGTTCCTATAAGGTCAGAAACTTTTTGTTGAAAATTCCCGAACTCAAGTTCCGTATACTTGCCCAGAATGCAGTCATAATCATACGAAATAACATGCGTTGTAATATCTACACCCATCGGCTCGTCAATAACCTCGATTGTATCACCTATATCCGTCAGTTTTTCAAGATTAGCCTTGAGTTTGTAATTCACTTTTGGAACACAATTCTCGTCAACGTATGCCTGCCCCTGCGTTCTCAAATCCTCAATAAGTGCATTGTTATATGCTGTCTCATCAAGATGCCCTTCTGCATCTTTGTATAAATCCTGATCAATGTTTTGATTGAAAGACACGACTTTTGTAAAAGGAATATCGTACTGTGTCTTGCTGTAAAGATATATCTCGTCCAACAACAAGCCATCTTTTCCAACTGGCATGAGTTTTGTCACAACATTATCCCAGTTTGCCGTGCATGTCATTTCTTTAAGATTCTTTTTGTACCGCACAGTCACACCATTGTCACGGCCAATATTGTTCATGATTGCAAAACTGTAATTGTCACGTACAAAGTGACCACCCCAGCGCTCTACAACCGTGCTAAAAGCATCATACAGCGATGTTCTAACACACCTGTATGAATCTACCATGGCAATATCAGAATACGTATGAAATGGGCTAGGATTGTCTGTGGCTCTGTTTAAATGGTCCATCGCATCATTGCAATTTTTATCGACCACATAACTGTCTGCAATTACAAAGTTTTGAGCATCATACGAAATGTGCTGAGCCTTTATCGTGATCTTGTTCTTTGTTTTCTCTGGATTCTTAATGCGGAAAGCCTGTGCACCTTGTGGAGTATCTGCAACGATAATTCTGTTTGCTGTCAAAAAATCAACATAAGAAATGTCCGCTTCAACATTCAAATAAAATTTGCCGTTATCTTCCTTGTGAACTTTTGCTTTGAATGGCTGAATGACTGCATCGCCGTTGCTTGAAAAATCTGTGTCTGTTGTTCCAAATAGTTTGATCATGTTTACACCTCATATATATCATACAAAAAAGGCGCTCATTGCGCCTGTATTTTTTTCTACAACTGTGCCAGCGCTTTTTCGACAGCATCGTGCCATCTTGGTGGCACTTCATCAAGAGTCATGCGGTTCATCTGAATCTGTCTTAAATACCATTTAATCATTCGGCTGTTCCTCCTATGATTTCTGCAAGTGAAGCGATGGCTTCATTGATTGCTGTGATGTCAGCGGTGTTCTGATTAACTGCATCTTGAAGTGTTGGCTTGTTCATCACAAATTCTAGAATATCTGCCGTTGTGCTTCCAAGATTTACGTCGTAACGAGTCATGATTGATTCAATATTTGTATAGCCGTTATAGGTTGCTACTACTGTCGTTCCGTCATCACTGTAAAGATCAAAGTTCCCATCAAACTTCGCAAGTTCAGACTTGAGTGTATCTACTGTCATTCCGTCTGCTAAGAATGACATCTGTAAAGCTTCGGGAGAGTAATTAACCCCGTTGTCTAACACTTCATAAAATTTGTTATTGATTCTTAGTTTGTTCATTTCTTTCATCTCCTTCAATTAAGCCGTTCTTTCCCAAATATAAACCGCTAAATATGGTTGCATGTTGTTATGAGCAGCCCCACCACCTGTAGCAGTTGTGTCATCAGTTCCGCCGCCTTTCCAATAACTATTGTTAGATGCGGATTGAACATTTCCTTTTCCATTTTGACTAGGCAAAACAACAGAATATGCTTTATGGTTATGCGATGGCATTTCATTAGCCGTCAATTTGTGTGTTGCTTCACCACCTGTTGAACCTAGCGGATATGCAGTACTTGCACCAATCAAGCATCGTCCATTAGCAGTTTTCTCCCACGTACCACCCCACGCAGTCTGAGGATTGAATGTAGAACTTGTACTGATGTAGATAGAGCCGACTGGATGCTGTGAATTGTTTACCCATCCTTTTATTTTTCCCCAGAAATATGTGAGTCCTGTCTGATCTAAATATTTAGCCATTTTTTCCTCCTTAACTAGCGACAATTGTGTCAATTTCCGAATTGGTAATTGTCGAGACACTTGTTGCACTCAGATTATCCAATTTAGTTTTATCTTCTGAAGACATCAATCCATTTGCCTTCTGTGTCGCAACTCCATATGTTGTATTGTTATCCTGTTGAGTGAACGTAAATGTTGTTCCGTCTAGTGCCGTTGCCGTAAATGTCGTTCCTGATCTTGTAATACTTTTTATTGCTTTTGACTGATCATAGTTTGCAACGTTGCCTAGACCTACTTGTGATTTTGTTACTCCATGCGGATTGCTTTTATTTCCTATATGGCTTCTGGCTGTAGAATCCTTGACTGTGTATGCTGTACCACTTGGGAGTTTAATGCTTGATATATCATCCATTCAAACAACCCCCTTTATTTTGATGTTATTGTTGCACTTGTGCCTGTAAACGCTGGTGCGGATGCACTAGCAGACTTAATGCCTGTGGCAACCGTTACTGCTGTTCCTTTTGTTGGCAAAGACCCTGCTGAAAATCCAAGTGTTAGCACCTCATTTGAAACTGATGCCGTGAAACTTGGCAATGTGCCTACACCACTGATAGGCGTAACACTCGCTGTATTTACAGCAACCGAAACAGTCGGTGCGGAAACTGAACCTGCCGGCGTATATGATGCACTCGCAGAATCCTTGAATGCCAGTCCCTTAAGACTGCCTGTACTACCAAACTCGTGCCACTTATTATCTGATGTAGACCATACAAATTCAAGCTGTCCGTAAATTACAATGTCACCGTTTGATGGTGTATAATCTGCATTATTGATCTTGATTGGTGATACGCTAGAGCCATTCGCAAGTGCCGTTGTTGTAACTCCTGCGTAATGCATAGCACCTATTACAGAGCCCTTTAGAATGCTAATGTCATGTCTTGCTGTTGCATCTTTGATGTCATAAGTTGCTCCACTAGGCAATGTTATTTCTGAAATATCTGCCATTATTGCCCTCCTATTATCAAATTTCCTTCGTTAACAGTATACGTCGTACCACTGTTCCATTTAATCCTGTCTGTACGTGATACGTGTATATCTTCATTGCTTACATGTATGTTTATTTCGCTGTTCAGATTTTCAAATTCTTTTTTCGCTTCGCTTGCGCTCTCAATATCATAATCTGCAAGTGCTTTACTTCCTTTCACCTCAATATTGTTGATTTTAGGAATATTTATTAATCTGTTATAATCGTCTGTCCCAACAACTGAAACGCTATCCATCTTTAAAGTTAAACGATCATCATCCGCAAGCATGATAATCTTGTAATCGTCCATGCTTTACACCCCTTTTTCGGTATCACAAGCAAATGTGACTTCTTCCGTGATAATCAGCTTACCTATAAACGTCTGATGTATCTGGTCACCTCTGATAAGCTCAATGTCAAAATAATAAGTACCAAAATCAATGTAGTCTGTATCTTCCGGCATAATTGAGAATGAATATACATTTCCGTCTTTAGTTATCGTTCCATCAGTCAGTTTTTTCTGGATGATAACTTTTCTCGTCGATGTATTTGCTTTTACCGTAAAAGTAATTTGAGTGAATCTTTTGCTAACCTCTGCATCATTTGCATCGTGAACGGTGAAATGAACATTTCGCAAGTCTCCTCTAGGCATTGTAATGTGTTCCATGTTATCACCTAATCTTTCACGATATCATCAATTTCATTATTTGAAATAAATGATGTTGGAGTAATATCAGCCCACTCGTATTCATAATCGGTGTTGCTTTTCTTTTTCAAAAACTGTCCTGTTGTGCCACCTGTGGGAATGCCTTCCCCTTTGTCACCTTTATAGCCTTTTTCACCTTTCAGCATGAAGACCTTACATACAGGTTTTGTAATGTATTCGCCCATTTTATGCACCCCCTAGCATGTGATTCCGTGTCGTACTTTCAACGCACCTGTAAGGATAGTAAACACATCGCTGTTAAGTTCAATTTGCATGTCGTAAAAATAATGTCCTGATTCAATATCCTTTGTATCTTCAGGCACAATTCGCACCACGTAATACATCTTGTTGCGCTCCTGCTTCCTGAATGAGATGCCATCTTCAATTGTTTTCTGGAATACGACATCGCCATCATCAAGATTCCTTTTGCACGTGAAGAACGCCTTTTCAAGCTCCTGCGGTTTTTCATCGAACTCAATCTCAACCGCAAATGACAGTGTGTCACCTTTGATTATTTCAAGATTCGTCTTTTCCATCATATCCACCTCGACAGATTTTCAAATGCAATATATGTAAGCTGCCCATCCCATGATACGGAATTAGGCCCAACTTTCAGCATAAATTTGTCGTAATTTCCGACAACGTATCTGTTCATCAATGCATCATCATTATACGCTTCTAGCCTTTCTGTGTCTATTGTGATGGAATTTGATGTACTCATATCAATCCGAAACAACTGCACACCATTCAACAACAGATTGATTTTTCCTGAGCCCTTGATATGAATAATTGGCTTGGAAACATAATTGCCGTTATTTCTTACGGTAATAGCTCCTGTTGGATTGTCAAACACCTTCATTTTTTCAAGTGTGCTGTACTTAAACGGTTGCACATGATACGTGATCTCAGCCGTTCTGAACCTCATAAGGCGCTCATAATCGACAGCATTAAGAATGTCATATTTGTAATATCTTTCTTGTTCATTTGAAAACGTGACTGTTCCGCTTGAATTGAAAAACGTAATAATATCATCAATATCTACTGTGTCCAGTTCATTATATTCCAGGACATTCACTTCTGCTTCCTTCAGGGAATTCATCACCAGTTCCCCAAACATGTCAATCAGTCCGTTGCCGAAAAATAACACGACCTGGTCCAGATTCTCCGCCTTCAAATAACCGCCGATTTTGCCTAATGCGCCGTTTCCGATCTTCAAAATGGACGGAATCGCCATCTCTTTTCCTATCTGCATGGTAACCTCTCCTTTATCTTTTTCCGTACTGACCCGTTTCTGCCCGAAACCGTGCCCGGACAAAATTATTTTACACTGTTTTCTCTTCTATTTCAACCGGTCAACCACTGTGCACGTTCCCGCCGGAATCTATCCGCGCCTTTCAGACTACCCCACACGGATTCCAAACATCTGTAACACCCAAAGGATCAACCCCAACCCCCAGCTGGAAAAAATCCCATACAATATCACCGGCCCCGCAATGGTAAATATCTTGCAGCCGATGCCGAATACCTGACCTTCCTTTTGATATTCCACCGCCGGAGCTGTCACGGAATTGGCGAATCCGGTGATCGGTACCAATGCACCGGCGCCTCCCCATTTTGCAATCTTGGGGTAAATATGAAACGCCGTGAGTACTACAGACAAAAATACCAGAAGCAGGGAACACCAGCTTCCGGAAGTCTGCGGATCCATCCCCAGCACATTTCCGGTATAATTCAGAATTCCCTGTCCGATACAACAGATGATTCCTCCGGTCAGAAATGCTTTCCCCATCTGCGTCCACAGATTGTGTGTCGGTGTGACCGACTTTACATACTGTTGGTATTCCTGCTTCTGCTGCGCATCCGGCTGTATCGAATCTGCCGGCATATGAGGAATTTCCTTCTGTTCCATATCCATCCTCCTATCCTTGCTCTGTCGGAACAATTACTTGGTTTCTATGATCACAGAATGCCCGGATCATTTCATTTTTATGCTGCTTTTTTGAAAAAGTCTTCCTTAGTATTTTTTTCGAATGTAAGAGATTACAGTGTTTGACTGTCCTCTTTTTTCATGTAATAATAAATTTTGTAAGTTCAATTATGAGGAGGTTCTTATGAAGGAAAAAACAAAGAGAAAGCTACGGACTTTTGTGTGTCTGCTGATGATCCCCGTCTTTTTGACAGGATGCCGGATCAAGACGACGCCACTCGGTGTCTTCGCCCAGATTCTGGAATACGCCAGTGCTTCCGGAAGCAGCTCGTCACAATCGTCTCACCACGGCACTTATCATTCGGAACCGGCTTCCACACCACAGCCGCAGATAGATTATGATTCTCTCGGAGACATTGGCACCGTGCAGACGATCATGATCTACATGGTAGGATCCGATCTGGAATCCTCTTACGGAAATGCCAGCCTGGATATGGACGAAATGGAAGCGGCCGGCGTCGATACCGCTCATAATAATGTCATTGTATATGCCGGAGGTGCTTCGCAATGGCAGGATCGCGGTCTGGATGGCGATGCCTGTACCACACTGCTCCTGACCGAAGACGGTTTTGCTCCGCTGGATACTTATCCTGCGGAAAATATGGGAGATCCCCTGACTTTAAGCAGCTTTATGAATTACTGCTTTGACTTTTTCCCCGCAGATTCCTACAGTCTGCTTCTGTGGGATCACGGCGGCGGACCCGTACTGGGATATGGTGTGGATGAAAATTACAGAGATCTGCTGACTTTGGACGAACTGTCCGAAGCACTTGCAGATTCTGTGGGAGCCCACATGACGAAATTAGAATGGATCGGCTTCGACGCCTGCCTTATGAGTTCTCTGGAAGTGGCTTCCGTGCTGGCTCCCTATGCAGATTATATGATTGCATCCCAGGAGACCGAACCCGGCTGGGGATGGAATTACGCTTTTCTCTCCGTCCTGTCGGACAGAGCGATTCCCGGAGACGAGATGGGTGAATACATTGTAGATTCTTATATGGATTACGGTGAATATGTCTTTGACTATTATCCGAATCTGTATTCCGATCTGACGCTGTCATGTATTGACCTGAACGCTTACGCAGAAGCGGAAGACGCTCTGAATACCTATTTTGCGGAACTGGATACCTCTCTGGATGTGCAAAACTATCCGAAACTGGTTCGTAATCGTGCCAAAGTCAGAGACTTCGGAAGCTATTCCTCCGATATGAATTACGGCATGGTCGATGTACTACATATGCTGGAACTATTGGGAGATAATTCGGACACTGCCAAAGCTGCCATCCGGGCAGTGGAAAGCTGTATTGCATATTCCGATACCAATATGGAAAATGCCGGTGGTATCTCCATCTGTTATCCTTATCAGACAGACGAAGACTACCGGGATGCCTGTATTGAAATGCAGGAGTATCTTGGATTTGCTCCGAATTACACCCGTTTTTTACAGGATTTCTATGCAATTCAGAACGGTGATACCCTGTTGGCAGATCGTGAGATTTCCAATGCGCACACTACTGTCACCACAGAAAATGACGGCACCTATGATGAAAGCGACATCACGCTGCAGCTCACTCCCGAACAGCAGGCTAATTTTGCTTCCGGTGGCTATTACATTCTCTGCAAGGCCAAAGAAGAAGGTTACATTACTTCCGAAGAAGATCCCAGAGCTGATGAGATGTATCTGTTCATTCAGGGAAGCAAACGCGTAACACTGGATGAAAATGGGGTACTGCATGCGGCATATAAAAACAATGCGCTGTATATGGAGGATGATGATGGGGTATCCGATATTCCTATGATCCTGACGGAATCGGATATCAGTGACGTGGAGAATCGTTATCTGTCATTTGTAGTACTGATGAATTTCGATAATTGGGAATCCCAGGCTGCGAAGCTGCAGATTGCGGTAAATGAAGATTATCCGGATGGTATCATCCGAAATGCGATTCCTTTAAGCGATGACGACGATGTGCAAAGCGCCAGCAAGCAGCTGATCCGTCTGGATGATTATGCGAATATGTCCGTGGCAGCACGTTGTAGTTACGTGACCCGGGATGAGAATGGGGATCTGTTGGATTTCTTTGACTGGGAGACATCGAAATGGATGATGGGGTTTGAGGTGGATCTGACCTCCGACTATCGGACCGTGGTACAGCCACTGGATCATCCGGAGAATTACGTGTGCATCTTCTTCATGAAGGATTCCCAGGGGAATACCTCTTATTCCGAAATGATTCCACTAAAATAAGGGAAGGTCAGCTTTCCAGCTCTTTTCCTTCTCTTCCTGCTTGTTCGATCAGGGTCTTATCCACGTCGGTCTCGTAGTTTTTGATGGAGACTTCGACGGGGGTAGGATCCTTGGTCAGGCGCCTGCCACCGACATGATTGAAGAAAACGATAATGCCAGCTGCCAGCCCAAGAGAATAGAATACTTCCAACGTATTCAAGCCTCCGGGTTCAGCACCCATGGCCATCCGGTACACTTCCGTGAAAACCTCATTGATTCCCACATCATTATGGTAAGCCATAATCGTATAGGCTGGACCGAAAAAGCTGATCAGGCACACAAAAGCAGCCTTGATCCACTGCTGCCAGCCTTTGTGTCTGTTCACACAGATCCATTCCACCAGCACATCTGTCTCTCCAACCACCTGCACATCGATCTCCGGACAGATTTCTTCCATAAGACTTACCAGTTTCAGACAACTGATCACACATCGTTTTTCGCCGTCCTTGGGAAAATGATAAATTTTGATGGCTTTTAGTTTTGCCTGCAATACCGGATCCTGACAGCGAATCTCTGCCACATCTTTCAGGAAAACATCCTGTGCCTGCACCTCCGCACTTCTGTCACATTTCAGATAAACCG
>ERZ779649.1817-NODE-1817-length-11178-cov-2.244448_pt1 | contig 11178 bp, 6 predicted proteins | sample MGYA00511882_ERZ779649 | MGnify/ENA primary metagenome ERZ779649 (study PRJEB29588, sample SAMEA2157793) | human gut metagenome | biome: human gut; feature: human-associated habitat; material: faeces | place: Denmark | collected 2008/2010 ... | reverse complement strand
AATTGCAATACGACCGCCGCTTCACCCATATAATTAAACGAGTGCAAAAACTTACCATAATGCGGGATTCCGACATACGGGTTGTTTTCCGGCACCGTCTTTTGTATTTCATAGAGCGGAGCGAAGCCATACATATCCAACCGGAAGTGCAGAAGCTTGCTTAACTTCAAGATCGGGGAAAGCCCGAAAGCCACATATTGGTTCGCCCGGAACGCCTCGTTGAATACAATCTCGCTATGGGGTGTCGGGGTAAACGCCGGGGCCTGTAATACGCTAGCCGTATAGTTATTCATGAGGTTCTTGCTGGATATGACCATTTCCGCCAAATAACCTAAGTTGAAACGGTTGCTCAGCGTCTGGTATTGGTTCCAGCGCCCTTTCAGTTGCAGCCAGCTATGCACTTTGCGACCAATCGGGGCTTCCGTCGTGGCGGAAGTGGGGGATGGAGTGTACTTCTCCGTACCGGTTACGTATTGGGCGATTAGGAATTGCTGTTTTCCGCTTATCGGGTATTGTTTGGCGTTGAGTGAGTTTTGCTCGATACTTAACGAACCGCTGAATAAATCGTACCAGCTATGGTCGAAAGAGGCGTTCGGGAAAGGTATCGTGGTGCTCTGCAAATAGAAATCGTTCAACCGTCCGTAGGCGAACCCGATCTCCGCTTTCGCGTGGTTGAGGAAGGGGAAGCCTAATTTTAGTTTCATGTACAGTTCTTTCTGCTTAATCATGGCGGGCACTATATCCTCATAAAAGAGGGATTGGCTTTCCGTGTATTTCTTGTCCGAGAAGACTCCTTGCCAATTTAAATAAGTGGGGATTTGCGTTTGCAGGTACATCCGGCCACTCAACATGACACCACTAAAGGAGTTACCCACTTGAAAGTTCGAGTTTACGTCGGCGGCGAACCGTCCCAGATATTGATACCCCAATCCTAGGTATAATTGATTCGCTTGATGAGACGATACGTTTCCACCGAAGCCAACCGTGATCTCTTCTTTCATCTTCACGTCCAGGTAAAGATCGAATTTCTTCTCTTTCCGGTTATAAACGGCATGCGGCATGATTTCCCTAATCTTGGAATAGGTCAGCATCTTGAAATAAGCCCGCTTGAACTCTTCCATGGAGAACTCGTTATTGATATCCCTGTGTAATTGGGCCTCTATGTATTTACGCTGGGCCTCGGATACGCCCGTCACGTAAATATTGCGGAAGATCAGCGGGGGAAGGTTCTCTTTATAGGCTTTTCTTCTTTCGGTAACCTCATTTAAAGGCACTTCCCGGGGAACCCGTTGCTTGATGGAGTCGATCATGGAAAGGGTACGTTTATACCCGATGTCCATAAGCTCCTTACCTTTCTGGAAATCCAATAAGGAGACGGTGGGAAAACTGAATTTAATCATCATGCCATCTTCCTCCGGTACCTCGTAATCGGTCTTTTGCATGATCATGGTCTCGATCTGGTTATAAGGATTCTCCGAAGGCTTTTTATTCCCTCCCGATACCGTCGATCCGAAAATGAAATCCGGGTGGAACGCGTCTTTCATCGGGCCTACCGGGAAATTATCGTAGATACCTCCATCGAATAAAGGAATACTGTCTTTCCATATGGGCTGGAAGAAAAACGGGAAAGTCATGGAGGCACGTACGGCGTCTCCCAGATCCCCATTCTTAAAGATGATCGGCTTTTTAGTATATATATCCGAGGCCACGCAACGGAAAGGGACAAACAGGTTGTCGAAATTCCACCCCGCCTTTGCCGTCGCCTGCGAGAACAAGGCCATGAACGCCTGATTCATCTGTATGGGATTGATCAAGCTTTGCGGTAAGAAGCTAGCCTTGATCTGTAGGGAATCGGACATATCGATGGAGAAATGCGCGAATTCCGGGGTCGGGTAAGGCTCCTTGAAATAATAGGTATATTGCTCCTCCACCGTACCTGTTTGCCAATAGGAGAACTCCTTGGAAAGCATCAGCTCCAGCATCTCCTCGGGGGAATATCCCATGGCGTATAAACTACCGATAATCGCCCCGATGGAGGTACCGGTAATGTAATCGATCGGTATATTATTTTCTTCCAGCGCCTTGATCACTCCGATATGTGCCGCTCCTTTGGCACCGCCGCCACTGAGTACCAACCCTACTTTCTGGGCGGAAACAATCTGAATGGCAGCAAGGAATAAGGCTATGATAACTGTTATTTTCCTCATATGAACCCAATCTGTTTTTCTTCTCCAAATGTAAGAAGTATTTCTTTAGAAACATAAACATTTTGTTTTTTCGTATTGTTGAGTTATCAATACAATTAAAACAGAAGATGTTATGAAAGAGAAAGAATTGAATAGGGAAGAGCGGAATAAGACCGTTATGGAGACTGGTGCTTTGGTCATGGCTGAGTTTTATGCGGATTGGTGCCCTCATTGCCAGAAAATGATGCCGATCGTGAAGGAGTTCAAGGAATTGGAGAAAGGAAAATTAGAAGTGGTACAAATCAATATCGAGGAGGAGAGCGCTCTTGCCGATTTGTATACGGTGGAATCGATTCCTACTTTTATCCTGCTACGGAAAGGGGAGGCTTTGTGGAGACAATCCGGCGAGATGAACTTGGATAGGTTGCGGAAAGTGGTCGAGGATGTCGTGGGCTGAAACTAAAAAAACCGTTCCCCCGAGAAGGAACGGTTTTTTATATATGTGAGGATTGGTTTATCCGATCAGTTCTACGCTACGTTTGATGAATTGGCTTAAGGCCTCTCCCTTCAGCATACCGTTTCCTAACAAAGCAAGGTCGATCAACTGACTAACTGTCTTGTTCGTACCGGCGTACTCGGCGAGAACTTGGTTGCGTTGCTCACGAAGCTCATCCAGCTTATGGTTGGTGTTGGTCATATCCTCTTTCTCTTGCGCCGTGATCTCATCTTCTTTCTTTTTGCTTTGAGCCTCACGTAAGTCGGCTTGACGAGCCTCCCACCCTTTGATATCGCTAAGGATCGGTTTTAACTTCTCGTCGCAAGCTTGCTCCTCTTCAGTTAATACTTTCTTGATCAACGGATGATCCGTATTCAATACGAAGTTGAAGCTATCCGGCATCTCGCCATAGAAAGACATACCCGGTTGCATAGCGGACATCTCACGCATTCTTCGCATATACTCGCTTTGTGTCAACATGACAGGGTTCGCGTTTTCGCCCAATGCCTCGAATGTTACGTAGAACTCGGTCTTGTTCAATTTCGGCATCTGACTCTTGAATACTTCCTGCATGGCCATTTTCTGCTCCTCGCTCAAGGTTACCTTATTCGAGTCTTCCTTGCGGATCAGGTTATCGATCGTATCGCTATCCACACGAACGAAGCGGCTCTTCTCGAACTTCTGCTCCAATTGTCCGATCAAGTGTACATCCAATTGTCCGTCCATTTCCAAGACGCTGTAACCTTTGTCCTTTGCGGCTTGTATATAGCTGTATTGCTCGTCTTTATTGGTGGTATACAGATAGATTAAGTTACCCTCTTTGTCTGTCTGGTTGTCCTTGATTAAGTTCTTGTATTCCTCGAAAGTGAAGTATTTGCCTTCGACGTCCTTGAATAAGGCGAACTTAACCGCACGGTCGTAGAACTTCTCATCAGTCAACATACCATATTGGATGAATAGTTTCAAGCTATCCCATTTCTCCTCGAACTGCGGGCAGTCGTTCTTGAAGATCTCTTCCAAGCGGTCTGCCACCTTCTTCGTGATGTGGTTGGAGATCTTCTTCACGTTCTGATCGCTTTGCAAATAGGAACGGGATACGTTCAACGGGATATCCGGCGAATCCAATACACCATGCAATAATGTCAAGAACTCAGGAACGATACCCTCTACGGAATCCGTAACGAATACTTGGTTGCAATATAACTGGATCTTGTTACGATGCAAGTCGATATTGCTCTTGATGCGAGGGAAATATAAGATACCGGTCAAGTTGAACGGATAGTCTACGTTCAAGTGAATCCAGAACAACGGCTCATCCGTCATAGGATATAAGTCACGATAGAACTTCTTGTAATCCTCGTCGGTCATATCGGCCGGTTTGCGAACCCATGCCGGTTTGGTGTCGTTGATTACGTTATCTTCGTCCGTATCTACATATTTGCCATCCTTCCACTCTTGCTTCTTGCCGAACGCAATAGGAACCGGTAAGAAACGGCAGTATTTTGTCAATAAGCCATTGATCTTATCCTTGTTCAAGAAATCTTTATTCTCGTCGTCGATATACAGGATAATATCGGTACCGCGATCCTCTTTCGTCGTTTCCTCCAAGGAGTATTCCGGCGTACCGTCGCAGCTCCATTTCATGGGAACAGCGCCTTCTTTGTACGATTTCGTCACGATCTCTACTTTCTTGGAAACCATGAAAGAGGAGTAGAAACCAAGACCGAAGTGACCGATGATAGAAGCGGCGTCGTTCTTGTATTTCTCAACGAACTCCTCGGCGCCAGAGAAAGCGATCTGGTTGATGTACTTATCGATCTCCTCGGCTGTCATACCGATACCCCGGTCAGAGATCGTGATCGTTTTGTCATCGAACTTAACCTGTACGGTCAAATCGCCGAGTTCGCCTTTAAACTCGCCTACGGAAGAAAGCGTTTTTAACTTCTGGGTAGCGTCTACCGCATTAGAAACAAGTTCACGAAGGAAGATTTCGTGATCACTGTATAAGAACTTCTTGATAATCGGAAAGATGTTTTCCGATGTTACTCCGATGTTACCTTGTTTACTGCTCATAGTCTGAATATCTTATTATTTTTATTGTTATTTTGTGCGTATTCCTGATCATTCTCAAGATCCGCCTATTCCTATACAAAACGAATGCCAAAATGTTTCGGATAAACTATAAATGACAAAAAGGCAGATGCCGGCTGATAGATTTGCAGCCGGGCATAGTTTGATCAAACCATATCATCTCCTGTCTTGGCGAATGTAACACGGATGGTTTTATGGAATGGGATAAAACGGGATACGATCGCTATGAATAAGGAGATGACTAATAAATACCCCAGTATCTCTTTTAACGCCAATAATAAGCTTTGTTGCTGTAACGTATTATAGAGTGTATTGGTAGCCATTTGCGCTGCCTCGTCGTAGGGATGCCCTTGGGTCAAGGCGTTGCCAAGCGCCTGATTATAGCGTGAGGCGGCTAGAGGATCGGCCAGCGTAACGGTTTCTGATAAGGAATACATATATTTTTGTTCCAAGCGATATAGTATATTACTGTAAAAAGAAGTCGCCATGATAGGGGCTAGTACCGAACGGAAAATGATGAGAAAGAAAGCGTTTGACAATAAATATTTAGGATTTAAATCTTCCACGGCAAATAAGGCGAAAGCTATGATTAGAATCATCATGCCCAATCCCCTGAGGAATATAGGAAAGTAGAGTATCTCGTATCTGCTATCCGGTGAGATCCCGAAATAAAGGCTCCCGAAGAACAGGACGAAACAACTCATTCCTCCCGCTATCAAGAAACGAAACCGCCAACGTTGCCACCGGAACCACCAAAAACAGATGAACGCCCCCAAGACATATCCCGGAAGCAAATAAGTATAAAGGGAATAGGTATGGGTACTGTCTACCTTTAAGATACTGGTCAGGTAGCTGGTCAACAAGGTAGTCGAAGTACTGAAAAACATGACAAGCATCATATAGAAATAACCGATAATGGCTTTCGGCTGGTATAAAGGCGCCAGATTCACGTACGGACGTTCCGAATGATATTGATACCAAATAAATAAAGCGATCAATATCGGGGCGATCATGATATAAAGGCAAATCTTGGGGGATGCCATCCAGTCGAGTACTTTCCCGTAATTAATGACATACATAAGCATTAACAATCCGGTGGATATGATGAACATTTCCCGGATGTGTAGATCGGCCAAGGGGATGGACTTGATCGGCCGGTTATGGCGGAAGCAGATGATTACCACTACTATGGCCAATAAAATCATTAGCATCATGAAGTAATACATATATTTCCAGTCGTAATGGTAGGCTAACTGTGCGGTAACAAGCATGGACGCTTGTCCCCCTCCGAAAACAAAAGGATAGAAGTAGGAGTAGAATTGGCTACGTATATTTTTAGGGCTGAATATCTTTTGTGCGTACCGGATAAACCACAGCATGAGAAACCCTTTCAGGAAACCGATCGCGAAACTACAGACGATCAATATGTCGGCGTTCTGGGAGCGGGCACAGATCCAGCTTAAGAAGAACTGGGCGACTAAATCCGCTAACAATAAGAATTTTATAGAGAAGGCTTCTAATATCTTCGGAATAATCGGATAGGATACCGCCATTCCCGCCGCTGCCGCGTAATATCCCATGGTTATATCCTCGGTGTTCGTGCCTAGCGTGTTTGATACCTCCAGCATACTGCCGGTGTACGAACCGTTTAGCATCGTAACCGGAAGGATAACGATGAAGATGCAAATCAATCCTAACCAGTCCGGCACCCATTGGCGGATCGGTGCCCCAAGCTCTTTCATCGTGATCATTTGCGTAAGGCTTCTGTTTCAACCATCATGCCTGCTCTTAAGTATTGCGTATCTTCTTGCGATAGATTTTCCAAGTCTATCCGTACCGGGATACGTTGTTGTACCTTGACGAAGTTTCCGGCGGAATTGTCGGTCGGGACCAATGAGTATTTGGAGCCTGTGGCGTCGGAGATTGCGGTTACCTCCCCGTTGAATATCTTTCCCGGCAACGCGTCTACCTTGATACGTACTTTTTGCCCGATATAGATGTGGGGGATCTGGGTCTCCTTGTAATTGGCCGTGATCCATTTGTCTTTATCTCGTACGAGGTAGGATATCGTTTGTCCGGCTTGCACGTATTGTCCGGGCTCTAAGGTCCGTCTGCCTACATGACCGTCGTAAGGGGCGGTTATAACGGTATAGGAAAGGTTTAACCTCGCTAAATCCAGATCCGCTTCTTTTCGTAAGATCGCCGCCTCGGCTCCTGTTGTCTTCTTGCTGGTTTCGGTGAATTGGGAGAAAGCGGCTTTCTTTTGTTCCACCAACGCCTGATATCGGGCTTGCGCCGCCTCGAAAGCGGCTTTGGATTGCTCGTATTGTTGCTCGGGGACCGATTCTTCTTTCAGCAGCCGCCCAAATCGGTGATAATCCTGTTCCAGTTGCCAAAGCTTGGCTTTAGCTTCGGCGATGTTGGCGTCTTGTACGGCGATGTTCGTATGGGAGGTCTCGATACCGGAACGAAGTACGTCTTGTGATCCTTGGGCATCGATCAACGCGGCCTCTGCCTCTTTTACCTTGATCCGATATTCCCGATCGTCCAGTATGAGAAGTGTGTCCCCTTGGTGAACGTACTGGTGTTCCTTGAAACGGACCTCTTTTATGTAGCCGGAGGCACGTATATTTAGTGGGGCGATATATTGGTCCACAAAGGCATCGTTTGTCACCTCATAATTGATGTAACGCCAGAAATAATTGGCTGTCCACCAAATGCCGGAACCGGCTAAAAGGATACATATGGAGTTTAATACTATATTCCGTGTCCTTACTTTCTTTAGTCTTTGATGTTTCTCTTTTAATTCGTTTGCCATAGTCGTTGTTTCTTTTTAGAGACGGCCGCAAGCCTTCTGTAGTTGATAGTAAGTGTAAATTACGTGGGTACGGGCATTCGTGAGCTGTAGCTCCGCGTTGAGGAGAACCGAGTTCGCGTCGAGTAAGTCGGTTAGGATCGCCAATTGGTTGAAATACCTGTTTTGCATGATCCTGTAGTTCTCTTGAGCTTGCCGTACGGATAACTTCAAGGCTTCCACTTCTTGTAGGGCCTCCTTATGACGTAAGAACGCGGTGCGCACTTCTATACGGATTTTCTGCTTTTTCTGTTCCTCCTCGTTTTTATATAACGAGACCATCCATTTGCTTTCCTTTATCTTATGGTTGTTTTTATATAAAGAGGATAAAGGTTAGGAGAGCGACAGCCCTATGTTCCAGTTGTTATTGTACATATCCGCTAATGTTCGGGAGACTGGACGTGCCAATGTGTTCGACGCATATAGCGATAGGCTGGGTAGCGAGGAGGCTTTAGTCAAACGTATATCATTTTGGGCTAACTCTGTTTGTTTCCGGAGTAGACGTATCGCCGGATCATTGGAATAGGCTTGGGCTACATAATCTTCGTAAGTTTCTAAAGATACGGTTTGGTCCAGTAACGTGGTATCTGGTTTGAGCAATAGATTCTCATCGAGACCGATCAGGATATCCAATTGCTGTGATACCAGTATGAGGCTATTATCCGTTTCTTGCAAGGATAGGCGGTCGTTGGTTAATTGCATCTCGCTTCTTAATACGTCGTTATTGGTTATCAGTCCCTCTTTTTTCATACGCCGGATATCTTGCAGGCGGCGTTCCGATTCCTCGATATTACGGGAAAGCACCTCACGTTGTTTAAACAGGCTGAAAAGACCGATGTATTGATTTAATAGACCGAGCTTGATCTCACTCTGGTCTGTGAGCGTTTGTAAAGAGGCGACTTCTTTCTCCAGATCCGCTTTCCGGATGGAATACCGGATTTTACCGCCTTGGTATATCGGTTGGGTAAGGTCGATGGCATAGTTCTGGGACCAATCGGGCGCTTCCGGGCGAGTCGGATGGGCGAGTCCTTGCTCAAAGAGGATCGGTTGCCCTACATATCCACCTTTCAAGCCGATTTGCAGGTCTGGCAATTGTGCGGAACGTGCCGTATGGGTTCTCTCTTGCGCTATCGATTCTTTTAAGACGTCTGCTTGGATCTGCAGACTATGCCGTACGCCTCTCTCGAAAAGCTGGTCGATGGTCAAGAAGAGCGAATCGGTTTGGGCGATTGCCGGAAATGTAGCGACCGTCATACAAAAGAGGCTCAATACGTGCTTTTTATATATTCTCAAGGACATTATGTACTGCTTTTAATTCGGATAACATGGTTTCTACGTTCTCTATTCCGATAATATGCTCCGCATGTACATAAACCTGATCAAGGATCGGGCGAATTTGCTTTTTGAATTCTTCTCCTTCCGGAGTTAGGAAAACCAGTTTGTTCCTCCGGTCCTCGGGATCTTCTTTCCGATGGACGTAGCCTTTCTTCTCTAAATTGTTCATTAGGTTTGTCAGACAAGCCTTATCCTTTGCCGTTCTCTCTGCCAAGACCTGTTGGGTGATACCTTGTTCGTGCCATAGGCAACTCAAGATTTGAAGCATCTCAAATGTTATACCGGCGTTGTTCTTTTTCAGCGTTCGTTGCATAGACCGACGAAATGCCATGCGTGTGCGGACAACTTGTAACATAAGTTCCCGGAATTCTTTACCTTCTACCATTACTTATAATTCTTTTAAACTTGCTGGGCGCGAAGATAGCGTTTTTTCTCGGATTAGTCAAATGTTTAACTAATTAGTGTCTCGCTAATAAAGTATGTTTGCCATCTAGGTGGCACAGCTTTGCCATCGGCGTGGCACGGGTATGCCATCAGCGTGGCACAGCTGTGCCAAGGCGATGGTAGATGTTGGCACAGTATGTGTATGAAAGACAGGTGTATAGAATGAAGGCGTAACAAACCCGTGGAGTGATTCGTTACGCTTTCTGTTTAGTTCTCGTTTACGAGTTTAAGATGCATTCTTCTTTATCCAAACGCCTCCTTCAATTGCTTCACCCATCGCTCGATTCGTTTGTCGGTTTGATCCGGTTGGTTTTCCAAATCGAGGACTAAGCCTAGTAGTTTGCCATTTTTCAAGGCTTTGGAGGCATTAAAGAAATAATCATCCGAAGAGGTCTCGCCTACTAAAGTCGCTCCACAGGAGGTGAAAGCGTCCGCCAATATGCCGACTCCATCGGCGAAATTATCCGGATAATTCGTTTGATCTCCAAGACCGAAAATAGCGACCTTCTTATTTTTAAGGTCTAAAGTGACCAGTTCCGGGATGATCTCGTCCCAATAGGTGGGAAGCTCGCCATCGAACCAAGTAGAGGTTCCTGCGATTATATGGTCGTAAGCCTCGAAATCTCTTTTCCATGCGCTTTCAATAGGGATGATATCGATCTGATCCTCCCCGAAAGCTTTTCTTATTTTATTGGCGACAAAGGTTGTTTTCTCTGTGCCCGTTCCGTAAAATAATCCTGTTTTCATTGTGATGCTTTTAAAGATTTAACGAATGTGGATCTAATAAAGCAGCAGTTCTTTTGCCGCATGATAGATGGTCTCCTCGTTGGGGAGGATGGCCCGTTCCAAGACCGGATGGAAACCAACCGGAGTGAATAGGGAACCTACCCGTTGGATCGGAGCATCCAAGTACTGGAATAGTTCCGAGCCGATGATACCGGCAATTTCCGCTCCGAAGCCAGAGAAGACCTTGTCCTCATGTACGATCAATACTTTACTGGTTTTCTTCACCGAGTTGAAGATCGCCTCTTTATCCAATGGTATCAAGGTACGAAGATCGATAACCTCCAGTTCCCAGCCTTTTTCTTTGTAAAGAAGCTCGGCTACGTTGAGGCAAAGATGGGTCGTATTGCCATAAGTGATGATCGTCAGATCTTTTCCCGGACGGCGGATACGGGCTTTCCCAAACGGAACCTCGAAATCCTCGGGGACAAAGGTGGAGGCTTCTACCGCGTTGTAGAGCGCTTTCGGTTCCAGATAGAGCGTAAAGCCTTTAGAACGCATACTCGTCCGCAACAGTCCGGCGGCATCATCCGCGAAAGAGGGATAAACAATCCGGGCACCGGGTAATGAGGTCAATGCGCCCTCAATGGTCTGGGAATGATAAAGCCCTCCTCCGATATAGCCTCCGGAGGCTAGGCGCAAAGTAATGTTTGGGGTAAATTGCCCGTTGCTGCGCCAATACTCATGCGTACATTCCACGTATTGCTCGACGGCCGGCCAGAAGTAATCGGCGAATTCCGCACCCTCGATCACTACATGGATCTTCGGGTCAAAGCGGCACATACCGTTCGCTGTCCCTACGATATAATCCTCGGCGATAGGGGCGTTGAAGACTCGCTCGATACCGAATTCTTGCTGCATGCCTTTGGTGATGTTGAATACGCCACCCTTTTCTTTATTGGCTACATCCTGTCCCCAGATAAACGTATCCGGGTTGTGCCGGAACTCCGCTTTCAACGTCTTGTTGATCGCCGTAACTAGCGTTTCTT
>ERZ779649.1816-NODE-1816-length-11178-cov-13.614942_pt1 | contig 11178 bp, 6 predicted proteins | sample MGYA00511882_ERZ779649 | MGnify/ENA primary metagenome ERZ779649 (study PRJEB29588, sample SAMEA2157793) | human gut metagenome | biome: human gut; feature: human-associated habitat; material: faeces | place: Denmark | collected 2008/2010 ... | reverse complement strand
ACACCACGCCACGCCCGCCGGTGATCTCGTCCAGATAGCGGCACTTGCCGAACATATCGCTGGATTTCTGGGCTTCGCTGGTGGATAATCCAGCGACATTCCGCATTTTTGTGGTCAAAAAGAATGTGCAGCACCTCTGCGGCTGCGAAGCAGTCCGCAGAGTAGTCTGCTTTGTTGTGATAGGTAACTTTTTGAAGTAATCTCCAAGTTTTCCCCCACCTCACGCCGGGCGTGCACCTTTCAGCGCACCCGGCGTACCATCAAATCGATTTACTTTCTTCCTTCAGATTTCAACACTTTGCGTCCTCACGGACATAAAGTGGCTGTAAATTTCACGTTTTAAGTTTTTCGCGGTATTTCATGATTTTGCCTACCGTCTTTGCATTAAGCTCAGGCGGTATTGGACTGTTGTGAACCATGCGGTGGCATGGTTCACACAGCCAAACCAGATTCGGTACTTTATTGATTCTATCAAGTGGAAGCTTATTTTTAACGTGGTGACAATGCTTTTGAAGCACGGGTGAGAAGGCATTTCCACAGCATTTACATTTTCCTTTGTCCCTGCTGTAAGCATACTCCCGGTTCATATAATACTCAAAATTCATCCTTCCCTTTGCGTATGCTGACATTGCAATATCGTTCGGGGAGTTAACGGATGGACGGTCACATGGCAGTGGCTTGTGCTTAGCACGATAGCTCACATACCGTCTGCGCCCTTCCACTGTATACGGCGTCATTTTCTGGTCAAATGGCTTGGGTTCATAGTGACTATGCGTGATGAACGCATAAGTTATACCAAACCATTTTCCTTCGACCCATACAGCAAATGTCTTACTGTCGTAGCCCTTGTGTCGGTCAGGAAGATTGCAAAGCACCTTCAGCGGCACCTGCATGGAGTTGTACCGTTTGGGGTACAGCTTTTTCCATACAGTCAGTGCAGCGTTGTTTACTCTGCGGTCTATCGCATGGTAGGCATGAGAGCAGATGGATGTCTGCAAGTACTGTGCCATACCCATAATGACAGAGTTGACGTACTGAATTTGCGCAGCCTGCACATTGACTTTTTGACAAAGTTCTATGCGGTGCACTTCTTCGAGCAGTTTCTTAATCTTCTTTCCTAACCGTTCCATATCCGGCAGCGGCTTTCCAACCAGATGTTTCGTCCATGTTGCCGGGTCAGGAGTTTTCCGTTTTCGTTCGGCCTTTACCACAAAGCCAAGAAAGTGTATACCGTTTGTCCGCAGGTCTGTTACATAGGTCTTTTCCTGCGACAATTCGAGTTTCATTCTGTTCCGAAAATATTTTGTCAAGACACGTTTCAAGCGGAGTGCTTCCTTCTCCGTTGACGTCAGAATCACCCAATCATCGGCGTAGCGATAATTGTACTTTGGCGTTACACCAGCCCATTTCAAACGCCTTGTGTCGTTGCCTTTATGCTTGCACTGTCTGTGCGGCTCCATATACATACGACCAACATACCAATCGAAATCGTTGAGATAAACATTGGATAAAAGCGGTGAGAGGATTCCTCCCTGCGGTGTACCAAGCTCTGTTGCATGAAACAGGTCATTTTCCATATATCCAGCTTTTAGCATCTGACTGATAATTTTCAGCACACGCTTGTCATGGATACCGATTCTCCAGAGTTTTTGGAGCAGCAGGCGGTGATTGATATTGTCGAAGCATCCCTTGATGTCACCCTCAATAGCCCACACGGGTTGGTCGGGCGATTTACATCCAGCATTTATGACATTGATGATACCCCGGATTGCGTGTTTCTGTGCCCGATAGGGGCGAAAGCCGTAGCTTTGCGGATAAAATCTCGCTTCACAGATCGGCTCGATAATGATACGCACGCACTCCTGTATGATCCTGTCCAATACAGTGGGGATACCCAGCGGTCTTTTCTTGCCGTTACTCTTTTCGATATATTCACGGCGGGCTGGTTTGGGGCGGTAGTTGCGAAAACTCGATTGAATCAATAAAATAAGCTCATCTTTGGGCATTTGAAGGTATTTGTCCATTTTTATCTTATCCACGCCAGCAGTTCTGCTGCCTTTGTTGGACTTGATATTGTGGACGGCAGTTACAATGGTCACTTCATTAGCCATCGCTTCCACCAGACCGGTGAACGATACTCCTTGACCGGACTTCTCATAGAGAAAATCCTGAATCTTTTTAAGTTCCGTTTCCGTTGAAAATCTGACGTTCAAATGCACAAGGTTTTCACCTCGCAGTTCGTCACCCATCTTTCAGGGAGTTATAGGATTTTCGTTTTGTGAAATTTACAAATCGATTTGACTCGTATCCTTCGCCATGGAATATTTCAATTCCGTATGACTGGCATTACCCAGCCCAGACTACTATGATACGGCTGACTTCCTGTTGTTTTCAATGCGCTGTAACGCTCCAACAATAGGCTCTCAAACGTTCCCTAATCTCTATCCTTATTCTGAAACCCTTAGGCCGCTACCTTACACCGGGAAAATCTAACCGTGCTTTGAACCACAGTTGCTGCACGGTTCCTGATGGGGATTTCATCCCACAGGGCGTGTACGGAAAAACCAGCCACACACACTTTTTCCAAGGTTCACCCTTTCGGATGGAGTCAACTCTTACGATGCTGCATAGCTTTCCCTAACGGATAGCCATGGGTTTCGGAAGCCCGCACCATTATTGTCCATGCCTCTTTGCAGAGGTTTAGGTTTTCAGGTTACGCCTTCACCACGCTCTGTACAATGCACACTTACAGGTGGCAACGCACAGTGGAGTATTAGCTCTCGTACTGTCTTGAATTTTGACCTATTCTCTGGAACTTTGTTCCTCGACATTGGTTCTGTACGGCAGAGGAATTTCACCCCTGATTTTGAGATTAAAGTTCTCTGTGATATTTTCTTATTGCTAAGTGCAATCACATGGTGCTTTTCGTCCTTGCTGTCAACAAGGGCTTATGCACAACGTTTCGCACGGTTCTTGTAGAAATGGCTCTCGTCCACAAAAAGCCTGTCAACGCCTAGTTGCTCAAAGGTAATTACATCGTCCTTGCGCTCATCGGAGCGCAGTTTTTCCAGCTTGGTTTCCAGCGTTTTCCGGGTCTTTTCCATCTGCTTGATAGAGAAATTCTCGCCTGCATGGGCTTTCAGTTCGTTGATGGCGGCAAGGGTCTCGTAGATCTGCTCCTGAATAATGCGCTCCTGCCGCTCAAAGGACAGCGGAATGCGCTCAAACTGCGAATGGCCAATGATGACGGCATCATAGTCCCCGGTGGCGATGCGAGCACAGAATTTTTTGCGATTGGCAGTTTCAAAGTCCTTGCGCCGTGCTACCAAAAGTTTTGCGTTAGGGTAGAGGTTCAGAAACTCGCTTGCCCACTGTTCCGTCAAATGGTTGGGCACCACAAAAAGGCTTTTCTGGCACAATCCCAGCCGTTTGGCTTCCATGGCGGATGCCGCCATTTCGTAGGTTTTGCCCGCGCCAACTTCGTGTGCAAGCAGCGTATTACCGCCATAAAGCACATGAGCGATGGCGTTGCGCTGGTGCTCCCGGAGGGTGATCTCCGGGTTCATGCCGACAAAATGGATGTGGCTTCCGTCATACTCACGGGGGCGGGTAGAGTTGAACAGCTCGTTATACTGCTTCACCAGCGCAATGCGCCGCTGAGGGTCTTGCCAGACCCAGTTGGCAAAAGCGTCCTTGATGACCTGCTGTTTCTGCTGCGCCAGCATGGTCTCCCGCTTGTTCAGTACACGCTTGGGTTTGCCCTCGGCATCCTCGATGGTGTCATAGATGCGGACATCTTTCAGATTCAGGGTTTCCTCCAAAATCTTGTAGGCGTTGGCACGGGATGTGCCGTGGGTTTCAGAGGAGATAATATCGCCCCGTCCCGTAGCGGTCTTGCCCTCCACACGCCACTCTGCGGTATAAGGAGAATACCTCACTTTGACTGCATGGCGCAGATAGTAGGGGATCTGGAAGGTCTCGGTCATAAACTTCTGGATGATGTCCGGGGAAAGCCATGTTGCGCCCAACCGCACATCAATTTCTGAGGCTTCCAGTTCTCTGGGCTGCGCCTTGGTCAGCGCATCCACATTGACCGCAAACTCCGGGTTCGTTTCGGCTGCGAACTGCGCCATTCGCAGCTTTGCCCGGACATCGCCGGACAGGTACTCGTCTGCCATCTGCCAGCCTGCTTCCGGGTCGGTGGGGTCGGCGGCAGGATCTTTGAAGATCACGCCGGAGAGTTCGGTGGTGATGCGCCCGTACTCGCCGGGTGTGCCCAGCAGTTCTGCCATATAAGGCAGATCAACCTTGCCATGCTCCCCGATGGACACCGCCAACGCTTCGCTGGGGGTATCCACGCTGGTGACAACACGCTCTGGCCGAATCGTCCGCTTGGTGAACATATCTGCCTTGGACTTGAGATTTTTATTCTCGTCCAGATTCTCCAGTGAGCAGAGCAGATAGTAGGAACTGTCATCATCGAACAGGCGGGCATTTTTCTTGTCGTTGATCAGCCCGTATTTTGCCGTAAAGGCATCGTAGGCGGCGTTCAATTTTGCTTGCGATGCCTTAATGTCCTCGTCCGGGAAGTCGTTCAACTGCTGGTCAATCAGTTCGTTGACGATCTGCCGCAACTCCACCATACCAGCTACACGGCCTTTGGCGTTGTCGGACAGTTCGATCTGCGTCATGATAGAGTTCTCTCGGTAGTAGATCTCGCCATCAACGACCGTATAGCTAAAATTCTTCACAGTCGGGTCTGCGGGCAGCGTTTTGCGCTGTGCTTCCGCATCTGCGACGTCCGGGGCAGCAATCTCCACCGCAGTGTAATTACCCTCGATGTGCTGTACCGCCTCGGCAAGCTGGTCTGCAAGGCTGGTGCCCTCGATGGGTGCAACGGTCAGGTCGTGACCATATTGGGTGCTTTCCATCGTGAGCTGCCCCAGCACCATCTCCGGGTGGTCTACAAAATACTGGTTGATGGCAAAGCCATCTTCCGTTTTGCCAAGCTGCACCCAGTCTGGCTCATGGTCGATGGGGCGGTCACGCTTCTGCAAAAAGATAATGTCCGAAACCACTTCGGTTCCGGCATTCGCCTTGAACGCATTGTTGGGCAGACGGATGGCCCCCAGCAGGTCGGCACGCTCTGCCATGTGCTTGCGGGCGGTGCTGTCCTTGCTGTCCATGGTATAGCGAGAAGTCACAAACGCCACGATGCCGCCCGGACGCACTTGGTCGATGGCTTTCGCAAAGAAATAGTTGTGGATGCTGAAGCCCAATTTGTTATATGCCTTGTCTGCAACTTTATAATTGCCAAACGGGACGTTGCCCACTGCAAGGTCATAGAAATCCCGGCGGTCGGTGGTTTCAAAACCTGCTACCGTGATGTCAGCTTGCGGGTACAGCTTTTGCGCAATGCGTCCGGTGATGCTGTCCAGTTCCACACCATACAGGCGGCTGTCCTGCATGGTGTCCGGCAGCATCCCGAAAAAGTTGCCGACACCCATGCTGGGTTCCAGAATATTGCCGCTACGGAATCCCATTTTTTCTACTGCATCATAGATGGCACGGATAACGGTGGGGCTGGTATAGTGTGCATTCAGCACCGACCCACGGGCGGCGGCGTACTCGTCCTCCGAAAGCATTCCTTTCAGTTCGGTGTACTCCTTTGCCCAGTTGTCTTTGTTGGGGTCAAAGGCATCTGCCAGACCGCCCCAGCCGACATACTGCGCCAACACTTCCTGCTCCTCGGCAGAAGCACCACGGTGTTCTTCTTCCAGACGGAACAGCGTTTTGATGGCCTCGATGTTCCGGGCGTACTTCTGCTTTGCACCGCCCTCGCCCAGATGCTCATCAGTAATGTGAAAATTCCCAGCGGGTTCAGGCACAGGTTCTGCGTGGAGGGCTTCATCCAAGGCTGCGGCATTCGGGAAAGTCTGAACTTCGCCATCAATCACCGCAGAGATCGGCAGTTCATCCAGTTCCTCATCGGTCAGTTCAGGCTCATCCGGCTCCTTCTGCCGCAGTCCCTCCTCAAACTGCTGCCGGTTGATGACCTCGTTATCCCAAGAATGACCGTGCGCACTGGTGTCGATGCGCACATCGGTTTCACCAACATAGCCGATGGTTCCTTCAATTGTTCTGGTGGGAAGGTCTACTACAACTTCGTCCCCGACCTTATAGCTGACCTCTTTTTCGGGAACCAGCTCAATGGCTGCGTCCTGCTGTTCTTCGTACAGTTCCCGGATGTGCGGCAGATGCTCGTTGCGGAAAATGGGCAGTCTGTTTTTCGTCAGCTCCATGTCCTGCAAGCTGACGGATTTGAACATAAAATTAACGTGTTCCACCCGAAAATCCCGGTCATCCAGCTTGACGATGCTGCCAATCGGTAAATAATCCGATTCCCGGAGATATTTTGTCTGGTGGTGGGAGCCATCTTCGTTCAAGCCAGCCAGATAGACGTTATTGCCCTCTGCCCACAGCTTTTTGGATTTTGCTACCCACTGCTCACTCGGAAAGCCAGTTACCTTGACCTTGCCGAGCGTATTTTCCTGTGACAGAAGATTGGTATGCAGAATCTGCTCCACAGCAACGGCATCTTTGTCATAGAACAGATAGTTGCCGTTCAGTTCAAAGCCCACAAGAGTATTAGGATACTGCTCTTTCAGGGCAGTGTACTCTGCGGCAACCGTGCCGTCCAGCATCGGGAGCTGACGCTCAGCCTCCTGTCTGACAGTACGCTGCTCTTTTTCCGCATCCGTCAGATACCGATCAGACTGAATCATCAGGTCGATATACTTTTCCACCTGTATCCAGCTCAACGGGATTTTCTGATAATCCGGGTAGTGGACAAATTCCAAGCCTTTTCCATCGTAATTCACAAATCCGCTACTGCCATCCAGATAATCGTGGGAATGACCGCCGATGCCGTACTCCTTTGCCAGTGCCTTGGCACGGAGCTTTTTGTCAGGCTGGGTCTGGTACAGCTCAATAATTCGCTGCTTGCCATCCTGAAAGCCGGAGCCGTGTTTGCGCAGTTCATGTTCGATCTCTGCCTGTGACAAGGAAAAAGCGGAGGACGATTTCTCGTTCTCCGCTCGGTCGATTGCTTCAATTTGCTGGGCTTCGGTAGGGATGCTGAGATTGAAAAAACTCAGTTGTAAATCAGTTCCATCAGGATCACTTCTTCCACCTGTGCTTTCAGGCTGTTCATGTGTTGCACCCACATCAGTTGGTTCTTCGCTTTGTCCGGGGCTGGGTTCTGCTTCAGCAGTTCGGTCATCATCTGCTGCTTCTGGTTCTCCGCTGCCTGCTCCACTTCCAGCAGGTGCGGATGCAGCTTCCCGGTCAGCAGCATCGAGTTGTACAGCACCGGGCGATTCTCCATCAGGTACATCCGGCGCATCCGTCCGTACCGGCCCAGCGGCTTCTGCGGCTGGTTCAAGGTCAGGTTCGGGAGCTGGTAATCCCCGACGGTCGAGTAGGTCACGTTCCTGTTCATCATATTCATGCTGGCTCCTTTCTACATTGCGGCGGCGGATGGTCGTTTTGACAGTGCGCTCGATATTCCGTAGCACATCCCGGCTGCAATCGCTGACTGCCGCACCCAGTGCATAGACTGCATCCGGGGTCGAGAAATCATAAATTGCCTGAAAATCATCCCGGTCAAAATAACCCTCCGGTTCAAAACCGCACCGTTCCAAGATGGTGTACATGATGCTGATTGCGGCGGCACTCTTGAACTGGAGTTCCTGTCCGGCTTCATCATAATCCATCAGGAACGAACCGTCAACGATGCCGAGAATGTCGGAGCTGTTGTTATCCCAGTAGGATTCTGCCAGCTTTCCGGCAATGTCCGCAATCTGCTGACTGAGCCGTTCGTGGTGAATACCGTATTCCCGCGCCAGCATTTCCGATACCGGCTGGAACAGGTCATCGTTAAGTTGCCACACCTCCGGGTCACGGGAATTGCGCCGCACCCCGGTATCGCTCACATCAAAGACATAGTGCAACCGGGGTACACTGCTGGACTGGTCGAGCAGGGCGATACCCTTAGACCCTCTGCGCACATAGCGGTTCATACGGTTGTTCCAGATGTCAAAACTCGCACAGGCAGTCGCATCAGGACGCTGGGCGTAGATCATCAGCTGGTCGGCAAAGCTGTACTTATACAACCGGGATGCCGTAGTCAAATAATCCGTCCAGTGTTCCCAATACCGGGTCAGACCGTTTGCCGTGCGCTGGGCAAGGGCAAGGTATTCTTCGGTTTTGCTTGGCATAGCGTTCCTCCCTTCAATCTCGTTGTAAACAAAAAAGCGAGCGGCCTTTTCAGGTCACTCGCTTATGGAATCTATGGCGTTTTATTCGTATCGTGCGGCAAACTTTTCTGCCATCTCCAGCAGACGTTCAAAGGTCTGCGTTTCTTCCGGTTGCTCGATCAGTTTTGCAAGGAGCGCACGGAACACGTCGGTGCTGTCCTCATACAATCCTTTTGCGATAGTGTCAATGTGTTCATGTAGTTTTTTGACAGCATCACCGGAGGGTTTGGATTTCGCAAGCAGGTTGGTCAGATAACTGAGATAAGGATAGGTGGAATCATCAGTGATGATCTCGTTGGTCTCCTCGATGATCTTCTGGTTATCTTCGGGGGTCATATCACCCTTTTCTTCCCATATATCACGAGAAGAAGTGCGGCCTTTCAGAAAAGTGGCAAAGAGCAGGCGGTCAAGGGGAGAGCGTTTTGTGGTGTCCATTGGCAAGCCTCGCTTTCTATTTTTGTCCGTACAATAAAACTGATTTTAGTATAGCATGAATTGAAGTGTACTATCAAGACCACATTCTTGCGGGTTATGAAAAATTTTCGGAGCAAGAGAGGATATGTACGCCGCCCGTAGGCGGCAAAAATCAGTCCATAGGAAATTCGATCTCTGCAAACTGCTCATCGGTCAGGAGCTTCAATTTATCAATCACATTTTCAGACAGTTCTCGCAGGGCGGTTTCGTCGGGCATCAGGTAGCACTGCATCAGTCGCAACTCCTGCACCAGCCCCAGTCGGGTGCCAGTGTTGTAGAGCATCATCAGCATCAGTTCTTCATGGTTAAAGTTCATGGTCAGCCCTCGCTTTCCGGCAGACGGTGGGATTGCACTCCGGGGCATCGCACTTTTCCTTGAGATTCATCAGCACCGAAGGGCGTTCCGGCTGCTTGTCCAGAAACCCCTGTAAATCTTTGAAGCCGATGCTGTCCACATAATGCACAGACACCTCGCCATTGCGTTTGAGTGCGATCACATCGCTGACCGACAGGCTGTGCCCCTCAAAATCCTGCGGACGGGAGAGGTTGAACATCTGAAATAGTTCTTCCAAAATCTCGTTGTTCGGCACATCCTGCCACATGGCGGGCAGATCAGCATAGTAGGTGACCTCGTAATGCTCCGGGTCGGGCGTTTTGCCTCGACGATTCAACTCCCGCATAGAAGCAAATCTTTCATCGAGGATTTTTTCGTCATGCCGCAGCTGCATCACCATATAAACATCGCACCCTGCGTTCAGAAACTTCTGCGGGATGTCCGTCATGGGTTCACCGTCAAAATTCTGGTTCCATTTTTGCTGCATCGTCCACCTCACAGTTCTGGCGCAGAACGTGCAGACGATTTTGGCGCAGACGTATCACTTGCCAGTTCTGCCAGCTTTTCCAGTGTGGAAGGGCGATGGTCTGCACTCAGTTCCTCGGCTTCCGCAACTTTATCCATGACGGCATCGTAGTCCTGCAACAGCCGCCGCCCCTTTTCCATGTGGTGTGCTTCCAGAATCTGCTCACGGGCTTCCTGAATGGTCAGTTCCGGGGCATCCAACTGCCCGCCGTCCATCACAGAATAATCGCTGTGGTAGAGGGTGTAGTCCCATCCATCCTCACAGGACTGGATGGCAAGGTAGCCTTTGCCGCCCAGTTCCCATGCAGCCTGCTCGTCTTGTGTCTGAATTTCCGGGTAGAAGTCGGCATGGTTTCGTTCCATGACCTCGGCAAACTGGCAGATGTGGAACACATTGCCCAGACCGCCCATGTCAAAGTGATAATCATCCAGATGTTCCACCCGTGCCGTAAAACTGCGCCCATCCGGGTAATCCACCTGAATCACGCCGCCATCTGGAATGCGATAGAGGTCATCATAGTGGCTGTTGATGAGACGAATATCCTTCGGCAGCGTTTCCGGCTCCCAGATGCGCCGTCTGCCGATGCCCGCCTGCGGGATGTTTTCGAGGATCTTTACGCTTTCCTGTTGGATGACCTTGCGGTCATCGTCCGAAAGTTCAAACAGATACCAGTTCCGGGCGGCAGGGATAGTGTTTCGTCCATCGGGCGGCAGGTTCTTTTCCGAAATTTGCCCGCTTTCCAGCGGCTCACCGGTCACCTTGTTGTAGGTCGCAAAGCCGACCCCTGCACCGTTTTCCCGGAGGTGGAGATAGCGTTCATCGTTAATCAGGTAGACGGCTTCTTTTTTCTGCTCCATCAGCAGCCCCCATTCTCAAATTCCAGACTGAACTTGCTGCGGCCATCCGCTTCACAGGACAGCAGCACGGTGGCGTTGTAGGTCTTGCCCTTGGCGCTCTTGCAGTCCTTCAGGCGGACCCGACCATCCCGCAGCAGCTTGTCCGCCACATGAGCGTCCATGCGTTTGCCGAGCCGTTTCAGAAAAGCATTGTCCTTCCACAGCACGAAACGGCACTCCCGGTTCTCGCAGAACCAGCCCTTTTCACGCTCCACAACATTTGCACCGCAGTTCGGGCAGATACCAATAATCTTGTTTTTCATAAGCGCATTCACTCCTTTTTTCATTTCCGTGTTCTTTACCAGTTCGGTAATCATCGTATTGATCTCGGTCATAAATTCGCTCGGCTCCATTTCGCCACGTTCGATTCGCAGCAGTTTTGTTTCCCAATCGGCGGTCATTTCCGGCGATTGGATTTCTTCGGGCATCACGGTGATGAGGGCTTTGCCCTTGTCGGTGGGCAGCAGCACCTTGGTCTTTTTGCTGCCCTTCCGTTCCAGAAAGCCCTTCTGCACCAGCTTTTCAATAGTTGCGGCGCGGGTGGCCGGGGTGCCGATGCCCTGACGTTCCACACCCTCCGGCATACTGTCTGCACTGGCGGTTTCCATCGCATGAAGTAGAAGGTCCTCG
>ERZ779649.1808-NODE-1808-length-11220-cov-2.818809_pt1 | contig 11220 bp, 10 predicted proteins | sample MGYA00511882_ERZ779649 | MGnify/ENA primary metagenome ERZ779649 (study PRJEB29588, sample SAMEA2157793) | human gut metagenome | biome: human gut; feature: human-associated habitat; material: faeces | place: Denmark | collected 2008/2010 ... | reverse complement strand
GGGCGGCTGGCAGACAGCCTCATCATGCGCACGGTGGATGTGGTCATCTGCTTCCCTGTCATGTTCCTGATTATCACCATCTCCTGCTTCATCACGCCAACAATTTACACCATCATGCTGATTATCGGCTTGGTCAGCTGGACGGGCACAGCACGTCTGGTGCGCGGTGAAATTCTCAAAATCCGCGAACTGGAGTATGTGCAGTCCAGCATCGTGCTGGGTGCGGGCAATGTGCGCATCGTCTTTACGCATGTGCTGCCCAACATCATTGCGCCCGTGGTCGTTCAGGCCACGCTGTCCATTGCCAGCGCGATTTTGACAGAAGCTTCGCTGTCGTTTCTGGGCGTGGGCGTTGCGCCGCCCACGCCCAGCTGGGGCAACATGATTAACGCTGCCACCAACCTCACCACGCTGCTGAATCGCCCGTGGATTTGGCTTCCGCCGGGACTGTGCATTCTGGTGACGGTGCTGTGCATCAACCTGATTGGCGACGGCCTGCGTGACGCGTTCGACGCGAAAACGCGCTGAGAAAGGAGTGCTTTTATGGGAAACGTGATTCTCGAAGTCAAGGACCTGAAAGTCTCCTTTTACAAGCGCCGCCGCGAGGGGCAGGCCGTCCGTGACGTGAACTTCACCCTGGAGGAAGGGCAGACGCTGGGCATCATCGGCGAAAGCGGCAGCGGCAAGAGTGTCAGCGGCATGAGCGTAATGGGGCTTGTGCCAAGCATCGGCGGCAAAATCCGCAGCGGCGAAATTATCTACGAGGGTACAGATTTGCTTAAGCTTTCCCCCAAGGAAATGCGCAAGATTCAGGGCAACAAAATCGCTATGATTTTTCAGGAGCCGATGACGAGCCTGAACCCCGTCTTTACGGTCGGCTATCAGCTGTGTGAACCGCTGCGCTTCCACCTGCACATGCACAAGGAGGAAGCCGAAAAGCGCGCCGTGGAGCTGCTGCGGATGGTTGGCCTTTCCAGCCCAGAAAAGCGCGTGCTTCAATATCCTCATCAGCTCTCCGGCGGGATGCGCCAGCGCGTGATGATTGCCATGGCGCTGGCATGTCAGCCGAACATACTGATTGCCGATGAGCCGACCACCGCGCTGGACGTGACCGTACAGGCACAGATTCTGCAATTGCTCCGCCAGCTCAAGCAAGCCCAGCCGCATTCGGCAGTCATCCTTGTGACGCACGATATGGGCGTAATTGCGGAGAACGCAGACCGCGTTGCCGTCATGTACGCCGGGCAGATTGTGGAGGAAGCGGATGTCATTCCGCTGTTCCACCGTCCGTTGCACCCCTACACCGAAGGTCTGATGGCATCCATGCCGAGTCTGACAGAGGAAAAAGAGCATTTGGAAACGATTGAAGGCACAGTGCCAAGCATCTATAACATGCCCATCGGCTGCGCGTTCTGCAACCGCTGCAAATACGCCAAGGACTGCTGCCGCAAGGTGGAGCCGAAGATGATGACCCTGCCTGCTGATGAAAGTGGCATCATCCGGCGCGTCCGCTGCCTGAAATACGATGAGAACTACCGAAAGGAGTGGGAGAATGGCTGATTTGCTGACTGTATCGCACCTGAAGAAGTATTTTTCCGTCAAGGGCGGCGACGAAGGCGAAACCACGCTTAAAGCAGTGGACGACATTTCCTTCTCCATTGCGGAGGGCGAAACGTTGGGGCTGGTGGGCGAAAGCGGCTGCGGAAAATCGACCGTCGGCAAGTGCCTTGTTCGCCTGTATGAGCCAACCGACGGTCAGATCGTCTTTCAGGGCACGGACATCACGCATCTTTCGACGCGGCAGATTCGCCCCCTGCGCCGAAACATCCAAATGATTTTCCAAGACCCGTATTCCAGCTTAGACCCCCGCATGAACGTGAAGGCACAAATCAGCGAGGGTATGAAGATTCAGCACCTGTACAAGACGAAGGCGGAGCGCGAGGAAGCGGTGATAAAGCTGCTGCGTGAAGTCGGTTTGTCCGAGGAACAGATGCTGCGCTATCCGCACGAGTTTTCCGGCGGTCAGCGGCAGCGCATTGCCATTGCGCGCGCCATTGCCCTGCGCCCAGCGCTGATTGTGTGTGACGAACCTGTCAGCGCGCTGGATGTCAGCGTACAGGCGCAGGTGGTGAATCTGCTGCAAAAAATGAAGGCGGAATACCACATCGCCTACCTGTTCATCAGCCACGACCTGCGCGTGGTAAAGCACTTGAGCGACCGGATCGCGGTAATGTATCTGGGCGCAATGATGGAGTATGCTGGCAAGCAGTCGTTGTTTGAGCATCCGCTGCACCCGTATACGCAGATGCTGCTTTCCTCCGTGCCGGACACCGACCCTGAGCGCAAGCGCGAGAAAATCATCATGCAGGGCGAAATTCCCGGCATCGACAACATCCCGCAAGGTTGCCGCTTCTGCACGCGCTGCCCCTATGCCACGGAACGCTGCCGCACGGAAAAGCCGACACTGCGCGAGGTGAAGCCAGGGCACAGCGTCGCCTGCTTCCGCTATGAGGAGGGCAAACAGGCATGAACGAGCATATTCTGCTGGCAAACGAGAAAATCGCCCAGCTAAGCGCAGAAATGCAGAGGCAAGATTTTGATGCATTTCTGATTCTTTCCCGGCAGGGCAGCGACGGCTACTTTGAGCTGCTCTTCGACCAGACGACTGAGCATCTCTGTGCAGCGCTGTTCCGCCAAAGCGGCGCTCATGCGCTGCTGGTGCATTCGTCGGATGCGGAGAAGTTTGCCATGCTTACGGATGTAACCATTCAAACCTACACGGAAGATTTTGCATCCGCTTTCACTGCGCTGATGGATGCACAGCCCATCACCCGTCTGGCGCTGGATTACAGCGAGGACGACACGAGCGCCGACGGTCTGACACTGGGCGCATTCACCTATGTATTCCGCTATTTTCACCTGCCAATGGAGGAACTGGAGCAAAAAATCACGTCCGCCGCGGAGATGATGGACACGGTGCGCGCGCTGAAATCCCCCATTGAGCTTCAGCGCCTGCGGGAATCCATTGCACTGGCAGAGGAGTGCATCGCTGTCTGCCGCGACGAAATCCAGCAGGGCATGACGGAGCTGGAAATCAGCGATTTGTTCGTTCGGGAAATGAAGAAACGCGGACTGGTGAGCAGTGAGGGCGGCGGTCCGGACACCCCGCCGATGCTGCTGAACCTGCGCGGCGGCATGTCGCACCGCGGGCCGATGGCGGTTAAGACGCTGCCCGGCGACGTGCTGATTCTGGATTTCTTCTGCTGGCACAAGGGCTTCAGCAGCGACGTGAGTCGTACCTTCTATGCCCTGCGCAAAGGCGAAACAAAAGCGCCGGAGGAAGTGCAGCGTTATTTCGATTTCGTGAACGGCAACATCGATATGGTGCTTTCCGCCATGAAACCGGGCGTTCACGGCTGGGAAATCAACCTGCTCAATCATCAGCGGCTGATTGATTTCGGCGTGAATGACCCCGGCATTGCAACAGGACATCAGCTTGGCCGTGCATGTCATGACGGCGGAACGGTGCTTGCGGCAAAAAAACGCGGCCGGCTGACAGAAGGCATCGTGCGTGAAAACGAGGTCTATGCTATTGAACCCAGCTGCATCAACGGACTGGTCGGCGCGCATATCGAGGATGATATCGTCGTAACGAAGAACGGCTGTGAGTTGCTGAGCCATCGGCAGAAAGAATTGTACCTGATTCCGTACAAGGAAGGGGTGGCGGAAGCGTGAAGTACGACAGTAATCGAGAGAACGTGCAGATTGCGGCGGCTTGGCTGCGCGAAATGGGCTATGACGCTTGGCTGACGGCAACGCGCGAACGCTCCGACCCGGCGCTGAAGGCGATTTTCGGCTCGGTCGTCGTCGGTAGTGGCGTGTATCTGGTCACGAAGGAGGGCAAGGCGTACTTGGTCGCCAACGCCATCGATGTGCAGGAAGGGCGCGACAGCGGTGTGTTTGACGAAAGCCGCGTCTATTCCGGCAATTTCGATGAAGTGACGCGCCAGCTTTTCACTGATACGCTTTCCGGCGGCACGGATGAGCATCCGAAACTTATCTGCCTGAATTACTCAGCAGAAAACCCGCTGGCGGACGGCATGAAACTGGGATTGTGGAAGAAGCTGATGAAGCTGCTGCCGAACGGATGCGATTTTCGTCCGTCCACGCCGCTTTACAGTCAACTGAAACTGGATTGATAGGAAGGAAGAGGAACATGGAAAAACAGGTTGTTGCAACGGCAAAGGCGCCGGGTGCGATCGGGCCGTACTCTCAGGGCATCAAGGTGGGCAATTTGGTGTTCGTGTCGGGCTGTCTGCCCATTGATATGGCGACAGGGCAGCTTTCCACGGGCGATATCGCTGAGCAAACGCGGCATTCGCTGAGCAACGTCACCGCGATTCTTGAAGCGGCTGGCAGCAGCCTTGACAAGGTGGTCAAAACGACGATTTTCGTCAAAGACTTAAAGAACTTCCAGACCATCAACGCGGCATATGCGGAGTTCTTCGCGACGGACGCACCCGCGCGCTCCTGCGTGCAGGTGGCGGCACTGCCGAAAAACGCAGAACTGGAAATCGAAGCGATTGCGCTTTGCTGATGCGCGCCGAAAGGAGAAAAACATGCTGACCTTTGAGGAAAAGCTGGCAAAATACGCCGAACTGCTGATTGGCTTGGGCGTGAATCTGCAAAAGGGGCAGTATCTGCTGCTGGACATTGATGCAGAAAACTACCCGCTCGCCCGTGCGCTCAGCCACGAGGCGTTTCAGCGCGGCGCAAAGGACGTTATCATCCACTGGGCAGAGCCGTATGTCGACCGGGAGCGCGCACTTTCCGACACGCAGGAGGATTTTTCCGCCGTTGCGCCGTGGGAAACAGAATCCTACGCGGCATACATCCAACAGGGCGCGTGTTCTCTGCGGATTCTTCCTGCTTATCCGACGTTGTTCGAGGGCGCTGACCCCCAGCGCGTTGCCAACGTGCAGCAGCACGGCAACAACACGCGCAACATTCTCCGCAAGGGGACGGCAGAAAATGGGATGCACTGGTGCATTTCTACCGCGCCGTCGGAAAATTGGGCAAAGTTTCTTTTCCCGGCGCTGAACGTGTCGGATGGCGTGGCAAAATTGTGGGACGTGCTATTCAGCGTCTGCCGCATTGACGAAAACGCCCCCATCCGCAATTGGCTGGACGCTATGGGCGAAAACGGGCAGTTCGCCGACATCCTCAATCGCGAGGACATCGACAGCATCCACTACACCAATGGCATCGGCACGGATATCACCGTCGGCTTTCAGCCGGGCGTGCTGTGGGTCGGCGCCATGGGCGGTGATTACACGCCGGACATGTATCTGCCGAACATCCCGACGGCGGAGGTATCCACCAGCCCGGACAAATTCCGCGTCAACGGCACAGTCAAGGCAAGCCGCCCGCTGATGCTGAATGGCACGGTGGTGGATGGCTTCGGTTTCACCTTCCGCGACGGCCAGGTGGTGGATTTCTATGCCGAAAAGGGGTACGATGCGCTCAAGTCCCTGCTGGACACGGACGAAGGCAGCCGGTATCTGGGCGAAGTGGCATTTGTGCAGTGCGATTCGCCGCTGGCAAAGACAGGGCTGCTGTTCATGGAGACGCTGTTGGATGAAAACGCGGCATGCCACATGGCGCTCGGCCGCGGGTTCAACATTCTGTTCAAAGGCCTTTCCGGCACGGACTTCGCAGCGTGGGATCGCGTGAATCTGAACCACTCGCGCGTGCATGTGGACTTCATGTTTGGCACGGACGACCTCCGCGCGGAAGTGACGCTGCGCGACGGACGCAAGGGTGTGGTGTTCGTGAATGGGAAGTTTAAGGCGGATGTACAATTCGCGTAAAAGCGCATCATTGATTGAACCGGCTCAGTCGCCTTTCGAGAAGGAAGGCACTGAGCCGGTTTCCGTATTTTGAGAAAGCGACTATGCCGAAGTCGAGGATGTGCTGTTGTTCGCGGAAGACAAGAAAATCAAAGACCCCAGCATTGGGAACAGATTCAGAGGTGATGCAAAACGTGCCCCTTCCGCCGGATATGACAGGAGGGGCGCGCGTTTTGATGTTTGATTAATATACGATTTCGCCTAAAGGATTGATGATATGCCATCCATCTTCTGTGCAAACGGGCGCATATCCTGCTCCAAATTGCCTTGCATTTTTATACTGTGCAGGAATTGCGATAGAGCCGTCCTGATTCAGATAACCCCTTAGACCATTATAATCTTGATACAGATAGTAACCGTTCCTTGGTCCCCATATTCCCTTATAGTTTTTAGTCAATTTAGTGCCGTATTCCGACATCAGATAGTAGTTCTTATCATGCCTGCAACAGAACACACCCGGATTTTCACCACTCAGTTCGATATCGTCCTCCATGGGTGAAATAACAGTTTTGCCTTCTTTGTTGATTACACAATGGTATGTAACATCATAATTTATGAGGTTTCCGGGGTTGTTTGTTAATGGATGCAAGATTAAAACCACATAGTCACTTGGCGCGCTACAGACATCGGCAGCACACCCTTCTTTCCTAAACATAGCGGTTTCTTAAGGTAACACCGCACAAATGAGGTGGTCGACTGGCGAATAGATTTTTCGTCAGATGCAAATGCAAATTTCGAAGGTTTACTGGATGTAAATTGAGGAATTTGCATGCCGCAGATGGCGAAAAAGACATTGCAAGACGTGCCGCCGAATTGTGCGGTGGTGCCTTAATATGTTCAATCTGCGAATCAGTTTCTCCAGCATCTCCCTATTTTCGTCGTCCGTCACAATTTCTCGTAGCTTTTTGCCGCAAAAAGCATATTCTTCCATCCATGCGTTGATTTCTGATTTTTCAATCAGATTCTCCGCAGACAGCCTTGATAGTCCTAACGCCAGCGTTCCTTGAAAATCCGCCTCAAATTCATCTGCACTAAACGGACAGCAAGTGCCTTTTCTGAATGCAGTTTCCAATTTGAGTGCGTAAACGTGGCATGAGCACATAGTCCCCCTCCTTTCAATGATACTTCCATTTTACCCCCCCCCGAAAAAAGTCAAGTGTTTTCTTGCAGAATTATATTTTTCTGGCATTACTAACAAAAGCATGTCGAATTGTTGTGTATCTTCACAAGACCAGCCGCATGTAAGCAGCAAAAAAGACTGCCCGCTCCGCGCAGACAGTCTTTCTTCTATTCGCCGTCAGTTCCCTATCAGTAATGGCACTCCGCCATCTGAATCCTCACATACATCAGCACATTCGTCAGAAACTCGCAGCTCGTCGGGCGCGGCTCGTGCGGCGTGGGACTCCGCCCCATCAGCGCGCAGTACACAGGTATGTTCTGCTCCTGCCACGTCTGGTTGACCGCCGTGCGAATCGCCTGATCCACCCCGATGGGCGTGGTGTTGCACTGCTTTGCGACCACCGGGTACACCTCGCCCGTCACCAGTCGCGTCTCAAACGGGCGATTCACCAGCAGCAGCAGCGTTTCCACCAGATAGTTGAACCCCGACAGCCGCGCCGGAACACCCAGACACCGCAGCAGGCTGGCGATATACCACCGCATCGGCGTACCCGGTCTCGGCACAGGCAGCGGCGGCAGTTGATTTTCGGGCGGGCGAGGGGCAAGCTGAGCGTTGGTGGACATCTGGACGAGCGGAATCGCCTGCTGTAGGGGAAAGCCCTGTAAATCAGAAGCCACGATGTAGTACGTCGGCGCGACGTTCACGGGCACGCTTGCCTCACTGCGGCTCTTCACGATTCGGTAGGGTTTGGTATCAAAAGCAGGGTATTTCGCATCATCCACAGGAAAAACCTCCTTAGCAAAGCGTCAGTGTCAGAAAATGGTTATTATAATCAATACACGATACCCTTCACGCATACCATGATTGAAAAACGGCCTTCCAGCGCTGTATCCTGACGCCTAAACTGCACCACTGGAAGTTCTCGTATGCCTATTTTAGCACATTTTGCAGGAAAAGAAAAGTAGCATGTGTTATTTTTCGACATATTTCGCGCAAAAATACAGAGAAAACACAAAAGAAGTTGGAATTTACAAAAACACTACATAGGCAATCGTGTATTGCAAGGGGATATTACATGCCGGGTGAATTACAGGTGGAATCAGCGCATCAAAAAGCAGACTTTTTCTTCGGGTTTCCGCACTTCTGTCGCCCGCCCATCGGAATTTCCATTCCTTCCGCCGTGGGGTGCAGACGTATTATAGCGCACAGACACGAACGGCAGGAAGGAACGCTTGCGCCGCTGCACACGCAAGTTTTTTCCCTTGCCCGTTCTCGCATAGCAAAGCCATGTGAGCTGTTGCCAATCTGTATTTGTGCTCCCCTTTATGTGCCATGAAGAATCCTTCTTCGTTTGCCATTGAAAACGAAGCGGGTGGAAATTTTCCAAAGCAAAGCGGCTCTGCCGACTTTCTTCTTTCCGAAAATCAGCAGAGCCGCGGGGATGTGCAATTTATGTTCTTCCCTCATTCCGCCAGCTGTACAATCGCGCCAAGCAACCCCGGCCCGGTGTGAATCGCCAGTGCGGGACTGACCGGACTGATGAAGCTCGACACCACGTCGAGCCGCTCCATCAGGCGGTCGCGGAGTTTCACGGCATCGTCATATGCCGCGCCATGCACCACCGCCAGACGCACCTTGTGACCCTGATAGCGGCGGATGATCTCGTCCACCATCGCCGTCAGCGCGTTGGAGAAGCCGCGCGCTTTGCACAGCGTGTTGTAGACGCCCTCGTCGTTCACGTAGATGACCGGCTTGATTTGCAGCAGCGAGCCGATTGCGCCCTCAACGCGCCCGATGCGCCCGCCCTTGCGCAGGAATTCGAGCGTGCGGATGACGAACGCGCCCAGCTGATGTTCGCGGCGTTTCTCCAGCAGCGCGATGGTATCCTCCACCGACATGCCGTTTTGCAGTGATTCCGCCGCTTCCAGCACCAGCAGCCCCAGACCGCAGGAGAGCGTTTTGGAGTCGAAAACATGAATTTTCATGTCCTCAAAGTCCTCCGCAAGCAGTGAGACCATGTTGAACGTTCCGGACAGGCTGCCGCTGATGGACAGGTGCAGGATGCTCGTTGCGCCCTCGTCATGCAGGGTGCGGTAGAGGTTGCTGACATCCTCCGGCAGCGGCAGGGATGTTTTCGGCACTTCCCGCTGAAGCAAATCATAAAGCTGCTCCTGCGTGATTTCGAGCCGGTCGCGGAACTCTCCCTGACTGGTCGCTACACGCAGCGCAACGGTGCGAATATCATATTGACTGAGCTGTTCATCCGACAGGTCGCAGGACGTATCCGTCACCAAAGCAACCCGTTCATTTCCAATCTGGAACACGGAATATCAGCCTCCTTCCGTCTGCCGTTATTATACCACAGCTTTGCGCTTTCATCAAGCGAAGCATTCTTGTTTTGCAGGCATTTAGAAATTTCAAGTGCCGAATAGTTACGCTTCCTCAATCGTGCAGCCGCCGATGAACTCACGCAGCAGGCTCAGCGGGGGGATTTCCGCCAGCACGCCCTCGTCAATATCCGGGAAGTAGTTCAGCGTCTTAATCAGCCGACGCGCAGCCAGATAGTTCTCATTCTCCGGCGGAATCGCCTTCAAGAGGTCGTAGGCATAGTGGCGCAGGACAGGCAGCTCATAGTGCAGGGCGGTGTTGAACATGCGGTCGGCGTTCTCCTGATAGGGGAAAATCCACGTTTCTTCGCCGTGGCGGACACTGGGCCACATCGAAAGCGTGTTGTTCGGCGGCGTCGCGCGGAACTGCATGTCGCGCACGATGCGCCGCAGCAGGCGGACATCCGTCGTGCGGATGCGGTTGTGGTCGTCAAGGTTTAAGCATGTCAGGGCGCTGACGAACACGCGGTAGATGGCATCCGTGTGCAGCCCCTCGGACAGCGCCGGATTCAGCCCGTGGATGCCCTCGATAACCATCACCTGCCCTTCCCGCAGGCGAACGGGCGTGCCGCCCGGATTGCGCTTGCCGAGCTTGAAGGAGAACGTCGGCAGCAGGACTTCGCGCCCATCCAGCAGTTCCGCCAAATGCTGGCGGAAGAGCGGCACATCCAGCGTGCTGATGGCTTCGAGGTCGAGCGTGCCGTCCTCTTGCAGCGGGATGCTGTCGCGGTCAAGATAGTAGTTATCCAGCGAAATCACCAGCGGCTGAAGTCCGATGACGTTCAGGTGGAGCGCCAATCGCTGAGCGAACGTCGTCTTACCGGACGAAGACGGCCCGGCAACCAGCACGATTTTCTTGTGCTGGATGGCAATATCCGCCGCGATGTCGGCAATCGCCTTGTCGTGCAGCGCTTCATTCAGGCGGATGAAGTGGCGGAAGCGGTGCCCATCCATCATCTCCGCCACGTCTGCGGCGTTGTTGACGCCCAGCAGCGCGCACCACTTTGTCGACTGGTCAAACACCGCCAGATGCCCCGCGCGATGCACATACGGCGCGGCTTTCTCCGGGTGATTGGCTGCCGGCAGACGCAGGACGATGCCGCGGTCGGGCAGCCAGGTGAGTTCAAAGACCTGCGTCATGCCCGTGCGTGTCGCCATTGCGCCGTAGAAGTATTCCCACATGCCGTCCAGCCCGTACATATGGAAGAACGGCGTTGTTCGGCGGGAGAGCAGCGCGACTTTATCCGCCTGCCCCTGCGCGTCAAAATAGGCAATGGCGTCATCGAGCGTCCATTCTTTCTTCTCGAATGGCAGATTCTGCGCCGCAAGTGCGTGCATCTGCCGGGCGATGGCGCGCGTCTCCTCCTCCGTGATGGCGTGACCGGGCATTCGCAGCAGCACGCCCCCGCTGACGCTGTACTCAATGCGGACGCGCTGACCGGGCAGAACGCGGTTCGTCGCCGCAAGCAGAAGGAAGCGCACCGAGCGCTCATAGATGCGCCGACCTTCCTCCGTGTGCATGGTGAGCAGGTGAAGCAGCCCCGGCTGGGTGACGGGCGCGTTCATTTCCAGCACACGGCCGCGGCTGATGCCGAGCTTTATCAGGCACTGTTCAACGGTCATGCCCTGTTCGAGTTCCATTTTCTTATCTTCACAAGCAATCAACATTCTTTGATTCACCCAAGGGAGTTCCTCCCTTGACCCTTTCGCGCGATTTAGTTGGTGACATTTTCTTACTACTCTCGCGTGTTGCGCAGGGGTTTCGCCTCTGCGGAGGCGACCAAAGGGCTTTCCGTTCGCCCTT
>ERZ779649.1807-NODE-1807-length-11224-cov-2.111469_pt1 | contig 11224 bp, 8 predicted proteins | sample MGYA00511882_ERZ779649 | MGnify/ENA primary metagenome ERZ779649 (study PRJEB29588, sample SAMEA2157793) | human gut metagenome | biome: human gut; feature: human-associated habitat; material: faeces | place: Denmark | collected 2008/2010 ... | reverse complement strand
TGCACCTCTTGAGGTGCATGACCTTTTAAGTTTCCGTTATATTTATCCCACTCTGTATTTAAGATTTCCCTATATTTACCTTTACAAGGAACACCAAATTGTTGGTGATCATATGGATTTGTAGAGAAATTCATAATGATGACATAATCTTTCTTTGAACCGCGACGAATGAATGAGAATGTATTTTGTCCAACATTATCCGCATCGATCCAGCTAAAACGACTCGGATCATAATCCTGATCGAAGAATGCATCATTTTCTGTATAGATTTTACCTAAATCTTCACATAAGCGTTTAAACGCATCATGCATTGGATAATCCAATAAGAACCAGTCACAACTCTTTTGTTCATCCCACTCACGCAATTGACCAATTTCATTACCCATAAAATTCAATTTTTTACCAGGGTGTGCAAACATATATACATATAAAGCTCTTGCCTGAGCAAATTTATCTTCATAGCTTCCCCACATCTTATCTACAATGGTTGCCTTACCATGTACAACTTCATCATGACTAAATGGCAAAATAAATCTTTCAGAATAGAAATAAGCCATTGAGAATGTAATATCGTGGTGATGCCACTTACGATAAATTGGATCTCTTTTCAAATAAGACAATGTATCGTTCATCCATCCAAGATCCCACTTGTAGTCAAATCCTAAGCCTCCTGCATAACTAGGTTTCGTCACATTAGGGAAATCACTAGAGTCTTCTGCAATCAACATGATTTTTCCTTGATGTTCTTCATTCAACAAGTAATTCATACGCTTCATGAAATCACATGCACCTTCATTTACTCCGTTATTTTTATTTCCATGCCAGAAAATCGCATTACTGATCGCATCCATTCTCAATCCATCTACATGATAAACGTCTATCCAGAAATTAGCTGCAGACATTAAGAATGAACGAACCTCTTCTTTCCATAAGTCAAAGTTAGCTGTTCCCCATTCACTGTTGGCATCTTCTGGTTTTGAATATTCATATAAAGGAGTACCATCAAACATGCCTAATGCATAATTATCCTTCACAAAGTGCACTGGAACAAAGTCCATGATCACACCGATTCCAGCTTCATGAAGTGCATTCACAAAGTGCATCAATTCATGATTTGTTCCATAACGAGATGTACTTGAAAAATAACCCGTACATTGATATCCCCAAGAACCATCAAATGGATATTCACATAACGGCATAACTTCTACATGTGTAAAGTGATGTTTCTTACAATGTTCAATTAGATCCTTTTCAATTTCATGATATTGTACAAATTCTTCGTTCTCATCCTCTTTTTTCCACGAACCAACATGCATTTCATAAATATTCACAGGAGAATCAAAACCCTTATTTCTTTGATTCAACCACTCTTTGTCAGTCCATCCATCATAACTTAAATCCGATATGATACTTGCCGTGTTCGGTCTTAATTCACTATAAAAAGCATATGGATCCATTTTATCTACTAATTCACCATTTGCCTGCCATACACGATATTTATAAGAATCCTGATTCTTTGCACCTTGCACAAAGCATTCCCAAATACCGCGTTTATCCTTTTTCATTTTATTTGCTTGATCATCCCAATTATTGAATGTACCTATGACTGAAATATTTTTTGCGTTTGGAGCATATACTCGAAAGCGAACGCCATCCCCTTCTAAATGTGCGCCAAAAATATTATAAGCATGTATATCACGCCCTTCAAAAAAGGCTTTTGTCTTTCTTTGATCCATAACGATATAACCTCCGTACATATATTTTATACCGGAACGCAAGAAACTTAAAGTGGATTTTTTTAGATTTTGAAAACGCTTACCAACGCATAAAAAAGATGCAACTAACGCTGCACCTCCATGAATTGATGTAATATATTCTCTAAATCTTCCAATGTATTCATTTGTGACATCTCATTCTTAAAGATTCTTGAACTTGGAAGCCCCTTTAAATACCAACTAGCCAAACCTCGCATTTCACGAATAGCTACCTTTTCACCCTTCGTATTTGCTAAACCTCTGGCATGATCCATACAAATCTCAATGCGATCCTCCATTGAAAATTCATGTTTCTGACCTGTAATCGAATCCACGCATTCTTGAATCAAAAATGGATTTCCAACAATTCCACGACCTAACATAACGGCATCACACCCTGTTTCATTCATCATACGATGAAAATCTTCTACACTGCGAACATCCCCATTTCCGATAACCGGAATCGACACAGCATCTTTTACTTGTTTAATATAAGACCAGTCAGCTTTTCCTTCATACATTTGATTACGTGTACGTCCATGTACAGCTACAGCACTAACACCTACACTCTCCATAGCCTTCGCCATTTCAACACAATTGATATGATACGTATCAAAACCTAAACGCATCTTTACAGTTACTGGCTTACTTACATTTTGAACAATATTGGATACAAGCTCTTTGGCATAATCAATATCCTTCATCAAAAAACTTCCTGCCTGAGCTTTGATGACCTTATTTACAGGACATCCCATATTAAAGTCAATAATGTCACAATCTGTTTGTGTATCCAAATATTTAGCTGCATACACAACCGTATCAATGTCATGACCAAACAACTGAAAAGATACTGGATGCTCATTTTCATCAATGGCACACATTTGTTTCGTCTTTAATGAATCATAGTACAATGCCTTGTCACTTACCATTTCATTACAAACTAAACCGGCACCAAAACGTTTCGCAATTCTTCGAAATGCGATATTACTAATACCTGCCATCGGCGCAATGACTACAGGATTTTCAATTTCTACATTTCCAATCTTAATCATGCATCTTACTCGCAATCGCTCTTAATTCTTCTTCTGTAAAATGATACGATTCATTACAGAAATTACATGTGATATCACAACCATGTTCTTTATCGGCCATTTCTAACACATCTGATTTTTTAATAGTACCCAAAGCTCTAGCCATACGTACCTTTGAACAAGGACAATCATATGCCACTGGTTGTGTTGTTAAAATCTTAGCATCTTCAAACATATCATTTGCCAAAGCCTCTAAACTTGAATCATCATATTCCTGAATCAAAGTACTCATTGGTTTCAACCCTTCAAGCACGTGTTCACAAATAGAAATATCTGTTTCTGTTGCATCTGGAAGCATTTGTAGAATCATAGCTCCAGCACTGGCAACACGACCATCTGTTCCAATTAAGACGCCACATGATACCGCTGTTGGCGTTTGTTCAGATAAAGTAAAGTAGTAGGCAAAATCATCCCCAATTTCACCGCTTTGTAACTCAACCGAACCAGAAAAGTTTTCTTCCATACTTAAATCTTTTGTAACCGTTAAAGTTCCATCTGTACCTACAACAGCCCCAACATTTAGTTTACCCGGACGAATCAAAACATCCTCTACATGTGGATTTGAAACAAACCCACGAACATTTCCATTCGCATATGCATCTACCACAATCGAACCAATTGGACCATGTCCATTAATTGTGATTGATAACATTTCTTCTTCTGATTTCAACATAGCACCCATCATACTCGCGACAGACAATGTTCTTCCTAAAGCTGCACAAGCACATGGATGTAAATCAAAACGATCCTGCGCTTCCTGTACTAAATCAGTTGTGCGCACAATATATAAACGAACATGCTCATTTAAAACAAGAGCTTTTAATAGTTGATCTTTCATAATATCCTCCACAATAAAATTCACTAGCACCATTCTACTGAATTCTTGTATCCATTTCAAGCCAAGCTAAAAGCCATCAATCGATGGCTTTTATGTGTAATTAATCTTTTTTCTTAGTTAATTCATTGAACGCATCATCCAAATCCTTTTGATCAACACCAGTTGGAGTCTCCGGAATCTCTGGAACTTGAACTACTTCTTGTTCTGCTTTTTCCTCTTCTTCATTTGTTTCAACATTAGGATCTGTTAATTGTCCATAATTCATTAAATTAGTGATTTCTTCATTTGTTAATGTTTCATGTTCATACAAATTATTCGCAATCAAATCCAACAAATCTTTGTTTTCAGTTAAGATTTTACGACAATTTTCATGACACTCATCCACAATTGCACGAACCTCTTTATCAATTTCAGCTGCTACACCTGCAGAATAATCACTACCCTTTGTATAATCTCTTCCTAAGAAGACATTTCCTTGAGGATCCGCATATTGGATAGGGCCTAAACTAGACATACCATATACACGAACCATGTTCTTAGCGATTTCAGTCAATTTTTCAATATCATTTACGGCACCCGCACTAATTTCTCCAAATTGAATTTCCTCAGCTGTACGACCACCAAGTAAACCAGTAATTTGTGCAATAAACTCTGATTTTCTGTGGAAGTATTTCTCTTCACGAGGTGTCATCAAGTTATATCCGCCCGCATCTCCACGAGGAATAATTGTAACTTTCTGAACCATATCTGCATCTTCAAGCTTCAAACCAATAACGGCATGTCCTGCCTCATGATAAGCCACAAGAATTTTATCCTTTTCTGTATACTTCTTACTCTTTTTCGCAGGTCCCATCATAACACGGTCAATTGCTTCGTCTAAATCTGTCATAGTGACCTTAGCTTCATTTTTACGAACCGCTAAAATTGCACCTTCATTCAAGACGTTAGCTAAATCAGCCCCAGAGAATCCAGGCGTACGTTTCGCCAAGTTTGCAAGTGAAACATCACTCGCCAATTTTTTATTACGAGCATGTACATGTAAAATAGCTTCACGGCCCTTAATATCTGGCAAACTAACCGTAACACGACGATCAAAACGACCACTACGTAATAATGCTGGATCTAGTACATCAGGACGGTTTGTAGCTGCAATTACCACAATACCCGCATTATCTGTCATACCATCCATTTCAACCAACAATTGGTTCAATGTCTGTTCACGCTCATCATTTCCACCGCCCATACCAGCTCCACGCTGACGTCCTACGGCATCAATTTCATCAATAAAAATAATACATGGTGCACTCTTTTGTGCTGTTTTAAACATATCACGAACGCGACTCGCACCTGTTCCGACAAACATTTCAACGAAGTCCGAACCTGAAATCGAGAAGAATGGAACGCCAGCCTCACCCGCAACGGCTTTGGCAAGTAATGTTTTACCTGTTCCAGGAGGACCTACTAATAAGGCTCCTTTTGGCATTTTGGCACCAATCTCTTTATATTTAGCTGGATTGTTTAAGAAGTCTACAATCTCTTGTAGGTTTTCCTTCGCTTCTTCTTGTCCTGCAACATCATTGAATGTTTTTCCCGTTTGTTCACCGACATAGACTTTGGCATTGCTCTTTCCTAGATTGCCTAGACCAAAACCAGAGCCTTGTGAAAATGACATTTGATCATCTCCGCCCATTTTCTTTTGCATACGCTTAAACATCCATGATCCAAATGCCCAGAAAATGATTAATGGTAAGAAAAAGGAAATTAAACTTGATAGAATAGGATTCATTTGTTCTTGGTAGACTTGCCCAAATTTAGCTCCGGATTTATCCAAACGATTGACTAAATCTGAATCATTCATAACACCTGTTTTATAGGTTTTATCTGTTGAGTCTTTCTTTAAAGTGTAATAAATATTGTGATCTTCAATTTGAACGGTATCAATCTTCTTTTCTTCAATTTTATTTAAGAAATCGGAGTAGTTTGTGGTTTCAAGCTTAGATTGTTGAAACATAGGGAATATGATAAAGTTTAAAGCCATAATAACAATCAATATAATTGTGTAATATCTGTATAAAGGCTTCTTTTGTTTGTTCATGAGTGTTCCTCCTTAAGAAATTGATTACATTATACACCTTATTAGCACTTTCGCAAGTGGAGTGCTACACGTTCCATAATTCCACATAATTTAAAAGAAAAAGTACCGCCATTGCGATACTTAATGAGTTGTGATACGCGTAATATGCACAATTAAATATATTTTTTCATCACGCGTAATTTGTTTATGTAGTAATCTATCGATATATTTTTCGATTTGTTCTACGCAGTCTAATGCAGAAGAATTCTTGATAATATATGTATAATATATATCATCATTTTCATTTTCAAGCATTTTATTTTCTAAAAGTCGTTGTAAGAAAAATTGCATGTGAACAACAAATCTTGAATAGTTTAGCGAATTCTCATCAATTGTATAGCCATAATGTAATTGAATGATTTGAAAAATATCTTTTAACATTTTGACCATCAACATACCATTTTCTGTTGAAAGATCGTTCGATTTGATTTGTGCATTCACAAAGTGAAAGGCAATATTTCCGGCTTCTGTTTCAGGCAATTGAATATGAAGTGTTTCATTAATGTAGTCTACAGCTTGTAAACCAAGCATAAATTCATTTGGATAAAATTTTTGGATTTCCCACAACATTCTATTTTGTAGAACAATGCCTTTTTCATATCTTTCTACCGCATATAACAAGTGATCTAACAAGGTCACAAAGATTTGTTTGTTGAATGGAGAAGAAATGTTAAGTTGTGCCATTTCAATGATGTGGTGCACAATTTCTAAATAGATGTCGGGTGCGTTTTCTAAAACTTGAAGATATCCATTTTTATTTGTACTATCTTGAAGAACATATGTTTTTTCTATATCTTCATCTCTAATTTCGTCTCCTACTTTATAGTGAAAACGCAGCCCCTTTCCCATCACAATCATTTCCTCATGATTATCATTCACTAGAAGCATATTGTTGTTTAAAAATTTTTCGATAATCATGTGAAGCACCTCATCTACTTAGATATTCTTTCCGTTTTCCTCAATTACTTGTTTGTACCAGTAGAAACTGTCTTTTTTATATCGTTTTAATTCTTTTAAATCAAATTCATCACGATCGACATAAATGAATCCGTATCTTTTCTTATAGCCTTGATGTGTACTAACAACATCAATGGCAGCCCAAGGACAATAGCCAAGCATTTTGACACCATCTGTAATGGCTAAGCGCATTTGGTGAAGGTGTTTTTGAATAAAATCAATACGATATTGGTCATGAATACATCCATCTGGTCCTAATGTGTCATTGGCACCAATTCCATTTTCTGTAATCAGAATAGGAAGTTGGTAACGTTCATATACCTTTCTTAAAGTATATCGGAATCCAACAGGATCAACAACCCATCCATACTGTGTTTTTTCTACGTATGGGTTCTCACTAGGTCGATATACGCCTTGTTCTCCTAGCATAATCTGTTGGTCACCGGCTCTTGCCGCTACATCTGAAGCATCTCCTTTACTTGCAGCTATAGTTGCGGTTGAATAATAATTCATGGCGATAAAGTCTGGGTTTGCGCCTTTTAATGTTTCAAAGTCTCCATCTTGAATTTCTGGAGCGATATTACGATCTTTTAGGTAAGACCATGCCAAAGGGTGGTAGTTTCCAAATGCACAAACATCGACAAAGTTCCAACAGCGAAGTACTTCCCAGTTGTGAGCAGCAATCGCATCATTTGGATTACAAGTAGCTGGATACATAGCTGTTAAATTTAGTGCAGGTCCGATTTTACCTTCTGGAACCATATTATGGAAGAGTTTCATGACTTTTGCCTGAGCAAGCATCATATGGTGGTTTTGTTGATACAAATCTTTTTTAGATGGTAATTTTCCGCCTTTAGGTAATCCAATTGCACTAGGATGTAGAATCATCGTATTTTGTTCGTTGATCGTTAACCAGTACTTTACTTTTGATCCATAGTGGATAAATAATACTTTGGCATATTCAACAAAGGCTTCAATCGTATCACGGTTTAACCAACCACCCTTTTCTTCTAGGCAATATGGTAAATCAAAGTGATACATTGTAACAACAGGTTCGATGTTGTATTTTAGACATTCATCAATGACATTGTTGTAGAATTCGATGCCTTTTTCATTCACTTTACCCGTTCCATTTGGTAAGATACGAGTCCATGCGATAGAGAAACGATAAGCTTTTAATCCCATTTCTGCAAATAGGGCAATATCTTCTTTATATCTATGATAATGATCAGAAGCTACAGAGAAATCAGCAACATCACTTGGGTGTTCATACATGTCAATGATAGATGGGCTTTTACCATCTTCATCAATGGCACCTTCAACTTGGTATGCTGAGGTAGATGCTCCCCACAAAAAGTTTTGAGGGAAGTCTTTTAATTTAGAATAGTGCATGGTTTACCTCCTAAGCTAAAAAAATTAATTTGTTTCCATGTTGAATGGTTGTATCATTTTCGAATTGAAGGGAACTGAAATTCTTTGAATTTGTGATGATGATTGGAGTGGTTGTGTCATAACCTTCTTCTTTGATTTTGGCTAAATCAAAAGTTAATAGTAACTGTCCCTTTTTAACTTCTTCATTGACTTGAATTTGAGGACTGAAATATTTTCCTTGTAGATTAACAGTATCAATACCTACGTGCATTAAAATTTCTGTTCCATTCTTTGATTTTAATCCAATTGCATGACCCGTTGGGAAACATACAGTAATTGTTCCATCACAAGGAGCATATAAATTTCCTGTGCTTGGTTCGATTGCGATACCTTTTCCCATGATTTCTTGTGAGAAGACATCGTCATTTACTTCGGATAGTGGTTTTACAGTTCCATCACAAGGTGCGACAATTTCATCTTTTGAAACAGTAGCTACTACCTCTTCTTGTGGTGCATCTTCTTTAAATCCTAAAATCCATGATGCGACAAAACCTACAACGAAAGAAATAATGATTGTGACAATGGCATGAACTACGTTCATAGGGTTTTTACCGATGAAGGCTGGAATAGCAGTTAATCCTGGTGAAACAAAGGCATAACGAACTAGGCCGGTAATTCCTGCATAGATACCTCCGGCAGCTCCACCAATCATAGAAGCAACAAATGGGCGTTTTAATTTTAATAGGACACCATATAAACATGGTTCAGTAATACCCATAACTGCTGTAAATCCAGATGAAGATGCAAGAGATTTTAAGTTTTCATCTTTTGCCTTTAGAGCAACCGCCAAAGTAGCACCACCTTGTGCAATATTGCTTGCTAACATACCAGGTCCATTTACGATTTCATATCCAAGTGTAGAAATTTGACTTGTCGCAATTGGAGTCATGGCCCATGCAGTACCTGTTAGTGTTAAGAATGGTTGGAAGGCTCCCATCAACATTGGAATCAACCAACTTACATGTGCATTTAAATAGTTAGCGCCAGATTGTACTAAATCGTTTAATAAGTTTCCTAATGGACCAACAATGATTAATGCGATTGGTACAGAGATAAACATCACTAAAAGTGGTTTTAAGAAAAACTTGATAATAGATGGTGAGTATTTTTCGGCAAATTTTTCAACGTAAGACATGATCCACACGCTTAAAATAATAGGAATTACACTTGATGCATAGTCAACTAATACAACAGGAGCTCCAAAGAATGTTAATGGACTTCCTGCAGCGACTAAGCCTGACCATGTTGGGTGTAAAAGAGCACATGCCATAGTCATTGCCATGATTGGACTTGTTTTGAATTTTTGGCTAGCTCCATACGCTAAAAGGACAGGCATGAAATAGAATGGAGCATCGGAAATAAAGTTGATGATTTCATAAGTGGAACTTGCTTCATTAACTAAGTTAAATAAAACAAGAATAGATAATACGGCTTTGATCATACCACCGCCGATTAGGGCTGGAATCACAGGAGTAAATGTAGTGGAAATTACACTGATAATACGATTGACAATACTGCCTTTTTCTTCATCGGATTCTTCGTGAGAAGTAGAAGGAACATCTTTCATTTGGGATTGAATGGCTCTAAAAACGGATTGTACTTCATTGCCAATTACGACCTGGTATTGACCACCTTTTTCTACAACGCTGATAACGCCGTTTAAAGATTCCACTTTTTTGGTGTTGACTTTATTCATGTCATAAAATTCGAATCTTAAACGAGTTGCACAATGTGTTAATTGTTTGATGTTGTCGATACCACCAATGCTTTGGATGATATCATTTCCTAATTGTTGATAATTCATATTCTCCTCTTTCTAGGCTGATGGCAATAAAAAAGACCAAGATAAAAGGAGCATTAAAAATGCAACTTAAATATCTTGGTCTTGCCTGCATTACCAGTAACAGCCGTTATTTACATGTAGGATGATAGCATAGCTAAAAATAAAATACAAGCATTTTTTGAAATCCCTTTCATGAAAAGACAAAAAATAAGGATGAGTAGACATTAAAAAATGGTATAATTAAAGCGTTTATGGAGGATATATATTATGAAGGTAGTAACTTTTGGAGAAATCATGCTTCGTTTAAAAACACCTGAAAACTTGCGTATTATGTAAAGCGATGGTTTTGAGGCGAGTTATGGTGGCGCGGAGGTCAATGTAGCTGTAAGTTTAGCGATGTATGAAGATAAATGTGCTTTTGTATCAAAAGTACCAAACAATCCAGTAGGAATGTCTGCGTTGAGTGAAGTTCGTCATTATGGTGTAAATACAGAGTATATGCTTCGTGGAGGCGATCGTTTAGGAATTTACTTCTTTGAAAAAGGAAGTGATATTCGTAATACAAACGTTGTATATGACCGTGCATTTAGTGCTTTTTCACTATCTCAGCCAAGTGAATATCATTGGGAAAATATCTTAGAGCCAGGAGATGTTTTCTATTTTTCAGGTGTAACTCCAGCTGTATCTAAATATGTTGAGGATACAGTAAGAAGTGCTTTGAAATATTGTAAGGAAAATGATATTCAAGTTATTTGTGAGAAAAATGTGGTCTAAAGAACAAGCTCAAGTTGTGATGAGAGATTTGACGCAGTATGTAGATGTATGTATTGCCAATGATGAAGATTTTGAAGCAACACTAGGTATCCATGCCTTTGATGGTGACTTATCTACAGGTATTGATCAGATTGATACTTATAAAGAGGGTATGTTAGAAATTACTCGTCAATTCCCAAATGTGAAGAGTGTGACAAGTGTATTAAAAAATATGCATACTGTAGGAGCAGGAGATGCCTATGGTGCTGCATTTGTGCATGGTTTGATCCACAGAAAACAGTCGATTTCGCAATCAGTGCGAGTGTATTAAAGCTTATGATTCAACATGATTTTAATGTGGTAACACAAGAAGATGTATTTAAAATCATGAATTCTAAGAATACAAATTTATCTAGATAAAGTAAAAAGGTAATCCGCAATTAGATAGGGTCGACTAAAAGTGGCTTTAAAAATTGTAGGGTT
>ERZ779649.1793-NODE-1793-length-11299-cov-2.873444_pt1 | contig 11299 bp, 10 predicted proteins | sample MGYA00511882_ERZ779649 | MGnify/ENA primary metagenome ERZ779649 (study PRJEB29588, sample SAMEA2157793) | human gut metagenome | biome: human gut; feature: human-associated habitat; material: faeces | place: Denmark | collected 2008/2010 ... | reverse complement strand
AGATGCTTCACCTGCGGAGGCAGATCAAAGAATGTAAAAGTAAAAAATAAAAAGACCGCTTGCCGTTGCGAAAAAGCCATAGTATTATGGAAGCAGAATACAGTGACGTGAGGAGAAAAATATGATCAAAAATGTAATTCTGGATGTGGGAAATGTACTGGTAGATTATTGTTGGGAAAAACACCTGGCTTCCTTTGGATTTCCGGCGGACATTGCAGAGCGTGTGGCGAAGGCGACTGCGCTGAGTGAAGACTGGGAAGAGTATGACCGTGGTGTGCTGACGGACGCGGAGGTTTTAAACCGTTTTATTGAAAACGATCCCGGCGTGGAAAAAGAGATCCGCATGTATGTCGAAAATTTAAGCGGTGTCATAGAGGTATATCCGTATGCCGAAGAGTGGATCCGTGCGATGAAAGCGAAGGGGCTTCATGTTTATATCCTTTCCAATTACGGAAAATGGACTTATGAACATACAGCGGAAGCTCTTTCATTTCTTTCGGATGTGGACGGACAGGTATTTTCCTTTGAAGTTCATCAGATCAAGCCGGAACCGGAGATCTATCGGACACTGTTAGACAAATTTAACCTTGTGGCAGATGAATGTGTATTTTTAGATGACCGCAGGGAAAATATCGAAGCAGCGGAAACACAGGGTATTCATACCGTGTTGTTTACGACGTATCAGGATGCTTTGGAAAAATTAAAAACATATGGTGTTATGTAGGAAATGGTACATGACTGCATAAAATCGTATCACAGGAAGAGATACAGGATAAGAGCAGCTTTCACGGATGTGGAGGCTGCTTTTATTTATGATAATAGAATGCTCGCAGAGTGTGCATTCTATTATTCATGACAATAGAATGCTCGCAGGGTGTGCATTCTATTGTATATGTTCACACTTTTATCACAGATTCATCCTCCTTTAAACACAATTACACGTTACTCTTATAAAGTAATAATTTGGTTACTGGTCACACGATAAGTGCGGATAGTGGCATATATTGAGAATGAAATAAGGAGGAGAGAAACGTGATTGAGATCAATCATCTGGTAAAAAAATATGGCAGTCATGTTGCTGTTGATGATCTGTCGCTCACGGTAGAGCCGGGTAAAATCTATGGTTTTCTGGGCCCGAACGGAGCCGGAAAATCAACAACGATGAACATTATTACTGGCTACCTTGCAGCGACATCTGGTGAGGTAAAGATCAACGGATTTGATGTGTTAAAACAGCCGGAGGAAGCAAAAAAGTGTGTGGGGTATCTGCCGGAACTGCCGCCTCTTTATATGGATATGACGGTAAAAGAATATCTGGATTTTGTGGCTGAATTAAAGAAGTTAGAGAAAAGCCTGCGGGCAGGATATGTGAAGGAAGCCATGAAAATTACAAAAACAGAGGAAGTATCGGGAAGACTGATCCGTAACCTGTCAAAAGGCTACAGAGTCGGTTTTGCGCAGGCAGTACTTGGATATCCGGAAATACTGATCTTAGATGAGCCGACCGTAGGATTGGACCCGAAACAGATCATAGAGATCAGGGATCTCATCAAGGAACTTGGAAAGAAACATACGATCATACTAAGTTCCCATATTTTGTCTGAAATCTCTGCTGTCTGTGATCATGTATTTATTATTTCGCACGGAAAACTCGTTGCCAGTGATTCCACGGAGAATCTGTTAGAGCGGATGACCGGTGCACAGGAGATCGAGCTGCTAGTGAAAGCAGAGGAAGATACTGCGGAAACAGCGATCCGTGAGGTCGCACAGGTGGAGCGGTGTGAAAAAACAGAGTCGAAAGAGGATGGCGCGGTACAGCTTCTTGTGACGGCAAAAAAAGATGCGGATGTACGCGAGGCGATTTATCACACCTGCGTGGAACACCATATGCCGATCTTAGAGATGAAGGCAGCATCGAAGTCCTTAGAGGATGTATTCCTTGAACTCACATCACAGGAAGGAGGAACAAAATAATGTTTGCAATTTTTAAACGTGAGATCAGATCCTATTTCCAGACTGTGGTGGGATGGCTTTTTATTGCAGCAGTACTCGCTTTATATGGATTGTATTTTTATGCTTATAACTTGAGGTCCGGTTCGCCTTATGTTTCGTATTCGCTTTCCGCAGTTTCATTTATTGTGATGATTGCGGTACCGGTACTTACCATGCGGAGCTTTGCGGAGGAACGGCATACAAAGACAGATCAGCTGATGTTAACTTCCCCGGTTCCGCTTGGAAAGATCGTGTTTGGCAAATATCTTGCCATGGTCGGAGTTTTCTCCATTGCAATGATCGTTGTTGCGCTGACACCGTTATTTTTATCCATTTATGGTTCTGTGCCGCTAGGAGAAAGCTATGTGGCGGTTTTGGGATTCTGGCTGTATGGCTGCGCATGTATTGCGATCGGTATGCTGATGTCAGTGGTAACGGAAAGTCAGGTTATCGCAGCAGTGCTTGGATTTGCAGCACTGTTTCTTGGTTACATGATGTCGAGTATTACCAGCATGATCTCACAGAGCGGTAATCTTCTGACAAAAATATTAAACGCATATGATTTGTACACACCGTTGGATAAATTTATGAATGGCTGCTTAGACCTCACAGGCGTGATCTATTTTCTGTCGGTGATCGGAATCTGCCTGTTTTTGAGCTGCCAGCTGATCCAGAAACGCAGATATTCGGTTAGCACCAAAAAGATCGCTCCGGGGGCGTTTTCCATCGGAATGATCGTTGTCGCCTTTGCCATTGCGGTTGTTGTGAACCTGGTGGCAAATGAGCTGCCGTCCACGGTCACAGCAATCGATGCGACATCCACAAAGTTGTACTCCATCACGGATACGACAAAAGATTACTTAAAGACACTGGATCAGGATGTCAATATTTATGTGCTTGCAGCAGAGAAAAATGCGGACAGTACGCTTTCAGAGACATTACAGCGATATGAGGATCTGTCCGGTCATGTAAAAGTAAGCTATGTTAATCCGTCGACCAATCCGACATTTTTCCAGAAGTATACGACGGATGCACCTGCTTCGAACAGTCTGATTGTTGCGAGTGATGCACGCTCCAGAGTGATCGATTATAACGATATTTATGAGTACTCCTATGATTATTCTTCCTATTCAAGAAGCCTTGATGGATATGATGCCGAGGGACAGATCACAAGTGCACTCCAGTATGTGACCAAAGATTCGAGCGAGCTGCCGGTTGTCTATGAGATCACAGGACACGGGGAAACTTCGCTTTCCGGCGGATTTTCGGAAGCAATCGAGAAGGCGAATATGACACTCACGGAGCTGACATTGTTAAAAGAGGAGGCTGTGCCGGATGATGCATCAGCAATCATTATCAACGCACCGACTTCGGATTTCTCCGCAGATGATGCAAAGAAAGTGACCGATTATCTGGAAAAAGGCGGAAAAGCGCTGATCACGACCAATTTCCAGTACAAGGATCTGACGAACTTTGAAAGTATTTTAAAAGCATACGGCATTGAGCGTGTGGATGGTATTGTCATGGAGAACGACAGTTCCTACTATTACAATAACATTCCATACTATCTGCTTCCGGAAGTAGAGAGCAACGATTACACCTCTTCTGTCAGCGGAAAATATATTTTTGCACCGTACAGCGAAGCGTTCAGTTATGACGGGTCTTCCGATGATGTGACATATACCGCATTGCTGCAGACAACCGATAAGGCGGTATCAAAGATTGATGCAGATAATGCAACAACATCTGAAAAAGAAGACGGAGATATTGAAGGACCATTTACGATCGCACTTGCGGCGGCAAAGACAGAAAATGATACATCATCCCAGGTCGTTGTGGCAGGTTCTATGGAGTTATTTACGGATTCCACAGACCAGATCGTATCGGGAAGCAACGTATCGATGTTTACTGATATCATGACGAATCTGACCAGCGGGGAGGATGATAATACCAGCGTTATTCCGGTAAAAGACTATAAGATGAGCACGATCACGATCACTTCAATTTCTACAATTATTGGTGGACTGGCAGCAAGTATTTTTATACCGGTTGTACTGATTATTATCGGAGTTGTGATCTGGGCAGTAAGGAGGAAAAAATAATGCAGAAACAGAAAAAACAGATGATCGTTCTGGTCATTTTGCTGATCCTGCTGATCCTTGCGTATATAGGCGTCCATTTTTACAGTAAAAAACAGGAAGAAAAGGAAAATGCCAAAGAAGAGGCGGAAAAGATCCAGGTGACGGATCTTGAGGTCTCTGATATCACACAGTTTTCTTATGTGCTGGATGGAACAACACTTTCCTTTACAAAAAATGGAACAGAGTGGACCTATGACGGGGATCAGTCGGTTGATATTGATGAGAGCGCTTTGGAGACACTTTTAAATAAGGCATCAGCGATCACGGCATCAGACGAGGTTACAGAGTATGATGACCTGGCGGACTTTGGGCTGGATGATCCTGCTAATACGGTTACGTTAAAAACGGATTCCGGGCTAACGACGATCTACATTGGCAGCCAGAATGAGATCACGAATGAGTATTATCTGAAAACGGGCGACAGTGATACCATATATGTTGTGGACAGCGCGCCAGCGACCGGATTTGATAAGAGCGTCGAAGATCTGACCGCAAAAGCAGATGATACGGAAACTGAGGCAGAAGAGCCATCGGAGGCCGTGGATGAAACGGAGACAGCGACCGTGGTGCCGAATGAAACAGAGGCCGTTGTAACAGAGGAAACGAAGTAAGAGAGTGAAATGACAAATCTGAATCACAGAGATGAAAATACCGGATTGTATATGTGCAGTCCGGTATTTTAAGTTCATAAATTTTTAATTTGACACTTTTGGAAAAAAGAGGTAACATGAATGTGAGAAAGTTCATTAACGAACTAATTCGAACCGCAAAGCAGGAAATAAAAAGTTATTTACCGGAAGAAAAAGAATGTGGAGCAGGGATGATGTACAGTGAGTATGAAATATTTGGAACCAACCAGCAGATGAGAAAAGTGATCGAGCAGGCATGTGAACGGCTGATGGAGACCTATGGATTGCGCCATGTGGAGCTGGATATCCTTTATCTGATTTCCCATGAGAAACAGAAGGATACCGCAAAGGATCTGATCGAGATACAGCATTTGTCCAAGGCCCATATTTCAAAATCGGTGGACAATTTAAAACAGCATGGATATATTGAGCTGGTTGCTGATGAGGCGGATCACAGGAAAATACACATTCGTATGACTGGTAAGGCAAAACCTGTGCTGGAAGAGTTTGAACAGATCCGGGCAGATATTTTAGAGCGTCTGTTTGCGGGCGTGACAGAAGAAGAACGAAGCTGCTTAAAGCGGGTAATGGGCAAGATCATGAAGAATATTCAGGCAGAACAGGAGGATGGGACATGAACCAATATGGAGATTTTGGAAAAGAAACGGAAGAACTGATGACAATATGTGAACGTAATGACAGAATCCCGCCGGAGCTGTTTAAGGAGTTCGGTGTAAAACGTGGTTTGAGAGATGTGGATGGAACCGGTGTGCTTGCGGGGATCAGCAATATTTCAAGGATCGATGCGTTTAAAACGGAGGATGGGAAAAAGGTTCCGTGTGACGGACAGCTCTGGTACCGCGGTTACAATGTGATCGACCTGATCCATGGATTTGAGGGAAAACGTTTTGGATTCGAGGAAGTGGCATACCTGCTCTTGTTTGGCGAACTGCCGGATGCTGCAAAATTAGGGGCATTTAAGAGCATGTTAGAAGAGTGCAGACAGCTTCCGACAAACTTTACCAGAGATGTCATTATGAAAGCACCGAGCAAGGATATCATGAATTCGCTGACGAGAAGCGTGCTGACACTTGCTTCCTATGATGAGACGATCGCTGACCAGGAGCTGCATACGCAGTTAGAACAGTGCATCAAGCTGATCAGTGTGTTCCCGATGCTTGCGGTGTACGGTTACCATGCATACAACCATTATATCTGTGATGACAGCCTTTATATCCACCGTCCGCAGGAGGGATTATCCGCAGCAGAGAATCTGCTCCTTATGCTTCGCCCGGATAAAGCGTACACGGAACTGGAAGCGCGCGTGCTTGACATTGCGCTGGTACTTCATATGGAACACGGTGGTGGAAATAACTCTACGTTTACAACAAGGGTTGTGACCTCATCCGGATCCGATACATACTCTGTCATGGCAGCGGCACTTTCTTCCTTAAAAGGACCAAAGCACGGCGGCGCTAATATCAAAGTAGTGGAAATGATGGATGATATGAGAAATCATGTGAAGGACTGGGGAGACAGAGACGAAGTTAAAAACTATTTGGAACAGCTTGTCGACAAACAGGCATTTGACCGCAAAGGCCTGATCTATGGTATGGGTCATGCCGTTTATTCTCTTTCCGATCCGAGAGCGCGCGTATTCAAAAGCTTTGTGGAAAGGCTCGCGGTGGCGAAGGGAAGAGAAAAAGATTTTGCATTATACAGTATGGTAGAAAATCTTGCACCGGAAGTGATCGCGGAAAAACGCCATATCTATAAGGGGGTTTCAGCCAATGTGGACTTTTACAGTGGATTTGTATACAGTATGTTAGACATCCCGTTAGAGCTTTATACCCCGATCTTTGCGATCGCCCGTATTGTCGGATGGAGCGCGCACCGCATGGAAGAGCTGGTAAATATGGATAAAATCATTCGTCCTGCATACCGGAGCATCATGCCGGAGAAAGCATATGTGCCGTTAGAAGAGCGATAAAAAAATGAGCAGAGGAAAATTAATCTTCCTTCTGCTCATGATTTTTCTTGACCATCTTATATACAAAAGAATATGCCCAGATCAGCACCGGGATGATCACGGTTGCATAAACAGAGGCCATCAGCATATCCATATAGTTCTCATTGGAAGAGAGTGCACAGACGATGGTGGAAATATAAAGACCGGCTAAGATAATTGCGCCAAGAATGGCAAGAATACGTTTTATTTTTTTCAAATCCAACCCTCCAGTTTTTAGTGTACTTATCGGCATATTGTTCGCAAAATGCCGGAAATATATTAAGATTATCCTAGCCGAAAGTGACGGAAGAGTCAAGATGCAAACATCGTGAACAGAGATTTCACTTTAAAAAATAAAAGCCCCTGAAAGCATGTCGAAAAGACTGAAAAACTGTCTGAGCCGAAAAAAACACACAGGGGAAACCGAATACTTTTACCGGAGTGTGGTGTGCATGATTATAGGTAAATCGCCACACGTAATTCTGGGGCAGGAAATGTTAAAACCAAGGGATGGTTCTGGGAAAGACGAAGGAGAACTGACAGGCGGAAAAAGGTTGATTGAGCAGCTGAAGAAACGGCATGGACATTTTGCGGATGTGATTGTGGCGGATGCATTATATCTGAATGCTCCATTTATCAACATTCTGAAGGAAAATGGTCTGGAAGGGGTGATACGCCTGAAAGACGAAAGAAGAATGATTTTTCAGGATGCAGAGCGTCTGTTCAAACAGGATGAGGGAAAAAAGGCATCTTTCTGGAAAGGGAAAAAGAAGATTGAAGTATGGGATCTTTCTGGTTTTAAGATGGAAGGGTGTCCATATAAACTGCGTGTGGTGCGGTATCATGAGCAGTGGAAAGAAAACGGAAAAGAAACAGAGCGTTTCATGTGGCTTGTAACGACACTGGAAGCGGCAGACTACCGGGTATTATGGGAAATGATGCACCGCAGATGGGACATTGAGGAGAATGGTTTCCATCAATTGAAAACGTATTATCACGCAAAGCACTGTTACTGTCGAGATGCGGTTGAAACCATATTTAATCTGATAATCATAGGCTTTAATGTAAGAGAGTTATATTTGTACCGAAGAAGCCGGAACTTTGCAGGAAGTGGTATAAGCCGAAAGAGCATAAACCGGATTTTTTGCGATGAGCTGCTAACAGAAAAAGTGAAACAGATTTTATGTGAAAAAGGCGGATAGAAAATCAGCAGAAAAAATATATAGGGAAAAAGCAGGGGGAATTTTGCGCGTATTGACTAGGAACGAAGGGTAACCGCAGATGGAATGCTGATAACTGGATTATTTATAAAAATGCATAGATAAAAAAGTTAAAAGCGAAATCCCTGTGTGACTGGCGGACAGGTTGCATAAAAAGATATGTTTTTGTATAATAAAAGAATGCCGGCAGGTGAATGATATTTGAGTCCGGCATGGAAATTAGTGATAAAAACATATGCCTGACAGGCAAATGGATAAAAATCATGAAAATGAGGATAAACAAGATGCATACACGACATAAAAGAGGATATAAATTTACAGATAAAAAACAGTCAAAAAGAGGAATTGCTGCATGGATACTGTCGGTTATATCATTGGGGGGGCTAATTGCAGTCATTGCCTGTTCTTTTCAGGATGGAGGAAACGGAAGCATGTATCTTGGGAGTGCGGGTGTGTCGTCCATGTTCGTTGGAGTGATCGCATTGTTCAATGCAATTGTAAGCTTAAGAGAGGAAAATTCCTATCGTTTTTTTCCTTATCTTGCGACCGTATGCTCTTTCCTTGCTGTTGGGGTATGGGCTGCGCTGTATATAGTTGGATTTTTGCTGTAAATAAAGAGAAAAATTGGTGTGAAAATAAGATTTTTACACGCAGGAATGGAGAATTCATATGACAGATTTTGAAAAACAGATTTCATTTATCATGGAACTGGACAAAATAAAAAAGATTACAAGACAGACGTATTTAAGTGACGGGAGCAGGAAAGAAAACGATGCGGAACATTCCTGGCATCTGGCGCTGATGACTTTTGTGCTTGCCGATTACGCGAATGAACCGATCGATGTATTAAAAACAATGAAAATGGTACTGCTTCACGATGTCATAGAAATCGATGCGGGAGATACTTATGCGTACGATACGGAGGGCAATAAGACAAAGCGGGAGCGTGAATTAAAAGCGGCTGACCGTATCTTTGGTTTACTGCCGGAGGCACAGCAGAAGGAATACCGCGGTCTGTGGGATGAGTTTGAGGCGATGGAGACACCGGAATCAAAGTTTGCGAATATGTTAGATAAGGTACAGCCATTGTTTTTAAATGATGCATCGGGTGGTATTTCATGGGAGGAACATGGTGTGAAAAAATCTCAGGTATTAAAGAGAGACGAGAGGGTACACGAGGGCTCTGAACGGATCTGGGAGTATGCAAAATCATTGATTGAAAAAAATGCAAAATATGGAAAACTGATTGATGAGTGATAGAAATTTTTGTGGAGGTTCTGACTTAATGTTATACAAAGAATTATATAAAGAATCTAACGAGCTTGCAAAGGAGCGTTTTGTGCTGGTGCGTGAGCGGGTTGCAGAGATTGAAGAAAAGCCGGAGACAGAAGAAAAATATAAAGAATACTTCAGGCAGACGGCACAGCTGCTGCAGAAACAGACGGCTGTCTATGATCTATGGGCAGATGATGCGATTCAAAAACAGAGTTTAAAAGAAGCAGAAAGATGTAATCAGGCATTATATAAAGACATTCTTGGTGAGGCATATCAGACAAGTTATGCGAATCCGGATTATGCTGTGGAACAATTGGGAGAAGAGTTCGGACAGCTTCTCTGTGCGTACCTTGCATATATCAGACGTGAGACTGGTGCGGCATTTCGTGGGGATCTGATGCAGCTTACGATCCAGATGGAACTGTTTGTCGAAATTTATAACCGTTTTGAAGCAGGGGAAGAAAAAGATGTCCCGGAGAAATCAGCGGTGCAGCAGGATCTGTACTGGTTTTTCCATGATTACAGTGAGATTTTTTATGAAAAAAGTCTTCGAAGGCTGATTGATCCGGCAGAAGATTTTGAGAATGATATTGTGATGAATGCTGATCTTAACGATCTGCGCTATCTGTACCGCTACGGTGTATATATTGGGGAAAATGAGAAGAAGATGGCAGCATTTTTAAACAGGCTGACTGATGAGGAGATCCAGGCGATGGCTGACACTTACACGGAAGGCTATCGGATCGGCTTTGAAGTGACAGGCAAAGATCTTGGCAAAAAGCAGACGGTACAGCTCCGTTATCCGATCGGTTTTGAGCGGATGGTCCGTGCGGCAGTGCGCAATTTTGAAAAAATGAATTTAAAGCCGACTATGCTTGCATCTGCAACATCACCAAACAAGCAGTTTGACTATGATCACAGGGAAGACCGTGCACTCTATCTGGATAAAGCATATGTGGAGCGCTGCTTAGAGGCAAGAAAGAATTATTTTGAGGAAGAAAAAAAATTAGCGGCCGGTCATGCAGGCCCTGCAGTGATCGAAGTGTTCGGGGAGGTACCATTTTCACTGGAAAATAAAGAGCGTGCGGTAAAATATAACGAAAAACAGCAGAAAATCTGTGTCTATGAGATGAACATGGCAGGGCAGATGATTAATGAATATATCAAAGGCGAAGAGCGCAGTTTTACAATTATCGCATATCCGATCCCGGAGATCGGTGACCGTTTTGAGGAGATTTTTGCCGAAACGGTAAAATTAAATACTTTGGATTATAAATTGTACCAGACGATACAGCAGAAGATTATTGATGTATTAGATACGGCAGATCAGGTGCATATTACGGGAAAAGGAAAAAATAAGACAGATCTGTATGTAAATATCTGGAAATTAAAAGATCCGGCAAAGGAGACTGCATTTGAGAACTGCGTGGCAGATGTCAACATTCCGGTCGGAGAGGTGTTTACTTCACCGGTATTAGAGAAAACCACGGGAACATTATTTGTCGGACAGGTATATTTAAACGGACTTAATTATGAGAATTTAGAAATCCGGTTTAAGGATGGTATGGTAGAGTCCTATACCTGCACCAATTTTAAGGATGAGGCAGAAAATAAAAAATATATCCGTGATAATGTATTAAAACATCATGACACGCTGCCGATGGGAGAGTTTGCGATCGGAACGAATACAACCGCATACCGCATGGCGAGAGATTATCAGATCGCAGATAAACTGCCGATCCTGATTGCCGAGAAGACCGGACCGCATTTTGCAGTGGGTGACACCTGTTACAGCCATGAGGAGGACAATATTTCCTATAACCCGGATGGAAAAGCGATCGTTGCAAGGGAGAACAGTGTATCTGCACAGAGAAAAGAGTCCGTAGAAAAAGCGTATTTAAATTGTCATACAGATATTACGATCCCATATGATGAGCTTGACAAGATCACAGTGATAAGAAAAGATGGCAGTACAGAAGATATCATTGCAGATGGCAAATTTGTCTTAGTCGGAACAGAGCAGCTGAATGAGCC